>Ga0209409_1001152_pt1 | contig 23733 bp, 19 predicted proteins | sample AD_JPNMR1_MetaG_FD_184424 | JGI IMG/M metagenome (GOLD analysis project Ga0209409, IMG submission 184424) | Active sludge microbial communities of municipal wastewater-treating anaerobic digesters from Japan - AD_JPNMR1_MetaG (SPAdes) (version 2) | ecosystem: Engineered > Bioreactor > Anaerobic...
AGGATTTTCTATAAAGGTGCACAGTGAGGGGACAAGCTTCAGGGTGATGTATCCTGACGGAGAAGTTTTTGAAGTAAACATCAGGGCATTTGGACGTCATATGGTCGAAGATGCACTTGCAGCTCTTGCTGCTGGATGGGTCTATGGTATACCAGGTGAACCTGCTATAAAAGCCCTGGAAAGTTTTATCCCTATATGGGGTAGAATGGAACCAGTAAAGTTGAGTAACGGTACACTGGTTATCTTCGATGGGTACAATGCCAATCCTCTCTCTATGAAAAGAGCCCTGGAAACAGTTTCTTCTTTAGATTTTAATAGAAAACTTTACATACTTGCTGATATGCTTGAGCTGGGAAGTGAGACAGAAGCGGCACACAGAGACCTTGGATATATGCTCAAGTATATGGATGGGGATATAATTCTCATAGGAGAGTCCATGGCTATTACGCATCAGATTCTGGGCGAAAGATCTATCCACTTTAAAGATTTAGCCCTCGCACTTCCATACATAAAAGAGAATATATATAAATATGATATGGTACTTATAAAGGGCTCCAGGGGCATGAAACTGGAAAGGATAATGGAGGCTGTACAGAAGTAAGAGATACAGTTTTTATTAATTAGTGTTATACTATAATATAGAAGGAAGGTGATGTAACATATGGCTATTGTATGGTTAATTATCATCGCTCTGGTCCTCTATGTTATTACCATATATAATCGAATGATTACTCTAAAACACAGAGTTGAGAATGCATGGGCCCAGATCGATACACAATTAAAGAGGAGATATGACCTGATACCGAACCTAGTAGAGACGGTTAAGGGATATGCTGCACATGAAAAGGAGATCTTTGAAAAGGTAACAGAACTTAGATATAAGGCGATGAGTGCTGGAAATATATCCGATGCATCTCAGGCAAATAACGAGCTCACCCAGGCTCTAAGGTCACTCTTTGCAATTGCTGAGGCCTATCCTGAGCTTAAGGCAAATGAAAACTTCTTGAGTCTTCAGGAAGAACTATCAAATACCGAAAATAAGATCGCATTTGCCCGTCAGTTCTATAATGATACCGTATTGGAGTACAACAGGGCTCTGGAGATGTTCCCCACAAATATACTGGCCAGGTGGATGAACCTTACCCCCAGAGTTTATTATCAGATTCCTCCAGAGGAGACAGGACCAGTAAAGGTACAGTTTTAGGAGGTGATTCTCTGTGAGAGAAACATTGTATGATATGATATCGGCTAATAAAATAAAGACATGGATCTTTATGATAGTATTCAGTCTCCTTTTAGGATTTATTGGATATATTATAGTGAATCTCTTTGCCTGGGGGACGTTTGGTTATATAGGATTTGCTATATTCATCATCCTCTATAACCTGATAACGTATTACTACAGTGACAGGATAGCACTGGCATCCGTCGGGGCAAAGCCTGCCGACCCTGTTCAGTTTAGAACCCTTCATAATGTGGTGGAAGAGGTTGCTCTAGCAGCAGGGATTCCAAAACCCAAGGTCTATGTGATAGATGACCCATCTCCAAATGCATTTGCCACCGGAAGAAGTCCAGAGAATGCATCTATAGCAGTTACTACTGGTATGCTCCTCCTGGTGGATAGGAGTGAACTCCAGGGTGTCGTTGCTCATGAGATATCACATATAAGGAACTACGATATGCTCATTATGACGATCGCCGCTATAATGGGTGGACTCATAGTGCTCCTCAGGGACTTTATCTTCTTCTTTAGACCGTCCAGAGACAATGAAAAGGGTAGCAGTGGTATACTGTATCTTATCGGGATACTTCTTGCCATAATATCTCCGATACTGGTTGCACTGATAAGGACAGCAATCTCAAGACAGCGGGAGTATCTCGCCGATGCATCCGGGGCTATGATTATTAGGGACCCATCAGCGCTTGCCGATGCTCTGGAGAAGTTACTCCACTTCCAGAAGAAGATGGTAAATGCTAGTGCAGCCACCGCTCATCTATTTATAGTAAATCCATTTGGAGAAGATAGAGCTTCTATAACTGGTCTTTTCGCCACCCACCCACCCCTGGAGGATAGAATAAGGAGGTTGAGGAGTTTAGTCATATAGGATAATGCGGATAGGTATAATTTCCGATATCCACAGTAATATGGAAGCCTTAAATACTGTACTAGAAGGACTCAGAGGAGATGTAGATGAGATAATATGCCTGGGAGATATTGTTGGATACGGACCAAACCCCAGGGAATGTTGTGATATTGTCAGGGATAACAAGATATATTCTATATGCGGGAATCATGACTCTGCCTGCTATGATGATAGTCTTATAGATTATTTTAATCCGTTTGCTAGAGAGGCTATCATCTGGACAAGGTCACAGCTGACCCAGGACTATCTGGATTATCTGAGAAGACTTCCATTTGAAGATGTCCTTTATGGCTTCAGAATTGTTCATGGTGCTCCGGGAGAACCATTTGAATATATAACAACAATACAGGATGCAAGAGCTGCCTTTATATCATTCGATGAGGATGTATGTTTTATAGGGCACTCTCATATTATGGAGTACTTTGAGCTTAAAAAGGGTTCTGTCATAATCAGGCAGCTTCCTCTCAGAAATAAGCAGGAACTGTCTCTCGAAGAAGATAAGAGATATATAATAAATACTGGTAGTGTAGGACAGCCCAGAGATGGAGACCCGAGGTCTGCCTGCGTTATATACGATACATCAGAAAAGAGATTGACAGCACATAGAGTTCCTTATAAAATAGATATCGTTCAGAAAAAGATGCAATTGAAAGGGTTGCCCCAAATCCTCTGGGAGAGGTTAGGGGTCGGAAGATAATTTTAATCTGGAAATATATAGGGACCACGAAGGTCTTAATCTTTAGCCGAAACTAAGGACCTTTATGGTCCCTATTTTATTAGGAGATATGATGGCTAAAAACGAAAAACTTGAAAGGCTAGAAGGATATCTGGCGAACTTGGAGAAACTTGCTGTTGCCTTCTCAGGTGGTGTGGATAGTACATTTTTATTGAAGGTTGCCCATATGATTCTTGGAGATAATGTGGTGGCTATAACGGTGAATGGGGCGATTCATCCAGGATGGGAGATAGAATCCTCGAAAGAGATTGCCAGCAGGATTGGGGTGAGACAGATATTGCTAGATATGGATATATTTAAAAACGAGAATATAGTAACTAATCCACCTGACCGATGCTATCACTGTAAGATGGCTATCTTCTCTATGATAAAAAAAACAGCTAAAAGTTACGGGATAGATAATGTGGCAGATGGGTCTAACATAGATGATGCTGGTGATTATAGACCAGGTATGAGAGCCCTGAAAGAACTTGGTATACTGAGCCCTCTCAGAGATGCTGGTCTTGGGAAAGAGGAGATAAGAATATTATCGAAGGAGTTAGGTCTTCCCACATGGGATAAACCAGCCCTATCCTGTCTGGCGACAAGAATCCCATATAATACTAGAATCACTGAAGAGACCCTCTCCATGATAGAAGCAGGGGAGGATTTTCTCAGGGGTCTTGGTTTTTCTCAGATCAGACTGAGACATCTTGGTAATCTTGCCAAAATAGAGGTCCCCCCGGAGGACATGATGAGGCTTCTTGGGCTGAGAGAAATGGTGGTAAAAAAGCTGAGAGAGATAGGTTATACCTACATAACTATGGATATGGAAGGTTATAATATGGGAAGTATGAACAGGACAATTAAAGGAGAGTGAATGGATGGACATTAGTTTACTTAGAGAACTTCTACTGGATGTGAAAAATGAAAATATTGATATAGATACAGCTCTTGAAAGGTTAAAGTTTCTCCCTTATGAGGACATTGGATATGCAAAACTTGACCATCACAGGAGTTTGAGAAAGGGATTCCCTGAGGTCGTCTTCTGCCAGGGAAAAACGACCGAACAGTCGGTAGAGATAATTAAAAGACTGGCAGAAAGAAATACAAGAGTCCTTGCAACAAGAGCAGATAGAACTGTATTCGATTCTGTTAAAGAGCTTATCCCTGATGCGAAATACAACGAGCTTGCAAGAACCATAACCATATCCAGGGACAAGGTGGATATGGCAGGGCATATACTCGTCATAAGTGCAGGGACTGCCGATTTACCTGTTGCCGAAGAGGCTATAGAGACCGCCAGTATAATGGGAAACTATGTAGAGAGACTTTATGACGTTGGAGTTGCAGGTATTCACAGGCTATTAGGTAGCCTGGATATAATAAACAGAGCCAGGGTCCTTATAGTTGTTGCTGGTATGGAGGGGGCGCTTCCAAGTGTGGTCGCCGGACTTGTAGATAAACCTGTAATAGCTGTTCCCACAAGTACAGGTTATGGGGCAAGCTTTAAAGGTTTATCAGCACTATTGACCATGCTTAACAGTTGTGTCCCAGGGATAGCGGTAGTGAATATAGATAATGGCTTTGGAGCAGGTTATCTTGCCAGTATAATAAATCGTATGGGAGAAAAAGAATGAAAATAATATATTTTGACTGTTTTAACGGTATAAGTGGTGATATGATTCTGGGAGCCCTCTTTGACCTTGGACTTGACAAATTACTTTGGGATAGAGAGTTATCTAAACTTGGCATATCTGGATATACTGTAAGGGTCGAGAGGAAAAGAAAAGGTCCCATTATGGGTACCGATGTTGAAATAATTATTGAAGATAAGGTCATGCATAGACATGCAAAGGAGATAATCGATACAGTTAGAGATAGCAGTTTAGACAGCGATATTAAAGAGAGGAGTATCAGGATTCTTACACGTATAGCAGAGGCAGAATCGGCGATTCACAATGAACCTCTGGAAGAGGTCCACCTCCATGAGCTTGGAGGAATAGATACCATAGTTGATGTGGTTGGTACTGTTACCGGACTGAAAATCTTAGGGATAGAAAGAATCTACAGCTCCCCTCTTCCTTTAGGGGAAGGTTTTATTGATACAGCCCATGGGAGACTCCCTGTCCCTGCACCAGCCACAGCAGAATTGCTAAAAGGCGTCCCTGTATACTCCAATGGTATGGAGGGAGAACTTGTCACACCAACAGGGGCTGGTATAATATCTACCCTTTCATCATCCTTTGGACCAATCCCAGCAGTCAAAATAGAAAGGATAGGTTACGGTTCAGGGAAAAGGGATTTTCCGATACCAAATATGCTGAGAGCCATTATGGGAGAGGTAAATGAGAAAAAGCAGAGGGATACAAACACAGTGATAGATGTAAATATAGACGATATGAACCCTCAGATCTGTGGCTATGTTATGGATAAGTTATTCAATGCCGGTGCTCTCGATGTCTTCTTCACGCCCATATATATGAAAAAGAATAGACCTGCGATAAAGCTCACCATTATTGCACCAGATTATGCTATAAATACCCTGGTGGATATAATATTCAAAGAGACAACATCGATTGGTGTAAGAACCTATCAGGTGGAGAAGGTTATGCTCCCCAGGGAGATTATAGACATAGATACCCCCTGGGGAGATGTCAGAGTAAAGGTTTCTTATATAAATGGAACCCCCAAGATAATGCCTGAGTATGACGATTGCAGGGTTATCGCTGAAAAGACAGGATTATCTATCCAGGATATAATGAGAGAGGTAAAAGGACTGGCAGCTGAGAGAATTAAGCTGGCATAAATTTAATCTTTTCTATATGGACCAGGTCTTTTCATCTTCTTAGTGGCAATTTCAGCTGTCTTCCTCAGAGCGTTTCTGTATCCTGTATGTCTGTGGACAAGGTATCCTGCCATACAGGTATCTCCTCTTCCTGTTCTCCCCTCTAAGGTCCATCCTCCAAATTTCTCTTCAAGGATTTCCCCCTGAATCCAGAGTTTTATCCCATCCTTATAGGTAAGGATAATTTCTTTTGGTCCAAACCGGGCTATTTTCCCCAGAGCCTTTTCCATATCTTTTTCGCCAGTTAAGATTTCTGATTCCCTCGAATCCACCTTAAAGACGTCTATCAAAGGTAGATATCTTTCTTTATCTTGCCAGTCTTTATAAATCATATCTCCACTCTCATCGACATTCCTCAAGAATCCCTGTGCATCCAATCCCAAGAGGTCTGTCTTTTCCCTCAGAGATTCTATAAGATTCTCCGGAATTTCTCCATGCCATAATCCTGATATGTGAAGGACATCGCTCTTCTCTATAATTTTTATATCTTCCTGCGTAAATGGATCAGCCCTCTCAACCATTTTTGATATCCTGTCATCCGGATTATCGGTGGGATAGAGGTTTTGAATGGTGGTGGTGACTTTTGAGGTAAATTTTACAAGCCTTATCCCATAGCTTTCCATATCTTTAAAAAGTTCTGTATCTTTTGAAGAAAGTTTCGTATACACATAACTCTCTGCCCCGAATGATCTGGTTACAAATGCCCCGTAATAAACTCCTCCACCAGGGATTATCTGTTCTTTATCTTTCATTATATTTATATCTTTTGATAAATGACCTATAAAGGTTACTCTCATATTGTCGATCTCCTTCCTTAATATTTTCTCCAGTTATTATACCTCTGCATCTATACTAAATAAACAACCTGTAGTTTCGTTGAACAAAGTTTCAAATATTGAAATTTTGAAAAAAGCTATTATAATAAATACTATTATGAAAGATTGGGAATATATACATACGGTAGCAAAGGCAGCTCTTCTCTATTATACGGAGGGGAAAACCCAGGAGGAGATAGCCTGGCAACTTGGACTCTCCCGCCCAACTATCTCAAGAATGCTATCATACGCAAGAAAATCTGGAATAGTTTCAATAAGACTGGACCTTCCAGGTGAGGTGTATCCTGAGCTTGAAGATAAACTGGAAAAGATATTCTCCCTGGAAGAGGTTACAATTGTCTCTTCAGGTGACAACCTCTCCCTTTTAAAACAGAATCTTGGGAGAGGTGGCGCTGATTTACTCAAAAGGAAGATAAGGGGGATAGATTCTCTTGGTATCTCATGGGGTTCTACCCTGTTTGAAGTTGTCAACAATTTTAGCAGGGACAGTACTAATCCAAAGGTTAAGGTTGTTCAGCTTGTGGGGGGGATGAATCCGTTAAACTCTTCTCTTTACGCAGATGAACTTGCAAGGATTCTTGCCATGAAACTCGGGGGGAATGCCTATATACTCAGGGCTCCTATGATAGTTGATAGTCCTGAGATAAGAAACACGATGCTCAATGATAGCCATATAAGAGATGTCCTCTCTATAGCACGTAAGGTTGATCTGGCGATAGTGGGCATAGGAGCTATGGATGATAATTCCATACTGCTAAAATCCGGGTGTATCTCAGAGGAGGAACTTAAGGAGATAAAATCCAGGGGAGGTGTGGGTGATATCCTTGGAAGGTTCTATGACGTAAACGGTAATCATGTTTCCTCTTCGATAGAGGATAAGATTATCGGGATAGGGATAGATGAGCTGAAAGAGATAGGGTATGTTATAGGGATTGCCGGGGGGAAGAGTAAGGTCCGAGCTATTCTCGGAGCTCTCAGGATGGAAGTACTTGATTGTCTGGTAATAGACGAAGAAGCAGCAAGAGAGATTTTGAATCTAGGAGGTGTAGAATGAAATACTCTGAAAGTTTGACCAGAGAAGATAAGGTGGATATGCTCTATAAGATGATGCTTATAAGAGGCTTTGAGGAGAAGGTGGAGGAACTGTTCTCCTTAAACCTTATCCATGGAAGCACTCACCTGTATATAGGGCAGGAAGCAACTGCAGTGGGAGCTTGCAGGGCTCTGAATAAAGATGACTATATCACAAGCACCCATCGTGGGCATGGTCACTGCATAGCCAAGGGTGGAGATGTAAAGTATATGATGGCTGAGCTGCTTGGCAGGAAAACCGGCTATTGTAAGGGTAAGGGTGGTTCAATGCATATAGCAGATATGGATATCGGTATACTTGGAGCAAATGGGGTTGTTGGCGGAGGTATTCCTATAGCCACAGGGGCAGGATTATCAATAAAGATGAGAGGAACAAAACAGGTGGTAATCTGCTTTTTTGGCGATGGGGCAGCCAATCAGGGTTCTTTCCATGAGTCTCTCAACCTGGCGTCCATCTGGGACCTTCCAGTTATCTATATCATAGAAAATAACCTCTATGGTATGTCCATGGCGGTAAACAGAGCGGTAAAGGTAGAGAGACTTGCCGATAGGGCAAAGGCTTACAATATCCCGGGTATTGTTATGGATGGAAATGATGTTATAGAAGTCTATGATACTGTAAGTGGGGCGGTAGAAAAGGTCCGTAATGGAGGAGGACCAATACTTATCGAATCTCTTACCTACAGATGGAGAGGACATTCACGCAGTGATGCAAGGGCTTACAGGACCAGAGAAGAAGAGGCAGAATGGAGATCTAAATGCCCAATAAGAAGATTTAGTGAGAAACTTATGTCTGAAGGACTGCTTACTGAGGAAGGATTCAAGGAATTGGAGAAGAGGGTTGAAGACGACCTCAATAACGCTGTAGAATTTGCCAAGGCAAGTCCATTCCCAGATCCTGAAGATCTGCTTACAGATGTCTATGCATAAAGAGGTGATGATAATGAGGGAAATAACATTTGCAGAAGCTATAAGAGAAGCTATGAGTGAGGAGATGAGGAAGGACCCGACCGTATTTGTTATGGGGGAAGATATAGGCGTATACGGCGGTGCATTTGGAGTAACCAGGGGGATGCTTGCAGAGTTTGGACCGGAAAGAGTAAAAGACACCCCAATATCTGAAGCTGCAATAGTCGGTTCTGCAGCCGGTGCAGCAGTAACAGGTATGCGTCCGATAGCAGAACTTATGTATGTTGATTTTGCAACTATTGGTATGGACCAGCTTGTGAATCAGGCAGCAAAGATAAGATATATGTTTGGTGGTAAGGCAAAAGTTCCAATGGTCTTAAGGGCTCCCTGTGGGGCTGGAAGAGGGAATGCAGCACAGCACAGCCAAAGTTTAGAGGCATTCTTTGTCCACGTACCGGGATTAAAGGTGGTTATGCCATCCACCCCTTATGACGCAAAGGGGCTATTAAAATCAAGTATAAGGGACGATAACCCTGTCGTCTTTTTGGAACATAAGATGCTTTATAACTTTAAAGGACCTGTACCTGAAGAAGAGTACACAATCCCTCTGGGGGTTGCAGATATTAAAAGAGAGGGAAGAGATGTAACTGTAATAGCAACATCAATGATTGTTCATAAAGCGCTGAATGCAGCAGCAGAGTTAGAGAAAGAGGGGATAAGCGTAGAAGTTATTGACCCAAGGACACTAAAACCACTGGATGTTGATACACTCGTCAGGTCTGTAAAGAAAACAAAGCACGTGATAGTCGCCCATGAGGCGGTGAAAACGAATGGATTTGGTGCAGAGGTGGTAGCAGTACTTGTAGAAAACGCATTCGATTATCTGGATGCACCTATAATCAGGGTAACTGCACCAGATACCCCTGTGCCCTACTCCAGACCTCTTGAGGACGATTTTATCCCTCAAGAAAGGGATATTATTTCTGCAATCAAAGAGATACTCTAGGAGGATTCTATGAGTAAGGAATTTGTTATGCCAAAGCTTGGAATGACAATGGAGGAAGGGACAATAACAAGATGGATAAAAAAAGAGGGGGATAAGGTAGAGAAAGGCGAGCCTATAGTTGAAGTAATGACAGATAAGGTAAATATCGAAGTTGAATCCCCTGATAATGGTACCATCTTGAAGATACTTGCCAAAGAAGGAGATGTTGTCCCCATCTTACAGCCTATAGCTATTATAGGGGAAGCAGGTGAAGAGGTTAAGATAGAGGAAAAAAAGGAAGCAGTTGAAGAGGGGATAAAAGCTTCTCCAGCAGCAAAAAGACTAGCCAGAGAAGCAGGTATAGACCTGTCCCTTATAAAGGGGACCGGACCAGGAGGGAGGATTGTAGAAGAGGATGTCAAAGATTATATAGAATCCCACAAAGAAAGGGTTACCACTCAACCCCCTCCAGTCTCCACACCTGTAGTTGAAGTCACTCCACTTTCAAAAGAAGAACCAATCTCCTCAGTAAGGAGAGAGATAGCATCAAAATTATCGAAGAGTTATAGAGAGGCTGTTCACATTACGCTGGAGTTTTCTGCTGATGTAACAGGTATTGTCGAGATCAGAGAGAGGCTTAAAGAGAAGGCAGAGAAAAATAAACTCCCAGTTCCGACATTCAATGACATATTTGTAAGGATAGTCTCCCTTGTGCTTAAAGACTACCCAACCTTAAATGCCAATTTTGATGGTGAAAAACTTACAATATTCAATACTGTAAATATGGGAGTAGCGGTTGCGGTAAAGGAAGGTCTCCTTGTCCCTGTGGTCAAAGAGGCTGAGAAGAAAAATGTCTTTGAGATAGCAAAGATAACCGGGGACCTGGTAAATAGAACAAGGGAGGGGAAGATTCTTCCGGATGAATTATCCGGAGGAACATTTACAATTACAAACCTCGGGATGTTCGGAATAGACTTCTTTACACCGATAATAAATCCACCTCAGGTTGCAATCCTGGGTATTGGCAGGATTAAGGAGGTACTTAAACCTGGTAATGCTGTAGTCAGCGAGGTTGTGCTGAGCCTCTCAGTCGATCACAGAGTGGTGGATGGCGCTCCAGCAGCAAGATTTTTAAAAGACATTGGTGAGGCACTGAAGGATCCGCTACTCTTTCTTATATAAGTAATTAAAGGGGGACCATCCACGCCCATCAATCTTTTATTAAAGTCGGGCTCAGGATAGTCCCCTGTAAATTATATCATAAATTAAAATTGTCAATTACTATAAATACAACAGATAAAAAAGATTACCAGCGTTAATGGATTTTCTAAATCTATTTTATACCCTTACTTCTCCCTCAGGATGTAGAGGAAAATGAGACATATGAAATTAATCCTGTTAATCACACATCATCCTTACGTCTCACCTATCACGCGTCACTACTTTGGGAAGAATGAGAAAGGATATAATTAAAGATTATCCCGAATTTGAAAAGCCTAAGGTTATAGAGGCAAAAGAGGATCCCCTTCCTCAGTATTCAATATACGACGAGGAAGAGGATCTTTAGTCTTAGAGATTACTCGTCAAATCTTTAAACTAAGCCCTTAAGTCTAGAGATTGTTTTTACGATAATGTAGAGGTGAACAGTTATAGAAATTTTTGAACACTCTTTCAAAGTGCTGCGTATCCCTGAATCCAGCATTTATAGCAATATCTTCTATACTCTTCTGTTTATCAAAGATGAGAGGGATAGCTCTCTTCATTCGTTCTCTGTTGATATATTCGGTAAACGAAACTCCTAACTCCTTTTTAAATAGGCGACTTACATACGAGTAGTTTGCATTGACCATTCTTGATACTTTGTTTAAATTAAGATCAGAAAGGTCCTCAGAAGATTCGACCAGTTCCTTAATCTTCAATATAATTGGATTCAGTTTGTAATCGAGTTTTACTGCTAATTCTGTTAAATTTCTTGTTAAACTATAAAATGTTTCTGCAAGGTTTATAAAGTCGTGTAGAGAATTTATCTTCTCGTTAAATTCTGTTAATATTTGAAAGATTTCAGGCTCTGGCAGTCCTAATTCTATCAAGTTACATACTATCAGAATGCCCGCCTCTATGAGTCTTATCCGGAGATAGAATAGTCTTCCAATATTATATTTGAATATGTCTTCTACCAATCCAACTGAAAGTTCTTCAGCTTCTTTTAAGTCACCAGTGATGATAGCATTGAGAAGCTTCTGTTGAACTTCGAAATATGATTTAGATAGTAAGGAGAAAGAAGGAGAGTTATTAGACCCTTCTGATAAGAAGAAATAATCTCTGTCTTTTCCCTCAAAGAATTTTCTTCTCTGTGCCACTATTGCATGTTGAGATATTTCTTTCCATTTCTGTATCGAAGGATAAGGGCAGAAATCTATACCTGTTGTAAGAGATATCTCTTTAATTTCTTTTACTTTACCCCTTATCTTTCTTGCCAAATTCAGTAAGATATAGCTATAGTTTTCCACATTTTCTTCCCCTAGCTGAATTTCTGTAATATGCCCATTCAGATAGTAGCAATTTTGGTGGGCAAATATAAGGGAATACTCCTTTCCTTGTAATATCTGGGCTATAGCTTCCTTGAGAGAATTTTTTGATCTATAGCGATCATCTTCTGTCATATAGTTATAGTCATCTATAGAGATACAAAATACATAGCTAGGCACTTTGCTTAATCCTAATAGATCTGGTAGTCCCTCAAGGTCCAACTTATCTAAACCACTATAGTATTGACCGTATATAAATATATCCCAAACAATTTGATAAAAATTAGATAATGCTAGACTCTCTAATTTAATCCCCATGATAATTCATCTTCTTCTATCCCTTTTCTGATCTACCCACAGCTCTACATCTCCTTAGACATTCCTCTACAATGTTAATATGTAATTTTTGGACACCCCATGGGTACTTACTTACAGAATTCAAGACATCTTCTACACTCTCTTCTTTAGGTACCGGAATATTAATGTCAACATTCCAGTAGGATGGACCTTCCTCTCCAACCAAACAGTACCTCTTTGCCCAGTCACAGGCAAAAGTATTTAGATTAGGAATTTTAAACTCTCTTCCTTCAAAGTGTATAAGTTTTAAGCTATCCTCTGTTATCGCAGAAGTGGGACAGGCATTGATACATGGTTTGTCGCACTGTTCACAGAGAATTTCTCCATCATATACAGGATCATTAGATAAAGGTAAATCGGTAACGATAGAGATAAATCTCTGCCTTACTCCATACCTATCAGTTATAGGATACCCATGGAAACCTATATAAGCTAATCCACTTAGAAATGCCTCAATTAAGTATGAACGCATATCTGGTAACATTCCTCTTGAGTTTTTCACCTTTGACCCAAGTCCAGTAACATCGAAGGTGGATGTTGCCATGTAATCATTGTCATTTAGTTTCTTTATAACCGTATAAGCAATATCACTTAAAAGGTTAAGAGTCTCATACTGAACAAAGGCATATGGACCAACAGTCTCAGCCGGTGTTACTTTAGCTGTATCTAGAGAAGAGTTGGGAAAATGTAACCCTAATACTATTACTGATTTAGCCGTGGGGAACCACTCAGCTAACCTTTTTATTCTATTTCCCCTTGTTTTAACTACAGGTACATATGGTCCATAAATTTTACCCAGATCAAGCACCTCTTCTCTTTCGTCTGGGAGCAAATTTGATTCTTCTAAAATATCACAAAACTTTTCATATCTATCTTTATCAAAGAACCCCACAAGGTCTGCCCCAATTTCCTGACAGAAAGCCTTTAAATTTTCCTTATCTAAAGTTTCCTTTTTTACAGGTCTTTTTTCTTTTATTGAGGGTAATAATGCACTGGTAAATATAGTTGCAAAGAAAGTTTCAGGCTCGTATATTTCTAATTTATGCGCTATTAGATTATCTGGAGCTACAGTATTACATATGGACGAATACCCCGCCATATCAAGGAAATGAGCTATTTCAAACTGTGCATAGTTAAGTTTACGTAGGATAGTATTTCTAATTTCCTGCGTCTCTACTAATTTAGCCTCAGGCATCTTTATTCCAATAGATATAATGGAATTCACATCAGGCAAATGATATTCTGGGTGTACAGTCAAATCGTTAACAAATTTTTCTTTATTATCAATCGATATAATGTCAACCAGCTCTTTTGTACATATCCTTCTTATACTCTCAGTAAGAGCATCATTTTCTCTAATAACTATCTCCTTTTTTCTCCTGGGTGCCTTAGAGTAAGAAATTTCATAATATCTTTTCTGAGGTATCATACAGAATCTTAGACAGGATCCTATTTCACCTATGTGTCTCCCATATTTTTCTAGATACTCAAGGATTACACCTTCGTCTACTTTCTCTGGTATTTTATAGGCTAAGCTTATTCCAAAGTTTTCTGCCCACGCGCATCTCCATTTATTAGTATCTGGAAATTTATAAGTCCTGCCACCTATTTCTATCTCATTTATCCCCTTCACCTCTTTCCGGAAAGCATCAGTTGGACAATTTTTCACACATTCCATACATCTGTCGCAGAGAGCCTCTCCATTGTACATTGGAGAAGGTACTAATTCAGCATCGGTAATAATAGATACAAATCTCTGTCTTGGACCAAATTGAGGGGTAAGACAGAGTCCATTCCATCCAATCTCACCTAACCCAGCTGCTACAGCAGCGTATCTATGTGCTAAATCAGGAGCAAAGTTAACCTTCAGATCTTTGTATCCTCTATAACGCCAAATATTACTGGCTGCTATAGGTAACGCCTTATAGTCTTTAGCCTCCAGAAAACGGGCTAAAAGAAAAGAAATATCATCCAGCATTGGATTCATCGCCGTACTCTGTACAGCATATGAGTCTATATCGTGCGGGGTAGGTTCTCCACTTAACTCTATAGTTGCATCAGGATGATGTATTGAAACAACTATTACAGATTTCGCCTCAGGTAATAGCCCTTTAGGACTCATACTTAACGGCGCCCCCTTAAACCTTTCTACCGGGGCTATCCCTACAAGGTCTCCTCCTAATTCTATGGCTTTCTCCATCACTTCCTTTGTAAGATTATCCATTCCTGTTCCTCCTTTAAGGTATATTTTAATTATTCTTTTACAGCTCCTAAAATTACACCCTTTATGAAATACTTCTGTAGAAGAGGATATACTATCAGAATTGGTAAAGTAGAAGCTACTACTGTAGCACTACGGACAGACTCCGGGTTTAGATTAGTCAGTTCAGGGTTTAAATCTACTAACTGCGCTGCTGTATCTAATACTACCGTCCTTAAATAAAGAGATAATGGATAGAGATTTCGACTATTAATATATAGAAGAGCATTAAAGTAGCTATTCCAGTAACTCACTGCAGTATAGATACATACGGTAGCTATTGCCGGTAAAGAAAGGGGGAATATTATCCTGAAAAATATCCCTAGATTAGAACAACCATCTATTTTGGCAGATTCCTCTAAACTATCAGGTATGGTGCTAAAGTAATTCCTCAAGATAATCATATTAAATGAACTGAATAGTCCAGGTAATATAAGAACCCATATACTATCTATTAACCCCAAACTCTTAATAACTAGATACGTTGGTATTAACCCCCCACTGAATAGCATGGTAAATATAAAAATAAAACTTATTATCCTTCTTCCCACTAAATATTTCCTCGAAAGTGGATATGCAACAAGGCTTGTCACTAGAACATGAAGAATGGTCCCTATCCCGGTAACAAATATCGACACATATAGAGATCTTAAAAATTCATGATTACCTATGACATACTTATAGGTCCTCAGGTTAAAACCTATTGGAAAGATAATTACTTCTCCTGCCATAACTGCAGATTCTTTGCTTAAAGATTTTGCTACCACATGTAAAAAGGGTAAGAGAGTTATTATTACTGTGAAGACTAGAATTATACAGTTAACAATATCAAATATTCTTTCTCCCCTCGTTTTTATCATTTTTTCATCTGCCTTTCATTTAAAATCACCACATACTTGTCTCAGCATACCTTCTGCTGAGATGATTAGCTATTACTAAAAGGATAAATCCCACTACAGACTGAAAGAGTCCAACCGCTGTAGTATAACTATACTTCATTTGACCAAGACCAACTCTATATACATATGTCCCAATAACATCTCCAACCTCATAAACAACAGGATTATATAGCATCAATATCTGCTCTACATCGGTAGCTAATAATGCGCCTATTCTGAGGAGAATAATAAATACAATGGTAGAACGTATCCCCGGTAGAGTTATATACCATATCTGACGCCATTTGCTAGCCCCATCAACGATGGCTGCCTCATATAATTGAGGGTCTATCGAAGAGATAGCAGCAAGGTATATAATTGCACTCCATCCTGTCTCCTTCCATGTTTGAGATGCCACCACGATAGCTCTAAAGTACCGTTTGTCCATCAAAGTTACAGGTGATATACCGAATTCCTTTAAGGCTAAATTGATTAATCCACTACTTGGAGATAACAGATCAATGACCAGTGCCCCAACAACAGCCCAGGAAAGGAAGTGTGGCAGATAAGTGATAGTTTGAACAGTTCTCTTAAAAAACATATTAGAAACTTCGTTTATAAGAAGTGCCAATATTATAGGAATAGGGAATTGGAATATAAGTCTATATATACTTATAAGTAAGGTATTTCTAAAGACCCTATGGAATTCTCTGGCTTGAAAAAGGGCATCAAAATGCTTTAGACCTACCCATGGACTTCCTATTATCCCTTCCATTAGATTGTAGTCCTTGAAAGCTATAATTGACCCATACATGGGAAGGTAGTGAAATATAATTATCAGTACCAGACCAGGTAGAAGCATTAGATATAAATCATAATTCGAAATTATCTTTTTAGTAACACTATGCTTCTGCATCTCTTTCACTCCCTTATACTAAATTTCAGAGAGAGGTTATAACCTCTCTCTGAAAAGATATTACTTACTTCTTATACTCTTCTTTATACCACTTATTTAATGCTTCTAGGGCTTTTTCTCCACCCTTAGCCCTCCATTCACTAACAAACTCATCGAACTTATCCAAACTTAAGTCTCCAGTGATAAATCTTATAAAATATTCTGTAACTAGAGAGTTAAGATCAGGTGCTACACTTATAACTTCCGGAAGAGGTGGAGCATAGCCATCTATTGGATATAAGTTACAATATGGAACAACCTGATCAGAGTAGACTTTAAAACCTTTATCTCTTAATCTTACAGCGAAGGCTTCTTGTGTATCAACTAAAATATAATATATCTGCCATCTCCTGTTTTGATACTCTGGGAGAAGCTTTATCTCCCCTTTTTCTCTAACATAATGCTTACCTTCTATACCAAATGAGACAAAGTTATATACATCTGGTCTAGTCATAAGGTCCAAAAATTGCATTGCTTCTTTTTTATTTTTACTCTGAGCAGGTATTATTAATGTGGTTCTTAACGGAGAAGAATGATTGGCAATCCCCCATCCCCTAGGTCCTTTAGGAGGAGCGATATATCCTAATTCTCCTTTCGGATTCTTCTCCTTAAAAGATCTATCAATAGGTAAAGCATCAGCCCATCCTACCACAGCCATAGCAGCTCTACCGGCCACAAGTTTTTCCTGAATATTCCCTGCCTTGTTTACTGGGAATTCAGGGTCAAGTAACCCTTCTTTATACAACTTATTCATATATGTTAGATACTCTTTAGCCTCTGGCTGCACATAAGAATAGACAATCTTATTCCCCTTGACCTTATAGGCTGTACCAATACCGAAAGCTCCAGCAAAACCAGTAATAATTCCAGTTGATCCTACTGTGAAAGGAACTACCTTCTTCTTATTTTTGATTGCTGTTAGCATTCTATAGTAAGTATTTAAAGGAATAGGTTCTTTCGACTCTGCTTCCTTCTTAAAACCAAGTTCTCTTAACCAGTCCTTTCTTACAAAGATTCCGTTGGTACCGGATATATACTGATTCTGGGGTATTGGGACAGCGTATCTTTTCCCCTTCCAGGTAACGGCAGACCAAATCTCTTTGGGAACAAGTTTATTTATATTGGGGCAATTTGGCAGGTATTCATCTATCGGGGCAATAACTCCCTGTTGAAGATACTGTCCAAATATGTTCCTATCTGTACAGTTTATTATGTCCGGAGGGTCCCCGGATGCTAACATCATACTTACTTTCTCCCATGGCTGATCTGGAGGAAGGATAATCCACTTTAAATCAAACCCAGACTTTTCCTCGAGATAATTTATTATTTCGTTGTTGTTTTCGTCCTCACCAGGGAGGAAAGTCTCTACATTATATGGAACTACTACAGTTAATGTTACTTTTTTCTCAGCTGCTAAAAGTAGAGGGTTAACTGATGTCCCAAAGAAGAAACTACTACTTACTGAAAAAATCAACGCTATTATGAGAAAAAATACTCTTCTCATTTTATCAACCTCCTCTTTTTTAATAATATAAAATTTTCAGAAACCCTAAAACCTCTCTTAATCTTGAATCCAAGATAGTAATCTCGCTTGCCCCACAGCCTAACCCTCTATCCCTACCATACTCTTTTAACCCTCTCACTTTAATAGTAAAAATATCATAAATTTAACTCCTATAATACTAAAAATTTTACTATTTTTTACTAAAAATTTGCCTCTTTAAAATTAAAGAAGTAAAATTTATTAAAAATACTTTTTATACTTCAATATTAGAGTACACCAAGACTTATCTGAAATTAAATGCCATTAATTTCTCATTCCAAAACTGCTCTCTGCTCTTTTAATAGCGCCTGTAACTCTCTTACGTCTAAATTCCGTGGGACTTTATTTTCGTTTATAGCTATAGTAGCTGCTGTTCCTGCAGCCTGACCTATAGCCATACAAGTAAACATAACTCTTACAGAACCAAGAGCTTCATGGGTGGTAGAAATGCATCTCCCTGCAGTAAGTATGTTATCTATCTTTAATGGGACTATACATCTATAAGGAATACCGTAATAAGTACCATATCCGGGATCTATTTTACCTCTTTCATGAGGATAATATAACCCTACTCCCTCAGGATTATGTATATCAACAAAAAATGAGCCTAGGGCAATATTATCTTCAAATTGATGAGCATGCCTTACATCTTCTTCTGTCAAGACATAAGAGCCAGTGATTCTTCTAGATTCTCTGACACCTAATGTCGGGGCAGTTACCACTATCTCAGCCTTCTCAAAACCAGGAACATATTTATGGAAGAAATTTAATAATAGCCAAACTTGATACCTTCCTTCTATAGTAGCACTAGTAAGATCGTCTGTATTGGTTGAGTCAATATGGGTAATATTTGTAAAGTTTATATTCAGTTCATCGGGTCTTCCCGGAAAGTACCATAACCCCATAGTCCTATCTTCAAATAGATATAGGTCATTGTTTCTAACTGCTTCATATATTGTATTAGTAAGTCCTGGATCATTTTTGCGAAATTGAGAAAACTTCTCGTAGTCTATATTTCTTATTGTAAACATAAGAGTCGTAGACTGCATAAAACCATCAATTTTTCTCCCTTTTTCAAAAGGACAACCTGCTCTAGCTGCTATATCACCATCCCCACTGGTGTCTATTATTACTTTTGCTAGAAAAGCTTCTCGACCAGATTTACTCTCTGTTATTACTCCAGTTATCTTGTCCCCTTCTAAAATTGGCTCTACAGCAAGTGTATAGTATCTAGTGGCAATATTTTCTTCGTTGAATAACTTGTCCAGCTCATACTTCATAACCTCGCCATCGTAATCCAAGCAACCATTTCTATAAATAGCCTTGTTTAAACTGAGCATTCTATCGCAGATTTCTCTAGCTATACCACCTATAATCTCCCTATTTTCCCCTTCATCAGTAAGCTTGGACATATGTAGATGTAATCCAAAGGTGGCTAATCCGCCCAAACAATTACTCTCTTCTATTACCAGTATTCTAGCTCCGTTCCTAGCTGAAGCTAATGCTGCACCAATTCCTGCGGGACCTCCTCCTACCACAATAACATCAAATTCTCCTTTTACAGGGATCTCTCTTTCTGGTTCTCTTATAGTTTTCATATTATTTTACCTCCTACCATTATTAGTTAAGAGACCTGCAGGGATAGTTAATTCTGCTCTTTAATCCCTACAGGTCTCTTATTAAAAGTTACTTTGCTCCTTTAATAAAGAACTGCCCTATCTCAGAATTGGATGGAGTCCTGAATCCCCATCCCTCTAAGACCTGAGAAGGGACATTTCTAAAGTTATTCTTTACAACTATGGGGACTGGTTTTTGTTGTAACACCCCTATGCTCCAAAGATTCTTTACAAAGTTTTCCCATATCTTTTTACCTAGAGCAACCCTCTCTTTTTCATTAGCTGCAGAAACTGCTCTTTCTGTGAAGCTCTTAACTTCCAGATATTCCCTTGGGGGTCTTTCACCCTGTTTTCCACCGGTAGCTACCCATCTATCCCATAAAGGCGTCATCCAACTCGACATACCAAATGGCCATAGAATCCCTGCATATGGTTTTAAATATATAGGGAAAGTAAGAGGGTCATCGGTCTTCCATATCCCAATCTGGTGGAGTCCGGCTTCTATTCTCTGTCCACTAAGTTCAAATGATAGTAAATCTATGGTAGTCTTAATTCCAATATCTTCCCAGTATTTCTTTACCATCTCACATACATCTTTATGGGTAGGCCAGTCTATCCTTCCTATAATAGCTAGAGTTAAAGTCTTACCATCAGGACGTAACCTAAAGCCATCCTTATCTCTCTTTGTAAGCCCTAAAGAATCCAGCAATTCATTAGCTTTTTTGGGGTCATATTGAGCATACGCATTTGCAATCTTCTCATCGTATAGAGCATCTCCCTTTGGAGGAGATAATTGTGAGGCAACTGCTAAACCTAAAGTTGCCACCTTATTAATAGCATTTCTATCTATAGCTGTAGAGAGAGCCTTCTTAAATGTGGGATTTCTCAAGAGGGACCCTATAACTGGATCTTCCTTATAGTTATGATTTGGATAGAGTACCGCCTCAGCAGTAGCTGAAGGCCAGAGTAGGACCCTGTAACCTCCCTTAGTTTCATTCTCCTTTAATATCGGATAACTTGTTAGAGGAAGATGGAATGTCTGCATAGACAGTTCTCCATTCATTGCCTTCATCTGCACCACTTCCTCATTAGAAACTATATCTATTATTACTCTATCTATGTACGGCAGCTGGTTACCTGCAGTATCTACCTTCCAGTAATAGGGATTACGTTCTGCTACTACCCTGCTAGGACTTACTGAAACTATTCTAAATACCCTTAATCCTGGACATTCAGGATTTTCGACATAAGCCTTATTACTAAATAACTTCCACCAGGTATCTACTCCTTCCTCTTTCATCTTTCTCTGGATCTCTTCCATAGGGGTATATTTAGGGTGGAACTGTTTCATATAGTGTTTTGGTGCAATTGGTGAAAATCGGAAGAAATTACCAAATAAGGCATACATAAAGAGTGCATCTTTCTGGGGTAAATGAAACCTTACGGTATATTTATCTACTGTCTCTACCTTTACCCTTTCTCCTCCATATATCAACCAGCTTGGATATGTTGGGGTAAGATCTTTATTACCATATACATCCTCAATCCAGAATATTATGTCTTCTGTAGTAAGAGGATACCCATCAGACCATTTTAATCCTTCTCTGATACGAAGGGTATAAGTCTTGGAATCCTTTGAAACCCCCCAATCCTCAGCCCAGTTAGGTAAAAGCTTACTCCCTGTCTCGTTAAACCTTACAAAACCCATATCCCCTATTCTTCCATCAATCATAGAATTAAGGGCATAGTGCCTGCCAGTTACTGCCATAAACCATGTACCACCATATTCACCTATCTCTTCTAGTGGTTCTACAACAATTGGATTCTTAGGAAGCCTCTGATCTACCGGTGGAAGCTTGCCAGCTTTTACCAGTTCATTTAACATTGGTGCTTCATTATACCTAGAAATTTTTTGCTTGGTCGCTTTCTCGTATTCTGCTGGACTATTGTATATCTTTACCTCTTGAAGCTTTTCCTGTGCTATAGAGACACTTATTAGCCCAGAAAGTAATGATACTAACAATACAGCACTAATGAATACTCTAAAAAATCTTTTCATTAAAATCATCCTCCTATCCTAATTATAATGAATATACACAGTAGCCTTACAGCTAGAGTCTACTTTAAAACGTACCCAATGGGCACTAAAACCATCCGGGAATTCATAGTGAAAATACTGTTCTTTATTAATCGAGAATATCTCGTAGGTCTTCCATGTTCCATCACCTAAAAAATCTACCTCTACTGCAAAATCTATCGTCTTATTGGAATCATGGTATATATGCAACACTTTCTTATCAAAACCTGTCATCAAGAATGGATCAGAAGGTTCTTCTGGATTTACAGGAGTATCCCACCATACACCCCCCCATCCCTTAGGTTTTCCCCAAACCCATAAGTCGTCAGTTTTACCAAACCAAAGCCCACTCTGAGGCTGTCCTGCAAAAAGTGTAGAATCATGAACTGGAGTAACCTGATTACCTGCCAGTACTAGTAGTCCATTCCAAGAACAGAAATCTGGGATAATCCTTAAGTGTGCACAGATAGGTCTAATACCCCAGGTTCTTTCTTTATATACAGGGATTGGTAGTTCATAGAATATTCCATGACAATCCATAAGATATCTTTCAGTCTCTACCTCTCGTATACGCCACCATTCTGTTAGCCAAGAATGGTCAACTGCATGAGAGCCTTGTGGTAAACGATAAGTTGTCCACTTATTGTTGATAAAAACAAGTAACAGCGCAGATATCTTGTCCCAACCTATAGCAAATATCGGTCTCCCAAGATTCTTCCGTCCTACAATCTCCATAAAAGGGTCTGATCTTATAATTGTCCACTTATTACCATCCCACTCGGCTAATCTTCCAGCATTACGTTTTTCTAGAAACTCTGCTTCCTCATAGGTGTTATTAGCAACTATTATACGATTGTGGTCAGTATATCCTCCTTTAAAGTGGGGATATACATCTTTAGGAAGATTTAGTTCTTTATTTAGATCAAACAACACGTTAGATTGGAGTGTCGTTAGATCTACTTCCAGAAGTAATCCTTCCATCGTTAAGAAATACACCTTATGTTCTGGATCTTCTAGATGTTCCATAGTTGCTGTAAGTCTATGTCCTTTAATAGAGTCTATAATCCTAACCTTACCCTCAGTATCAATAATATATGGACCAATGATAAGTTGACAGGATGGGCTATGAATCATACGATTTGCATATGTCCCTACTACACTCTCTGGGTGTTTTTTTAGATTAAAATCATCATCGATACTAAACAGTCCTGTATTAGATCCAGAACCTGGTCCTGAAGACACATAAGATACAAACCACAATCTATCTGCCCAGGGCATCAACGCTCCAATCCCACTTTCAGTCCTTGCAGGTAGATGTCCAGCCTTTACCGATAAGGCAGGAACTACTCCACTGATATGGAAAAGACCTTGGTCGTCAGACATATACACTCCCTCTCTTTATATCTAGATTTTTATTCTAAATTAAATATATAAGAAAAGAGAGGAGTACTCAATTGCATTTTTTGTGATAAATTTAGCATTAAATGATAGGAACGTGATGAGATAAATATTCTTTAGGGGTCATCCCAGTAACCTTCTTAAATGCTCGCACAAAGGATGAGAAATCTGCATAACCAACCTCAAAAGCTATCTGACATATACTTTTATCCGTAGTTTTAAGTAGATATTGTGCTAATTCTATCTTTACAAGTCTTACTGCTTCTGAGAAACCAAGTCCAACCTCTTTTTTGAATCTTTTACTAAAGTAAGATGGGCTATAACCTACAGCAGAAGATATCTCTTCAAGGTTAACCCCCTTAATACTCCTTTCCTTTATCATGTTTATCGCCTTTTGAATAGGTTCAGAAAGACCTAACAGATGGTCTAATCTAGAGAGATAGAGATATCCTTCCTTTTTAGACTTTAATTCCCATATCTCTATCTCTCTACTTACAAATGAAGCTATCATCTTCCCTATATCCGCCCATAAGAGGAGTTCCTTGTAAGATTTAACGGGGATATCATTTATAACCTTTTTAACATCAACTAG
>Ga0209409_1001154_pt1 | contig 23715 bp, 25 predicted proteins | sample AD_JPNMR1_MetaG_FD_184424 | JGI IMG/M metagenome (GOLD analysis project Ga0209409, IMG submission 184424) | Active sludge microbial communities of municipal wastewater-treating anaerobic digesters from Japan - AD_JPNMR1_MetaG (SPAdes) (version 2) | ecosystem: Engineered > Bioreactor > Anaerobic...
AATGTCCTTCAGGGCCTTTTCGGCCTGCTCAAAAGCAGACCAATAATCGGCCCTTAGCCTTTTCAACTCCGCTTTTACGGAGTTGACTTTGTTACGGTACTCAGCGTCAACCTGGTACCGTACCTGATTCTGGGCGACCCCCCAATATGGGGAGTCGCTTCCCATCGGGAGGGGGTCTTCGTAGCTCTCCCCTACGAAAACCTTCCCCTCACCGGTCCAGTCGTTAACACCGGACCGGTAGGTGTATTCGCTCTTGCGAGCGAAATACACCGACCCGTCCTGACGGACGGTAACACGTCCGTCAGGATATTCGCATGCGAGACTCCCGTCCGGGAGAGAGTCCCAAACGTGATGGGTCCCTCCGTCGCTGTTCCGGAGGGACTCAATCTTTTCCGCTATTCCCCGCAATGGGGACATAGCGGCCTCCCACCTGGACCAGCCGTCATGCTGGTCCAAATACTCGTCGAGTGAGGAATAATATTCCTCGCTCGCCCCGCACCTCTTGCAGGTGCGGGTGTGGCCGGAGACGGCCCAATCGTGAGCTGGGCCAGCAACAGTATACGCTTCCCCACAGTGCACGCACTTGAAAACTTGCGTGCACGTGTTGTACCCCTTTCGGGGTACGAATCCAGCGGGCTGATAGTCGTGTAAACTACGCCCGCAGACTGTACAACGACATCTATCCGGCTGGTGCCGGTGAGGCACCAGCCGAACTACCTGGACCGGCCGTCCAGTCCGGTCCATGAATGTCTTTACCGGCTGGAGGTCGTACCAGCCGGTCTCGATGGGGTACTTCTGGAATTTATCCAGAAGGACCCCTTTCTTCAAAAACCCAGGCTCGCGGATAGGAGCCTGGATTTCCAGCGCTTCCATGTTTCCTCTCCCTTCCCCGGCTTATCGCCGGTCTAAGTTTTTGCGGTTGGGCTTGTGACAACCGCTCGTTGGAATGGAGCCGTGTAGGAGCCCTCTTGCGAGGGCCCCGGGTCGTCCTAGATATAATATAAGGGAAGTTCCTATTTTTCAAAAAAAAATTCACTCTAGTCAAGAACTAGCTCGTAAAATCTAGGCAAAGTTATAATCCAGTCTGTAAAAGACCCCCAATCTTCTTTAAGTTTATGGTCTTTTCTTTGAAAGTAAATAGTTTTCAATTGTAGATAATTCGTCACAACATGCATAGTCATTTCAAATCCACTAGGTAAGTTACTTCTAATCTTCATAAACATTTTATATCGCGCTTCTGTATCTTTTTCTGGAATCTTTTTGTAATCCTGCAACAGATCGAATATGTATCGTATAATAGCAGGCTCGGTATACTTATTAAAGTATTTGGAAAACTCATCAATAGACTTATCCGCAAGAGAGGTTAAGGAATGCATAGTAGATTGGGAAGAAACAATTTGTACAAAATGATATCTTTGAAACTCTGCTAGCCAGTATTGGGGAAAGACTATATCAAAGCTAACTAAAATGCCTGACAGAAAATTATCATGACCACTTCCTGCAGGAGCATGTGCTAATTTTTCAGCACGATTAAAATCACTCTCTGTAATATCTAAATCACAAGAAGGTATACCTGCTTTTAAGTTTGTAGGATATTTTGAAGCCTTCACTGCTCTATCTAGGTTGTATACTTGAGTATTAAAAATACGAACCACTAGCATGCTCCTTTCTATTTTCAAAAAAAGGGCTGTCGACAGTATACTTATCCATTACTAGCCTCCTATCTTAGGGTCGATAAAAATATGTCGCAAGAATCTCCCAACGCTTTTCTCGCCTTTTTCAAAACTGCAGCTTTCAACGCTTCGGTTTTTGCTTCTAAGGCAGCTTCTAGTTCTTCCTGAGCTTCTCGGTTAATAGTTTCTAACGTCTGTTTTGCAGCTACGATTTTAGCTAATCTGGGCTTCATTTCGGATGCAGAAAACCATATATCCTGCCCTGTTTGAATTCTCTGTATTTCCTCAGAGGTAAGCAAAGCTGCATAAAACGTGTCAAATAATTCTTTACCGAGTTTCTTTTGATACTCCACAAAGGGAAGAAGTTCTCCTCCTGTTTTACCGTACAGGCCTGTTGATATATCGTGAAACATGAAAGTACTTCCTATCTCTACTTCAAAAGAATCTCCTAGCATTAAAAAGATTGTGCTAGCACTTCCACAAAGACCTTCTACGCGAATATGAATATGAGAACTTTTCTCTATTCGAGCATGCTTTAGCGCAGATAAAATTTGTAATGCATCATCGACCACCCCTCCTGGGGAGTTGATATGTAATACTATTCTATCAATAGGATTTCTAGTAAGAAGCTCCTGATACCAACTATCGTATGAATAAATTTTCGCATTTATTTCTCCAGTCAAGAACAAATGTAATTCAGCTTCCCCGCTAATAGATTCTCTATACACGGAAAGTGCTTTAATGTAAGAGTCCTGAGCCAAATTTCCCTCCTTACTATCCTCTAAATCTGCACTACGTCGAGATTTAAACATCGATATAACCCCCATTGCATATCTTGATGAAAATGGCCAAACAGGAAGGCTTTAAAAGCCACCTGCTCAACTAGATAATCTAGGATTCTCGCTGTAGTATCGGTGCAGGACTTAACCGCATTTTTGAATAACCTCTCGATTACAGATGAAGGCGCCGTATGAGCAATAATATAATCAACTTCTTTAACATTTTTAAGAACTTTTTTCATAGCTAGAAAATCAGCTGTAGTAGCTTCTTCTTCAGGCCACCAGCTTACGTACGGAATTCTTACATGAGCATCTACAGATACAGCGCCGCCAAAACAATAAAATGTTTTACCTTCTAGATTTAAAACCTGATTACGATCAACAAAAAATATATTGGTACCATATTTTCTAAGTAGAGCGTTATGACGCGCTATTTTAGGTAGACGGGTTATAGCTGAGTAATTCTCGTGATTTCCTGGCACGACTATAATTTCATATGGTTTTTGTTCATACCACTTTTTTAACTCTTCATCAACATCGTTTAAATACCACGGTAAGCCGAAATCACCAGCTACTATAACATAATCAGGTAATCTCTCGAGTCTTTGTAAAAGATAGCTATCTTCTAGCTTAAATCGATCTTCTCTGCCATGTACATCTGCAACTACTGCTATCATATTCAATTAGTTATTATCCTTATTTTCTGAAGGTCTCTGCAATAAAGCTATTAAAGCTTTCTTGTTATCTTCATAGGAGGGATTTAAGCTCAAATCAATAACGGTTTTGTGGGCCTCTACTATAAATCTGGCAGACTCTGATAATAATGAAGTATCTAAGGATCCTTTCATCATTTTTAAAGCAGTTTTAGGCCCTACTCCCGGTAATCCCGGTATGTTATCTGAAGAATCCCCTGACAAAGCTTTAAACAAAACAATATCGTATTCAGGAATTGGCAAAGCTTGCTTTTTTACAGGATCAAATACTTTTGTTGCGTAGCCTTTCTGTACGATTTGAATGAAATCGTTATCACGAGAAACAATAACATTTTCGTCGTGAGCCAGCAGAGTACAGAGAGTGTATATAATATCATCAGCCTCTACTTCAGGCAACTCAATACTGCTGATATTTAATTCTGCAGAAACTTGTTTACCAATTTCGACTGATTTAGGTAGATTAGCTTCACTCTTCCTAGAATTCTTATAAGTAGGTACTAGCTCTTTTCTCCAAGCACTACCCCCTTTAGAGTCCCAGACAATATAATATGTTGAAAAGTCTCCGAAAATTCTTATAAGACCTTTTAACATAGTTAACAAGAGCTTGCGAAACAAACCCTCATAATACTCGTCCATTTTATCAGGAGCATCTCTTAAAATAAGGGACTTAGCTCTATGTAGAGCTATATTCACATAATTGTTTCCATCAATTATTACGTTTTGCAAGCTCATGTTTTTGGCTCCTATGCTTAATATCCGTGCTGATTATTCCAGGTGAACTACCATGAAATCTTAAGATTTCACGGCTTCCTCTTTCAACGAATCGAGCTAGCTTTGAAGAGAATTTGGATTTGATGCATCATCATCATATTCTACATATTCTCTATTATACTGTGCATCGTTATTAGCATCTAAGGAGCTTTCTTCACAGAGCATCATATTAACGCTATTTTTTACAGTATTAAATAAATCAGGGTTTTCTTTCAAGAAAGCTAATACGCTATCTCGCCCGTTTCCTTTAAAGCCCCATTCTTCTTGGTAGAACCAAGCTCCTCGCTGCTCAACAATACCTAAATCTATGATAAATTTCAGATATTCAGAATCACTATCAAATCCACTAGCAAATCTAAGTTCAAGTTCTGCTTCACGTTTAGGGACTCCAATTTTATTTTTGATATTTCTAACTTTAGAAATTATACCTACTGTAATTCCTTTCTCTTTAATATCATCTACTCGAGTAATCCTTCCACGCCAAGAACTGTAATATTTAATAGCATACCCTCCAGTTGTCGTAAAATCTGGACCATACATGGAGCCTATATTGGCCCTCTCCTGATTGATGACAATCAGCGAGGTTTCAAAAGTACTGAGATAGGGATTTAAATACTTCAATCCAGAGGCGAATATATTTGCAGTTCCTCCGAATGTAGCTTTGTCAGGGGATTCCATTTGAGCTGCGGAAGGCGTTGCAGCTAAAGAATCCCAGATAATAAGACCTATGGGAAGCTCTTCAACTAACTGTTTCAAAATCTTAAAACCATCTTCACCTTTAAGAGGTCTGAGAAAAATAAATTTATCTTCATCAGTAGAGAGTCCTAAGGTATTAGCGTATTTTTCATTAAAAGTTCGTTCAAAGTCAACATATACTACAATAGGTCTATCAGTATTTTTTCTTTGAATTTCGCCTCCTATATAAGTAGCGAGTGTTGACTTACCTCCTGATTCAGGTCCTGAGAATTCGTATATGCGTCCCAGGCTAAAGCCACCTCCGAAAATAAAATTGAGCTGAGGGGATTCAAGAAATAACCTTTTTGTATTACCAGCTATTTTTACATCTTGAAAAGCATCCCCGTATGTTTTCTTTAATTTAGAAATAACACTGCTAACTTTACTAGCTGCCATATTCTTAAAACCTCCCCGTACTACCAAAACCCCCAGAGCCTCTTAGGGTGCTCGGTAAATTATCTACTTCTACAACTTCAATATCATCCAAATGCAATAAGGTGCCTTGAATAATCTTCTCTCCTGCCATAAAAGATACAGGAGTGTCTCCCATGTTTTGAAATACAACCTGTACTATACCGCGATAATCACTGTCAATAACACCTGCCTTCTTTACTAAAAACGTTTTTGAAGCTATTCCACTTTTTTCGAAAAAGAAAAGACCATATTCCTTAGGAAAAGCTACCTGAATACCTAAAGATATCGTAACAACAGTGTTCGGAGGAATGATTACAGAATCTGGTGTGTAGAAATCCCAGCAAGCCGCTCCTTCTGTGCTTTTTGTAGGAAGTTTTGCATGTGGTACTATTTTTTTAACAAAAAATGTTTTTGGCGTAAGTTTTTTCTTGAAAAACATATACAATTACCTCTAAAAATTAAAACGTTATTGAATATACTCTAGCTCCGAGAGGTCTTTCAGCAACACGCTTCCATTTAATCTGCATTTCTGATATAAGCCGCATAAGATCTTTATGTTCATTACAAGCTTTCAAAACATCTATAAACCTCCCGTAGTCAAACATATCTGCATTTGAATTTCTATTTAAACTAGCAACTACGTACTTTAACTTACCTATAGCCTTACCGTCCCATATACAGTTATATTGTATATGGCGGGAAACTAAAACAATGCAAGATCTAAGAGGATTTTTAATATTACCAAGAGCTTCATATATTTTTGCATCATCTTTAGTTTTTACAGCTTCGTTAATGCCTGAATAAAATTCGTTTCTTTGAGCTTTTTCCTCTTCTTGCTTAGAATCCTTCTCCGATAAGATGCTTTGTAATACTTCAAAGTTTATAGATACCCATCTACTGGCAGGTTTTCCCAGTACAGCTACCGTTACTAAGTTTTCTGCTTGTAATTTTTTCAAAGCATTTTGTTGCTTGAAGTGGGATAAACCTAGACTATTTTCTAAATAAGCTACTGAGAGAGGAAAAGAATCTACCTCGTTTACCATATTATGAGCAGTACAATATTTATATATTGATATAAGCTCACAGAGTAGCAATGCTAACGTAGCATCTCCATTGAAGTACTTCAATAGCTTTTTATTAACAGGAACAAAAGAATCTGTGGATAATGTGTTTAAAATAAAAGTTTTAGATGCATCTTCAATCATGATAATAAATACTCTCCTATAATCATAATAGCTTCTTGTGTTGATTTGCTTCTTGTAACTTTACATAAAAGTCTCTTCATAACTAAAATATGCTGAGCTTTAATATTCTTTTCTTGATCGAATGCTGTTTTTAAGTCTTCAGCGATCTGTTGAGGATTCTTTTTCCTATAATTCTCGTTGTTTAGCGGCCCCTGCAAAGCCTTCTGAATAGCTAATTTTACTGGGTTAGTATCCCATTCATTAGCTTCTTCCTCTTCTTTTTTGAGGTCATCGATGTCCACTGTCATGTACAGCCTCTCATTTCTTTATAAAAATTAGAAACATACTACGTATGTTTTATTGTTCTTATGGGAATAGAGGCTCTATTCTCCACAAGATGATTATTATACTTCAAATAGTACGAAGCCAATGCTGCCATCAAATCAGCTTTTCGTACATAAGGCTTAGATAACTGAGGATATTCAGTTAGTATAGTAAACAATTTCTCAGCGTTAGGATGAGATGCTATAAATCGCGTACTATCAGCATAAAACTCATTTTTTACATAGCCTGTTGTTTTACATATCATAGCATCAGAAAGAATCAAAGTAAGATAATTATACAATTCTGCAGGATCTGCGGAACTAACCGTATTCCAAATACTTTCATCTTTACTAAAATCTAGCAAGCCTGTCAAAACTTTATAGGTTGAAGCTTCATCTACTATACCTAAAGCCTCTTGAATTACTTCAGGTGTCCAATATTCTCCTATAACGCATTTTTCGAGAAGTTGCACCCCCTCACGAAGAGAGCCTTTAGATGCAGTAGCGATCGCCGCTAACCCTTGAGTTCTAAATGTATTCGGAATGCTCAGATCATTCCAGAGGCCTTCTTTTTCTAAAATAGTTTTTAAAGCCATCATCATATCACGAATTGATATAGGCTTGAAATTAAACACTTGACAACGAGACTGAATTGCTGGGGATACTCCTCCCGGTACCATGCTGAGAAGTATGAAGTATACATTATCCTGAGGTGCTTCCAAAACTTTCAATAATGCATTACTTGCTCCAGTACTCAATTGATCAGCTTCCTCTATAATAAAAACACGATTTTTATCATACATTGGCTTTATATTTATTACTGATGTAAATTCCACTACATTATCTTTTTGCCCAATCTGAGACCCGTCGAGCATCATAGTATCTCTATCAAAGCGTTCTTCTATAATAGATTTGCAAGAATTGCAGACTCCGCAAGGATTTCCTTCGCTATCAGGATTGGAGCATTGAAGTGTCATTGCAATTACATGAGCTGTGGTAGTTTTTCCTGTGCCATGTAAGCCTCTAAGTAACATAGCTCTAGGAAAGTTTTTTGTAGCAGCTCTTTTTATTAGGTCTTTTTTGATAAAATCTTGCCCGAAAAGCTCTTCAAACTTTCGGGGTCTATGCTTAATCGAAAATTGCTTCATAAAGTATCTCCTATCTCTTGCTTTTATAATATAAAAATGCTTTTGAATTATTTTAAATAGCAAAATCTCTATATACAATTTTTAAGATTCAAAGAGTCTAAGAATCTTAGGCTCTTGACCTATATATAATAATATATAAATTTAAATAAAAATATAAATTTAAAATAAAATTTAAAGGGAGGATTTATATTATAATTTTATATTCTAAAAATAATTATATATGTTTGTATTGTTTATTTTGTTATAATGTAAGAGGTTATAGTTGTATGTTGGATATATGTATTGATGATTCTTGGTGAACCTTTGGATTGTTTTAAACAGAAGCTTAAAAATTAAAAGTACACTAATTATATAATATATTGGAGGTTTTCATAAGATGGCACATATTGTATATAATGAATTTCTTAATCAGTTAATACTTCAAGGTGTTAATTTAGCTTCCGACGATCTAAGAGTAATGCTAATGCCCGCATCATATGAAGCTAATAAAGATACCCACAAGTATCTTAGCGATATCATCAGTCAGGAGATTACAGGAGAAGGCTACACTAGTAGAGGAAAGCTGTTAGCTAACGTAGCTGTAACTAAACAAGATACCGCGGATAATGTCAAAATTATTGCAGATGATGTTACCTGGCCTAATTCCACTATTACAGCTCGATATGCCGTGATTTATAAAGATACTGGAGATAATGCAACATCTTTGCTTATCTTATGCTTAGATTTCGGAACATCTAAAAGTTCAGTAAATGGTAATTTTACCATTCAATGGTCCTCTGATGGTATCTTTACGTTAAGCCAGGCAGTATAAGTTTTGTAGAAGAGCTGCAGGTATAATATGGATGTAATAGTTGTTCAGAGCACTCCTATTTTTATATTTTTATACCCTCAACAGTCGACTGTTTTAGAAGGTACTGGGGCTCTATGTAAACCATCTGCAGCTTTTATTCACATAAAAGTATCTAATTTTTCTGTTGATGCTCAAAAGTATGTAACCATATCTATTGCAGAGCCAGTTCTCTTTTTAATCGATTTAAAAGCTCCTTCAGTAAGCCTATATACCGCTAGAAACATTTCTACTGAACGCAGATTACATAGAAGCGCATGGCAAGCTCGATTAGGAAGCAGATTAGATCCTATAAAGAGAAAGTTACTAGATAATAACATACTGCTAACAGCACATCCTACGGATATGCTAAGAATCCGGGTTGAGAGAGATCCTAGAACATATGATATCTTATCTCGAAAAATAATTTCTGCAGAAATCCTTCCTATTGTGCTTCCTGTTATGTCAGATATTCCTATGCGTAGATTAGAAAAAAACAATGATACTGGAATGATTGTTTGTAGTTTTTCTATGATAGAGGAGCAGAAGCCTTTTGAGTTATATTGCCCTGTAGCAGGTCAACTACAACGCGATGACCTGTTATTTAGAATATTAAAAGATCCATACGCCGATTTCCCATATATTATGGTGCTACAAGTTAAAGACGAGTTGGCTACATTTTCGTACAGTTCTATACTATATGTAAAATATAAAGCAACATTTTATGATGAACCTTTGCCGGTAGCGGTAGTGCAAGAACTGGTAAAAGCGTCAGAAAAGAGGGAGCAGTTAGCGTGGTAAATAAAGCTAAGATTTTACTATTTTTGCGAGAAATGGAAGCCGCAGCAATAAGCGCAGCAGCTCCCGATAATATGATAGCGTTAGTCGATTTAAACAAACTTTTAAATAAAAAAGATAAGGAGAGTAAGAAAAATGGTACAGTTTCTCCTGTATCTGCTAATTGCAAGTGAATTTTTATCGATGGGGGCTTGGACAGCTTGGCAATGTAAAGTATACCATCGCCGCCGTAAGCTAGATATCACACTAATCTTAGTGTACTTAGGCTTATCTATTTCATATCTAGCCTATGGCGCAGAATCATACCGGTATAATGTAGCTAGCATAACTGGATATGTTGCAGACAGTTTTGTAGCTGCGGTTCTAGGGGTTTCAATAATAAGAAAAGTTATTGCAAAATAAGCACATTTCAAAGATCTTAATGTGAAAAGGAATGTAATGATGGAAAGAGTTGTAGCAACTTCTACAGTATCAGATGCCTTCTCAGTTTGGCTAACTCTTCCCCTTCAAAGTCAGCTAGCTTCTGTTATGCTGATTGCAGGTATTATTAGCTTCACATTAATAGCTTTAGTATTGTTTGTAAAAGCTATTAAGCCAGTGGAGGTTACTGCTACTTCGAAAGGAGTTAAGGTAAGTTTTTTCTCTAAGCTTCTTAAATCAAAAAAGAAGAAAGAAGAAACAGCTAAGAAGGGAGCTAGTAGGCTTTCATTAACTACGCATAAGTTCTTTAAATTACTACGAAACGTTCAAACAGAAGGCTTCCTACAGCTAGACAACCATTATCCTCCGTTGCCGAAAGAAATAATTAACTTAACGTTCCTAAAGGACTGTAAGTTTAAAGTATTCCAAGAAGGAATGACAAAATTTGTCGAAGAAGTAGAAGGTTTAAAATCAGATGATGAAAAAGAAGAACGAGTGCAGCATATACCCTCTGTGATCTCTGATCTTATTTCTAAGTATGCTGAGATAGCAGAAAGCATTAGAATCGAGCTGGATGAAGGTAGAGTTATTTATGGAGTACCTTCAACATATATTGCAAAATTCAATAAGTGGCATAGCGATCATGTTACTATGTGTTTAAGAGCTATCAATTCAGTTTTAGGAGATAAACTATACGAAGATTGGTTTGCTGAGTTACGCGCCTGTTTAGATTTTTTATATATAGCTTTCGAATTAACATTACAGGATGCAAATAAAACATTAAATGATTTAAACGGCGATTTAGATGAAGAAATTGCAGAAATTCTTAGATATCAGTCTAGTAAAAAAGGTTAATAGCTAGGCTTTTAAGGCCTAGCTATTAACCTACATGATTTTTGAATAGTATTCTCGGAATAGATATTTAAAATCGTATTCAATAGGAGTTCCCTTCGAAAGATTTTTCAACTCTTTCATTTCATCTAAAAATTCTAGCATAAGAGATTTATCAAGGACGGGAAATAGCTTAGCTAAAATATCAGACTCTACAGAAACAAACGGAGCAAGACTCGTAGTTCCTGGTTTTATATTTCCTTTCGCAAGAAAGCCTGGAAATCTTTAGTTTCACGGTAGTTCACATTTAATTAGTAGAGTTTTTAAAAAAAAATGCTTACTTTTTTATATTATACATATGAGTGATTTAGCATACAAGACAAGGACACTTAAAACTCCAATGCCGGATTCCCTTACTGATATATCACCCGAGGCAGAGCAAAAGCTTATCATGTTCTGCGAAGAGCAGATTGCTCGTATGAGCAGATATGCATCGTTAAATAACGAAGAAGGACAGATAGGATTTTACGAGTTGAATAAAGCTCTTAGTGAATACCAAAACATAAACTTAGCCCTAATTTCCTTAGGGGTTATGGCTAAGGTAGAATATACGAAAGCTAAAGAAGCATTTGAAGATTGGTATTCTGAAAAATACATACAAGTGCGAAACGAGCTCAATCCCCGAAGTATTAGTACTTCTAAGTGGTATGCTGCAAAAGAAATTGAGATGGAGGTGAGAAATAGATATCGAGAAGAGTACAAGCAAAAACTGCTTGATATGGAATATGCTGAGTATAAAGTAGCTCTTATGAGAAGACTTCAGGATAGTTGGGCTGCACATCAATTCGTGTTGGCACGGTTAAGTAGAAATATAGAAGCTGATATTCGGGGTTCTATAGTAGAAGATATAGGACCTAAAAGCCAAGAAGAAGGAGAGTATTAGTATGGTACCGTTTCTTAAACTCCGGAGTTTTGAATATGTAGCAACCTAGATTTTTTTAAAGAAAACTGTACTTTCTTATAATCTTCTGCGGAAGAAAACCTGAGGTTCTTTAGACACCAGGTAGTTCACATATTGATACTATATCCATATAGAGGAGGTCACTTTATGATAAAGATTATTCTTCAAGATATTGACGATAACGATTATAGAGTGATACATGAAAGTACTCATACGTTTTCTCATGAAACCCCGTGGGGCGAGGTACTTGCGCAGTTTATTCGAATGCTTCCAGGTTTAGGCTATATTATTAACTTAGTGGGAAAGCCTATATCGGCGGATACCATATCAGAAGCTATTCAGCAGTACTCGTTCGATTTCGATGACGATGATTAGAATGAATACTAGTTTCTCTAAAAGAAATAGATATATTGGCTATTGTTAGCCGATATATCTTCCGTTAGTTTGCTAAAAAACAAAAAGAAAGGGTCTTCTAATTAGAAGACCCTGTTTTTCTCTTTTTCAAAAATTAGAGAAACAGTTGTGAACTACCGTGAAACTAAAGATTTCACGGCTTCCTCTTCGGTCCATGCGAGCATTCTCCTTTACGGGCACACCTTCGCTATCAGTTCTTTAAATTCATCCATAGGTATTCGACAAGCGGATGATAACCTCGTATCATCACTGTCGATACTACATCGAATGATTAATTTGTCACTACATAGTGCGATGTCGAAATCGCCGATAACTATTGATATTACCAGATCACCGCGCGGCGATTTGTTTTGGTATACGCGTATCTTATCCATTGCATTCTCCTTTAAAAAAATTTTGAGAGTTTTACAGAATTCCTTCAGCTCCCGACTGTTAGTACCGTTTTCACATACTAATTAGTGGCACAACCGGTTGTGCCACTGGCACAACCTAAAATAGGTTGATTCGGTTGTTCGCAATTCATCCTGGAAACTAAAGATTTCCAGGCTTTCTTGCGAAACAGTTGTGAAACTAAAGATTTCACGGCTTCCTCTTCGGTCCATGCGAGCATTCTCCTTTACGGGCACACCTTCGCTATCAGTTCTTTAAATTCATCCATAGGTATTCGACAAACGGATGATAACCTCGTATCATCACCGTCGATACTACATGAAATGATTAATTTGTCACTACGTAGTGAGATGTCGAAATCGCCGATAACTATTGATATTACCAGATCACCGCGCGGCGATTTGTTTTGGTATACGCGTATCTTATCCATTGCATTCTCCTTAAGACGTATTTAAAAACCTTTACGTATATAATATAAGCTTGCGCAAGGTTTTTACAAAATTTTTTTAAAAAAATTTTGAGAGTTTTACAGAATTCCTTCAGCTCCCGACTGTTAGTACCGTTTTCATATACTAATTAGCGGTAACAACTAAAATAGGTTGATTCGGTTGTTCGCAATTCATCCTGGAAACTAAAGATTTCCAGGCTTTCTTGCGAAACAGTTGTGAAAAAGTATGGCGTATCGAATCCTATGCAAGTGCCTGAAATAGTTCAAAAACTTAAAGAGAAGCGTCATGCTATAGAAAAGGAGCGTTTGAAAAATCGTCTAGCTGCGTTTAGTATAGAGTTACTAAAAAAAGAAGGTGTGGCTAACCACACCTTCTTATCCTAGCTAATTAGGTTAATTACTGAAGCTCACGGATATTTTTAATCTTGATACGACCAAGATACCGAGGCTGCAGAACTTGCTGATCCTCATATCTTGCAATACCCGCTTCTGTATAGAAGTTCTTACGAACGATAGGCCCTGTGGAGTAGAACGGCAACAGGGTACCGAACGCTACTGCTACATCGGCTTCATTCGCATCATTCTTCCATACTGTCATTAACTCATCATCAGGAATAATGGAGCTAGGCACCTTAAATACAGGAATACCGTCAAGTTCGCCTACCTGGTGACCACCAATAGCGGGCTGAGCACCTTTAGTGGTAAATCCCTTATTCAAGGACAGGTAAGTAATAGCAGCAGGGCCACCAACAATGCGGCTTACACCACCACGATTGATGTCATTCAATTGAATATCACCGATACGTGCGATAGCCTGCTTGATCAGCTGAGCTGTATGGAAGTAGCTATCATGGGCCGTACTAGTTCCCGCTTCTGCGTCAAATTCTACGTAATTCTTGCTAGAGAAGCCTTTTGCGTACGAATAAGCGAATCTCACTGCGCGGAAATCAAGAGCTTTCTTAATTTCTTGACCAGCAGCATCCAACAGCATTTCCTCAGCAGAAACTCCAAATGAAGTATCGAGTATCAGCTCAGTCAACTTGGTCCATGACACGCCAAGAGCAAGAGGACGAGGTCTGAACTGGTACTCGGTCATCACAAGTTCTACTTCACCGAGATAGTCGCCGGCAAGATCGCTGTCAGAATTGTATCTCCCGAAAGCCTTGATGTTAGCGGAAACATCGGTCGCCGGCGCCTTCCATCCAGTAACCCCATCAGCGGATTCCAGAATAGTAAACTCAAACGAATAATTATCTTTAGTGGTTACTCTAGTGATTTTATAGTAATGGTTATCGTCTTCTTTTACTACGTTACCACAGAACCAGGCGCCAGACCGAGCCTGAATAGCTAACGGATTTTTTTCATTCTTCCAGAAGATTGCGGAATACCCGTCAATATAATTAGCACCATCAATGCCGAATGCATCGTCTTCGAAGGCAACACTGCCGTCGCCATTAAGTGGCACAGTCAGCTCGACGGTACCATTAGCAAGCTCAGAGGCATACCGATCTTCAGTAGATTCATACATTGCTTTCCGATAATCAGAGCTGAAGAAATCGCTAGCACCATCAAGATTCAGATCGCCAAAGGTCCGATTTGCCATTGAGCCTCCAGTCTGACTACTTGTATATACGGGGCGAATGTACTTAATACTATCGCGCGCAGTTTCCATCGCAAACTCAGTGAAAAGTTTGCCCCTGATGCTGTTGGGATATGCGAGCCGAACAAGTCTCAAAACATTCTCTGGAGTAAATCCGTGAAATATCTGAGCTAGCTGAGCTTCGGTCAGGCGAGCCATCAGCCGAGCTTGATTTTCAAGCATAATAGCTGTATTTCGAGCGGTGGTTTCATCCATCCGATTGAAACCTTTACCAATCTCAGGTACCCGCTGCCATTTTTCTACGAGACGATCAGCGCGATATGCGCGCTCTTCTCTGTACACTCTTTCAAGAGGATCAGCTAACGACCGCTGGCCCCGAATACGACCTTTAATACCACCAGACATAGTAACACCCTTTCCTTTGTTGTGCAATTTTTTTTGATGTATTAAAGAAGAGAAGAAGAACTTTTCTGTAAAGGCCTGCTATTTATAAATGGGCTTTTTGTTTTAGTATGTAAAACTAAAACAGAGGATAGCATGTAAGCTATCTCTTTATATTCTCCTCTTTTTACATTATATGTAGATATGCTGAAAACAACGTTCTCAGCATATCTTATTTTAATTAGTAGTTATTTTATTGTTTGTTATACCCAGCCTTCTGGAAGTCGGCTAATCATATCTGTTGATTCTACTATAGCTCCGACTTTTTCGAGTAATCGACCTCTTTCTTCTTTCGAAAAAGCTACCGATTCAGGAATTCTAGCTTCATAATAATCAACAGATTCGTTTAATGCTGGAAGAATCTTCATATACATATTCATAGCTTCCCGAACTGTTTTTGCCCCTCGGATTTTCTTTTCAAACGGCTTAATTTCTGCACCATGCCGAGTTACAAGATCAGCCCAATAAGAATCTATTTCATCAGCTTCCCTAAAATTCGTATATTTAGCAATCGAAATAGCTGGACTTTCCATAAGTCTAGGTTCTGCTTCTACTTTATTTTTATACTCTTTGAAAGCTTGTTCTGTTTCTTTCACTTTGTCTTCTGCTTCTTTAATGCGCGCCTGCAAGCGTTCTATCTGTTTTTGCAAATGAATATTCTTCCGTTTTTCAGCTTCTAAATCCTTTTTGTAAGAATCTATTTCCTCTTTAATAGCTTCAAGCAAGGCCTCTTTTTTCTTAGAGGCTTCAGTATATTTAGTTTTTTGAGTAGCAACAGCCTCTTCTAATTGGCGTTTCTCAGCATACATCTTTTTGATCTTATTTCTCAGATGAGTCACATACGCTGAGGTAGGTCTTGCCATCAATTCTTTCCGAGCTTCATCGAGTTTCTGCTGTAATTTAGAAGCTACGGATTTCCAATCTGTAGCCTCTCTTTGAAGAATATCTGCATCTTCTACGAGTGCGGTAAGTTTTTCTTTCAGATCTTCGGTAGATTGAACACCTAATTCTTTTTGCAGCTTTGCAGCTTCTTCTAACTGCTTGCGAATCGATTCTTTTTGTTCGTTGATTTTAGCAATAACCTTCTCTTTTAAATCAGGAGCTGCTCCTTCTTCAAAGTAAGAAAGAATTTCTTCGAACTCGCGAAGCCGTTCCTGCGGATCTTGAATTTTCTGAGCATCTTCCAGAAAAGCTTCCATATCCTTTCGGAATTTCTTTTCTTCAAGTTTTGTAATTTTCATAGTAGTAGCCTTCTCCCTAACAACACTTTCTTGTTTGTTTGCAGATTCTCCTAATCGCGAATCTGATGCATTTTTAGTTTCATGTGTAGTAGCTTCATATGTAAAATAGGTACCTTGGCTAGGAGTTAGTACCCAGTCACTAAGGCGCTCTATCATATACGTAGTAGGATCTACTGTTTTATTATCGTGCATAAGCTCGCCAAAACCTGAAGAGCTCGTACCTGCGCGCAGCCCATTGCGCAAGTGTTCCTGCATGTCTTTTCCTAAAGAGCCTGACGGGATGAATGTACCGTATACGTAGCCGTCATCTCCTATTCGAGCATCAAGCCAAACACCGCAAATACGACTAGGATCACCATCGCTATCAGCAGCAGGGTGATCCGCTAACATGGGTGCACCTTCCCAAATATGGCGCTGTTCGTTGATCACGCGTTCCCATAACGCTTTAGGGTAAATACGACCATTAGCATTCTCTTCATCATAGCGACTAATAGGTACTTCCCATGCTGTATTCTCCGTAATAGTAGCTTCAGTAAGTTTCTTTTCTTTTATAGCTATGTTTAACTTTTCTCGCAATGCAGCATTGAGTTCTACTTTTTTAAATAATCTAGGATCTATGGATACAGTCTCTACTAATCTCTGCAACATTAGTAAATTCTCCTTGCTATTTAATTAGTAGTTTAATTTTTGTTAGATCGGTATTGATTAGCTTCTCTTATTTCCTGCATCATTTCTCGTAAAGACTTATCTTCCCGTATTCTTAATTTAGGATTCTTTTGAGTCTTTGCAAATTCTGTTAGCATAAGGGATGTAGAATCATTTTTATTGTAATAGCAAACATGTACATGTTGCTTATTTCTAACAAAACCTTGGATAACATTTTCTCTAAGTACTTTAAAGTATAGCTCGTCTTTAACTTCTTTATACCGAGCTGTTAGTTCTTGCAATCGAGCTTCGTGGATAAGCTGAAGTCTGCGTTTTTTGTTAAAGTTTCTTTCCCCAAAATTTAAATTATCTAAATTAAGCTCAGAGCCTGAAGCTTCTGGAGTCTCCTCGGCTTCTAGCTCCTCAAATCCTTCTTCCGTCTCCTCCCCTTTTAAAAGAGATTTGAAGCTTCCACTCTCTTCTCCCTCTTCTTCTGAGCCTTCTTTTGATAAGGAAGAGTATTTAGCTGTTTTTGTCCATTTAACTATATCTACTGGGTCTAAAAATGTATATTTAGCTATAATATCTTTAATTACTTCAGGAGGAAGCCCTTCATCTTCTTCAGCACCAACAGCTGTTTTTATCAGATCGATGACGCTTGAAGCCACATCAATCGAATTTTGTCTTGTTGTATTCTTTTCATCCGAAGCTTCTTCAGCAGGATATCTTAACGATAATGTAAATGGAACAGAAAAATCGAATTCCCCAGTAATTGCAAAATGTAATCTAAATAAGTTAGCTAATCCCTCAAGGAACGCACTTTGCAGGGAATATACAGCTCTCGCAAACGGCTTAAACTGCTCTACGAGAGAAATAGCACTATTACCAAAGCCACCCCATTCTTGTACCAGATATCCCTTTGGAACTCCGGTAGCTACTGCAACGCGATCCTGATACATTTCTATATCATCGGTAAACCCAAAATCTACCTGAGAAGATTTTACATCAACGTCTAACAGGCCATCAGGCATCCAAATTTTGGTATTTACAGTATATACTTCACTATTTCCTCCCGCAGGAGAAACTCCAATATTATCGTATTCTTCCCTAACTCTATTAACCGTAGTAAACTGTCGAGCTTCATCAGTTCCTGGAGCTGTCTTTACCTTATACAAAGTAACTGGAAAACTCAAAATACGAGCTATAGATTGTAATGTTATTGTTGATGCAGTTAACTTAAATGGGGCTAAAGTATTTAGTATTGGGGATACCCCAAACGGAAAAAATTCACTGCCATCCCCATCTACTCTGAAGTGCGTTATATTCCATGGAGGAACTACTAAATCATCTTGCACTACAAATCCAAATAACTTTGTATTAAATAGATCAGCAAAATCTCCAGTATCGGACAAATCGTTTAGCATTTGCTGGATCATGGCATACTTTGAAGCCATTACGCCAAATCCATCCATTCTCTTCATTCGTTCAAGAGCTTCTACGGGATTGAATTCCAGCCTGTCGGTTACATCCAACTGTTTTAACGGAATGACTCGTTCAACGCCATTTTCTGAAATACTTTGAGCCCAGAAGCAATCACCATATTGAGCTAATTGCAGCATAGATGCGCGAACCCGAGTTTGAGTAATACCCCACTGATTAAGTAAATCATACATTCGCTTTGTCATCCTTGGGTCTGGGGTTTCTATACCTATTAGCCTATCCTGCACATCTAACTGTGTAGCCTCATCAGCATATAATTTTACCACGCGACCTATAAAAGGATCATTTTGCACTGCATAAGTAAGCTGATCTACGCGAGCTCGCCGGTTCGCTATTTCAGCTATAGAATCAGAGGTATCTTGAAGCCAGCTGTTAAAAAGCTCTTCGAGTTTTGAAGAGAGCTTTCCTGCAGATAATACTTTTTCTATAGTTGTCTGCGCTAATCGCTGCGCAGAGTTTACATCTACAGACACGAACTCGAATGGCTTTTGTGATTGAGTATTCTTATCTGCACTACGCCTCCATCCAAATAGCGCAGATAGGAAGTTTTGCAAACCTTGTTTTTTTATTTCAGATTGAGCAGGTTTTGAGCTTTTATAAATCTTATCAGCCATACGATGTTTATCCCAATTATAAGCTAATAGTAAATTTTATTCTTACCAGTAGGGCGAGTTGCATGTTTCATACGCTGAGTTATAGTAGTATGAGCATCACCTTCTTTACCAGCTTTCATATATTCAGGTATGTGTATAGCTGAATTCCAGACGCGATTCATCAACTTTCCGCAGGTTTCACATTTTACTTTTTGAGGAGGCCCTTCTTGAATAGGAGCCTTTATATCCATTGTAGTATTGCAATCCGCACACTTAAATGTATATATCACAAGCTAACCCTCCACATATTCCCATTCAACGGGCATATTTATTATCTCGTTAAAATCTATGTGTTTATTTTTAATTAGTATAAAGTTCTTTCTTATATCAAATTCTTTCTTTAAAATACTCTCCTTGTTAGCTTTACGATTAAAAATATACTCCATATCTCTAAAAACAAATAATCTTTTATCTCTTCTACCGTAATCAACACATATTAAAAAGAGAGTTAAACTTTGGCTATGTAATCTCTTACACATAAGTAAATTATTTATTTGATGATCCTGAAGATCATTAAAATTAAAGGCTTGAGGCTTTTTTAAATTTTTAGATTCCCAATATACAGAGATTCCATCTGCAGATCCTTCAGCTTTAAAAATACCGAAACCGTCAAAGGGATTATAGCCTTTCAAGTGAGGTCCATCAGGGATTTTCCAAGCCCAGGTAAGAGATGAAGAGACTATGCTATTTACTTCTGCTTCCGTCATCAATGCCCACTACATTCCAAGTGAACTACCTCGAAGCTAAAGACTTCGAGGCTTCCTCTTTCATTGACAAAAACTTGCTTTGAGTGAAATCACTTTCAATCAAAGCAGTGGCTTCTATCTCCAGAGGTGTACAAGTACGTTCCGTACAGGGGAATTTAAGTCTCCCGACTTGTAGTATCGTTTTTGCGGCTTTAATGTCTCTGTCTTCCTCTAAACCACAGTCACATTTGAATACCCGCTGATTTAAAGGAACAGATTCGTGAATTGCACCACAATTATAGCACATCTTGGTTGTTGGAAAGCTTCTGCTTATCACTCGGACGCTTTCGAGACTTTTCAGTCTCGCCTTTATCGCCCCTAACGCAGAATTTTGTACCTGCTTTCCAAACAACCCTTGATGCCATTGTTTAATCATCTCGTCTTGCATGTAGATTCTGTCATAGTTTTTGACAAGATAACCTACAATTTTGTTCACTTTATCTTTTTTCTGATTTGAAATTCTTTCGTATTCTTTTTTGATCTTTGCTATACACTTCACGCAATAATTAGCAAAAGCTTGACATCTACGTTAGAAAATCTTTAAGAAAATTTCAAAAAGTCATGCTTTTAAAAGCATGACTTTTTCTTCACCTAAGCTTTGACTGTAATCCTTCGCCCATCATTGTCAGGTACATCATCTTTAAAGCATCTGGATGACCGCTATGATAAATAGCAACTAGCTGCTGAAATAGGCGGAACGTTAGAGGCTTCCCGATACGATGTATGTACTTTTGCATGAATGCGAGAACCTTCTTCTTTTCCTCCAGCGATACCTCCGGAGCATCTGTCATAAGGTGCTCGAGCTTACTGTCGATAAGATCTAATATTTGTTGCTTAGTGAGCAGTAGCCCTATGGAAATGCATCTATCCATAAGTGGCTGAGGAACCTTCATAAGATTGCTTATAAAAATAATTCGGCTAGTAAATTGAAATCTATCAGGGACTCCTCCTGATGCATCCATTCCGTATGCCGGATCTATTTCAGGATCTAGAGAAGCAGCATTTTCTTCGTAATCATCATCTTCATATAAATGAGGCCTACTTGTTACGAAGCTCCCTGAAATACGCTCATACCAACGAGCTTCCCGAGGAGTTATAACTTCTTCAGCTATTTTCTCTCCATCCTGCCAAATGCTAACCAAATTTTCATGTAATTTAGATACGTCTATTACTAAGTCTGCTGATTCGGCTTTTACAGGTGCACTGGTTCTTTTGAATCTAACGTATGACAGAATTCTAGGATCTCGATTCTCCATCGCTCCTTTAAGGAGATTCAATGCATTAACATTTTCCAGCATTGCATCGTTGTCGTCGAATATAATGATTTTACCCTCGCGATTTTCCCACAATATTTGAAGAAGTCCTGTAAAACCTGATACAGCTCCTGTATAGGAAATCACACGATCTTTGTCAGCATATTCGTCAACCACCTGCATGACGGTATGCGTATTGTGCGTAACTATAAAATCGTCTGTGATATACAGATGCTCAGGATCGTCTAGCATGATGCAGCTACACTCCTCCTGCCCATCCAGCTCTATAGCCACAATAGGCTGCCACCGGTGATTCTGCCTTCTGCTTGCCTCGTAGATTTCTTTCTTACGGGTTAGCCTACAAGGTGTGCCCATATCTATAGGAAGGTTAGCAACAACGTTGTAGGCGCATTTTCCGGATACTCTCTTTCCTTTGTGCATACAAGTGGGCATGTGAGATGACATATGGGCTCTTCCGCCAAGGCTTCTCACTAGATAAACAAAATCTTCAGCTAGTTGTTTTGAAGTACTATCGAAGCAAAGAGACGGCGACATCCAACCATCTGTATCTACCAGCCCCTGTATAAGACTAAACCTGTCGGCAGCTGAAGCTCTCTTGTATACTTCTGGTATGAACTTAAACTCGTCTCGCTTTCCGTAGAGACCGAGCTGCTTTAGAGCCACTATGAGTTTGTTGGAGCCTATGGGGCTGTAACCATCTCTGCTAGCTGCGCTTACTAGGCGCCAGGTTATAGGGTCGTCTTTCATCTGACGAAACTGTATATCAAATGCATCCGCCAGATACGCTTCCAGAGCGCTCTTCAGCTCAGCATCCGCTGTGGTGAAGGTTAACCCGTTGGTCATTCTTCCATCCCCTAGCAGCACTCCAAGATAGTAGGGGTCTATCGGTAATGGCCCGGGAGCGTCATAGTCTAGAGGTTCTACCATGGGCAGATACCAGGTTTCTGCAGACTTGATTTCTCTGGAATCAAACCGCGTTTTATTAGCGTTGAGTGTTTCATAGAGCTGCGCTGTTGTTTTAATAACGGCCTTTCGATCTGAATCTCGTTTGCACTTCCACAGATGCTCAGCGCCGGCTCTAGTGGTTGAACCGTCTTGCAGCGTGAGCTTAAAAACCGGCTTAACACCTTGAGGGAATTTCTGAAGAACAGTAGCTACTCTTCCTGATGGTGTCTTCACCCGGTCCCCAGCCTTAATAGCACCCATGGTTGTCCATGTTCCATCTGGAAGCAAGATTTTAGCGCTGTGAGGCTGCTCTTTACCGACCCCGCCAACTCCATATATAAAAGCATTTCTGTACAAGGGATCCCAAGTAACGATTTTCTTCACAATTTCTGCTATCATGGAATACTTATATAATACTGAATTATTTAAAAGTTCTTGCTCGAATTCGTCGTATTCAGGCTCTGGAGCTGGCGCATCATCTCTTATACCTTTTTCAATAGTAATTTTTGAGGATGGTTCCTCTCTAGGAGTACTCTTTTGATTATCTTTATAGGCTTTCAGTTTACTGTAAAATGCTGCATCCGATATTGGCTTAACGTCTTTTGCATCAGTCCATTTGAGATACTTACGATACAATGTACTTATCGTTTCTCCATGATAGCCGACTTCATTAAGAAATTCTGCTACCGTTTCATCTTTAGCAGCTTCTCGATATATCTTGATATTCTCACCAAGTTGTTGAGGAGCATAAGAACCTACAAGGCTCTTTGCAATAGCTTCGCTATCTGCAAAGTCGTCTTGTACATGCACTATATAATCAGGCGATTCAGAAAGGCTATCTCCAGTTTCCCAAACAGCTATAGAAACTAACGTTTTAGGATCGCTATCATACGCCTCGAATCTAAGAATATGCTTTGGTCCAAATGCGTAGAATCCTTTATACTTCTTACCTTGACGAGAAAAGCTAAACGGGACATCAGGAACAAATATCAGGAATTCTTTTGTAAGATTTTTTATTTGTTTAATAACATTTAAAGCTATAGAGGTTAGAGTTTGCCTTTCCTCTAAAAACTTTAAGATAGCGGTTTTGCGATTCATCGTGAAAACTACTCCTTTCGATTCACTTTAAATATGTTTAAGCCCTCTTCGATACTCATCCATATAGTGGGCTTTAGCGCTCGGGTACCAGGTGCCGGTCGCGAGCTTCTTTTTCTGTTACAGCAGAAAAGCCTATATAATTGTAACCACTATCTATACCAAGTGTAATATTTTGCGTATAGGTAGTAGTTTTGCAGAGCAGTTGAATAGTAAAAGGTTTAGCCTTAACTACCTTAGCAAGTCCTTGCTTTAGTAGTCGTCTTACTTTGCCATGCCTTTTAGTAGGCATTAAAGGTTTACCCTCAATAGATAAAACGAAAACCATGTGAAATCCTCCTTCGAGGATAAGTCAGGCAAAAGCCTGTAGGTCCACATCGCCAATGTTACATAGGTTTTTGGTAGTAGCACTTCTCCTACCCCTCAGAGATGTTTAACCACTACCCGCAGAGCATAGGACTTGTGGAGCATCCCATAGTGCCTATATATTCCTACATAACGTAGCTGAAAGAAACCCTTCAGCTTAGGCTAATCAACTATGGCTTGCTTAACGCAAGCCACCGCCTATAGAGGCGGTGGGTAGTTGACATAAAGCACTTCTTTTTCCTGACTATCAGTAGAGTTAACCTAACAAACCTTTTGCGAGAAGTTCTTTAAAGTTCAGTTCTTTTTTACTACGGTATTTTTCGAGGAACTTGCTAGATCGAGAAGCTTCTTGTATAATAGAGCTTCTCTTTTCTTTGAGAT
>Ga0209409_1001155_pt1 | contig 23702 bp, 18 predicted proteins | sample AD_JPNMR1_MetaG_FD_184424 | JGI IMG/M metagenome (GOLD analysis project Ga0209409, IMG submission 184424) | Active sludge microbial communities of municipal wastewater-treating anaerobic digesters from Japan - AD_JPNMR1_MetaG (SPAdes) (version 2) | ecosystem: Engineered > Bioreactor > Anaerobic...
TCCTAAAAAAACTTCTTTTGAAAATCTTTCTGATCAGGATATAAAGCGAGTAGAAGATATTTTGAACAACAGACCAAGAAAAAAATTAAATTTCTTAACGCCAAATGAATTTTTATTACGAAATTTGTCTAACCAAAAAGTTGCATTTGTAACTTGAATTCAGCAATTTTAAAAGATGAAGCAGATAAAATCAAAAAAAGATGATATTGCAAAACAATATAACATTTAAAACTCAGCAATTTCTTTTGCTGCCTTTTCAGCAGCATGTCCATTGCCATACAAATTTATGGAAAAATCAGATTTTTTATTTTGAAAAGTCACAAAAGCCTGCAAAAGTTTTTCTACATCGCTACTTACCAAGATATTAAATCCATTTTCTACCAGCTCAGTCCACTCGGTTTGCTCGCGAAGCGTGATACAATGTTTGCCGAAAAAGAAAGCTTCTTTTTGCACACCACCGCTATCGGTGATAATCAGTTCGCATGATTTTTCGAGTATAAGCATGTCAAAATAACCAACTGGTTCAATTATTGTAAATTCAGGAACAATATTTAATTGTTGTAAAATTTTGTGCGTTCGTGGATGCAAAGGAACAATTACCCGTATCTGACGATGGATTTGATTCAGTCCTTCGACAATATTTTTCAATTTTTCTGGATGATCGGTATTTTCCTGACGGTGAATGGTAGCCAGCACAAATTTTTCCGCTCCAATTTTCTGTAAAATATCGGATTTTTCTTCTGCTTTTGAAGCATAATACAACGCTGCATCCTGCATGACGTCTCCGTTTTTTATAATTCGAGCAGGAAAATGTTCAAAACCTTCATTTTTTAAATTCTGTACAGCCACATCCGTTGGGCAAAAAAGTAGACTGGAAACACGATCCGTAAGAATACGATTAATTTCTTCCGGCATTTCCAAGTTGAACGAACGCAAACCGGCTTCCACATGAATTACAGGAATGTTCAACTTAACAGCAGCCAAAGCGCCTGCAAGCGTAGAATTGGTATCGCCGTAAACCAGCATTCCATCGGTTTTTTCTTTTAATAAAATTTTTTCTATGCCTTCTATCATTCGGCCGGTCATGGCTCCATGTGTCAAATTGTGGATTTCCAGATGATAAGTGGGACGAGGAATTTCCATTTCCTCAAAAAAAACATCGGACATGTTGTTGTCGAAATGCTGTCCGGTATGGATAATTATTTCTTCGACACCAACTGTTGGAAATTGGCGACTCAACGTGGCTGCCTTGATAAATTGCGGACGAGCACCAACAACCGTAACTATTTTTCGCATAATGAATCCAATAAGTTTGCTAAATCACGAGTTAAATTTTTTCGGGAAAATTTTTCAACTGAATCAGTTGGAACTGTTAATGAATGATTTTTATATTGCTCATAATATTGAAGAATTGTTTCCTTCATTTTTTTAGCATCATTATAATCAATCATGATGCCAGCTTGAGAGTTCGCCAAAATTTCACCAACTTCTCCATTTGTTGGTCCAATTCCCAAAATGGGGCGACAAGCAGCCAGATATTCGTATAATTTGCCCGTAACAATTCCTTTTGCATTATTTGTTTGATTAATCAACAACAAAAGTACCTGAGATGACATTTGTTTTGCAATTGCTTCATTGTGAGGCAAATAATCAATTTTTAAAAAATTATCTTTTAAATTATTTTTATTGATTTCTTCTAAAATAGAAAAATCCACTTTACCAATCAGTTGAATGAGTAAGTCGGACTTAAATTGTTCATTTTCAGCACAAAGTTCATTCAAAACTTTCCAGAATATTGTTGGATTTCTGGCAGCATTCAGGGTGCCAATATGCGAAATGGTGAATTTCTCGTCCAATTCTGTTTTGTTAGTACGAAAATCTTCCTCATCAAAACCATTGGGAATCATTTCAATTCTTTTGGGCTGTAACCTTAAAAATTCTTTCTTCATGCTCTTGGAAACCACGACAACTACATCGGCCGAAGTAACCACCTTTTTTTCCAATTGATGATGAATGCGGTCGGCAATTTTCGTTAAATGCAAATCGTCATAAAAATCGATATGGGTCCAGGGATCACGAAAATCGGCCAGCCACGTTAAAGTTGGAAAATTTTTTTTCAATCCCAGTCCAATCAAATGCATGGATTGAGGAGGTCCGGTAGTAACAACCGCATCTATCTGGTTTTCGGAAATATATTTTTTCAAAAATTTCACTGAAGGTTTTACCCAAAAACGTCGGGGGTCGGGAATAAAAAAATTCCCCCGAATCCAGATGGAAAATCTTTCTTTCCAGCCTGATTTTTTATTTTCCGAAATAAAACCGGCATTGATCGGCTCATTTTTTTTGCCCATCAAGTTTCGATAAATATTGTAAGGTTCCCAAATAGGCGTTTTAATTACTTCCATATCGGGCGGCACATCTTTTTCGAGCGAATGGTCAAGTACGGGATATTCGGGATTTTGAGGCGTATAAACAATTGGTTCCCAGCCAAAGTTTCGCAAATATTTAGTAAATTTCACCCAGCGTTGAACACCAGCTCCTCCACTCGGCACCCAATAATAAGTAATAATCAGAACCTTTTTCATGCTAATTCTCTTTTTTGAGGCTGGAGAATATAATAACCTGCTGTTGTGTAAAAATTTCTAAAATAAGGAATATCAGCAAAAACAGAGAAAAGTTTACGTGGTTTTAATCCAAACTTAATTTCATAGTTGGGATTAATGAAATATAACACTTTCTTTAGAATTTGAAAATCATTTTTTTTCACCAATTGCTCGAAATTTTCCAGACTAATGCCCGTTTGTTTGATTTCTAATAAACCTGTGATCTTTCCTTCTTTTTCACCAAAAAATCTCAAAATATTTTTATATGCTGAAACAGGTAACAAATGAAAATAAGGTAAAACGGACAAAAATTTACTTTCACAAATTTGTTGATGGCCGCCAAAAGGGTTCTGCCACGGTGGAAAAGCAATAAAAATAATACCATCAATAGCCAGCCATTCTTTTAACAAATCGAGAAGTTTCTCTTTGTCAGGCATGTGTTCAATAACATCACGCAAAATAATAATGTCAAAATCATGCAACTCATTGTTTATTTGATAAATATCTCGACAGATTAATGTCAAATTTTCTACCAGCGGATGCGTTGTAAAAAATTCCTTGCCTTTTTCTATTTTAACAGAACTAATATCTATGCCTGTACATTTACAACCAGCATCAAGAAAAGGTTTTAGATTTCCAGCTTCACCACAACCGATTTCAAGAACGCGAGTGGACGAATTGATTTTTTTTATGGTTTGAATAAAAGGTAAAATATATTTTTCAGTAGTATAGGCTTGTTCGCTAATATATTGAAAAGCATCAAAATAACGTTTCTGCATTCGGCTTTTTACATATTAATTTCTTTGATGGTTTTTTGAATCCGCTTTATCGTTTCTTCTTTTCCCAATAGCGACACAATTTCAAAAATCGAAGGTCCTTTTAATTCACCTACCAGCGACAATCGAAGAGCATTCATTAAATTTCCAAGCGGATAATTTTTTTCTGCCAGCCATTTTTTAATTTCAATTTCAAGATTTTCAGCAGAAAAATCTTGAATATTTTCAAGGAAATCAGCCAGTTCAATTAAATGTGGAACAATTTCTGGTTTCCAGCATTTTTTTACCGCTTTTGGATCATATTGCGTTGGAGCTTCAAAAAAATAATGAGATTGTTCCCATAAATCAGTAATAAAATTTGCCCGGTCTTTAATTAAAGAGACAATTTTAAGCACTCTGTCCGAATCTTCAACAAATCCTTTTTCAACCAACATTCGTTGAAAAGTATCTGCCAATTCTTCATCCGATTTCATTTGCAAATACTTGTGATTGAACCATCTGGCTTTTTCATAGTCAAATTTTGCTCCGCTTTTGCTGACCCGATCCAGCGAAAAATTTTCGATTAATTCCTCCATTGTAAAAATTTCCTGTTCCGTTCCAGGATTCCAGCCCAACAAAGCAAGAAAATTTACAACCGCTTCAGGAAAATAACCAGCTTCACGAAAACCTTTGTAAACTTCGCCTGTTTTTGGATCAACCCAGTTGAGTGGATAAACAGGAAATCCGAGTCTGTCGCCATCTCGTTTGCTGAGTTTGCCTTTGCCATCAGGTTTGAGCAAAAGCGGAAGATGAGCAAATTGCGGCATTTCTTTTTCCCAGCCAAGATAACGATACAGCAACACATGTAAAGGCGAAGAAGGCAACCATTCTTCACCACGGATGACGTGGGTTATTTTCATTAAATAATCATCCACTACGTTTGCCAGATGATAAGTAGGCAATTCATCTACCGATTTATAAATTACTTTATCGTCAATAACAGAAGAATGAATGGTTACTTCCCCACGAATTAAATCATTTACTGTAATTTCTTCATTCGGTTCAATTTTGATGCGAACAACATATTGTTCTCCATTGGCAATTCTTGCTTTAACTTCTTCAGGAGGCAATGTTAAAGAATTGCACATTTCATTTCGTGTGTTCGCATCATACTGAAAATTTTCTATTTCCGCCCGCTTTGCTGCCAGTTCAATAGCTGAATCGAAAGCAAGATAAGCTTTTCCGTCATTTAATAATTGCCTGACATATTGTTTATAGATTTCTTTTCTTTCGCTTTGTCGATAAGGACCATATTTTCCTGCCGTTTTGGCACCAATGCCTTCATCAATTTCTATTCCCAGCCAGTTTAATGATTCAATGATATATTCTTCTGAACCGGGAACGAATCTGTTTGAATCGGTATCTTCAATTCTTAATAACATGGTTCCTTTGTTCTTTCTGGCAAAAAGGAAATTGTACAATGCCGTCCGCACACCGCCAATGTGTAAAGGTCCGGTTGGACTTGGTGCAAATCTTACCCTCACGTTTGTTAAATCATCATTCATTTTTTCTATTCAAAAATTTGGTGACTTTGCAAAGTTAATAAATTTCACTTATAAGAAGGTGATTTTTAATTGTTTTTTCTTAATGAAACATTTTGTCTGGCCAGCAATAAAAACGAAACTCTTAATTTGCAAGAAAGCACAATTTCTGTTCGTTTTTGTTGCAGTCAGAGGCTTGCTAATAGGCAACAAGTTTTAAAAAAACAGGTGAAGAATTATTTCTTGAAAGCTTTTACTTTACTTTGAACGAATTCAATGGCTTCATTGTAAAAGTCATTTTGATATTTTCTTATAATGAAAAAGTAAAGCAAACAAACAATTGCCAATTGCACAAAAAATTCTACAAAAAGATTTTTGCACAGCCACGCAATTCCTGCCCCAAACAAGGCAAGAATTAAACCAATCAGTAAACCGGGAACAAGCGTTTCAATTTGACTTTTAATGGTTAGATGAATTTCTTTTTTTACGGAGAAAAGTGAAAGTAAATAAGCCAGGAAATTGATAAAAGCATAAGCGCCTAGCATAATGAATATTCCCCATTTAAAGCAAATGATCGCTGAAAGTAAAATGAGTCCTTTTTTAATGATTTCGATCCGAAAAGTTGTTTTTGATTTTCCTCTTGCATTTAAAACATTGATATTGAGTGTATAAAAAGGATTAAATAATGCTGCCAGACACAAAATCTGAACATAAGGAACGGAAGGCAACCATTTTGCTGAAAGCAGAACATAAATTAAAGAATAGGCAATTACAATAAAGGTAAATATCACAGGAATAGTTACCAAAGCAGTTCTTTTGATCATTACTTTAAAGATACGATTCAATCGTTCATTATTATCCTGAATTTGGCTAAACATGGAATAAGTGCTTCCCAATATTTGCTGAAAAGTGAAATTGACTGTTTCACTTAGTTTGTTAGCTTGAGAATAATACCCAACATCTTTTCTTTGGTAATATTTACCGAGAATGAAAACGTATAAATTATTGAAAATAACTGTTAGGATAGAAGAACCTAAAATATGAACACTAAAACTCCAGAATTCTTTAATAATAGAAAAAGAAAACAACTTTTTAGGTTTCCATTTTACAAAAAAATGATAACCTATCATTCTAAAAAAATGAAAAGAAATTTGTTGAATCACTAATGCCCATACGCCAAATTTCAAAATAGCCAGTGTTACACCGGCACTTCCACTTAAAAAAACGGAAAAAATATTGATTTTAGCTATAGATTTGAAATCCATTTCTTTCACTTTTTGTGTAAATGGTACCAGATAAAAAGCATTGAACAGCAAGGAAATAAAAATAATTCTTCCTATTTTGATTAATTGTGGCTGATGAAAAAAGCGAGCAATGGCAGGTGATAGAAAATAAAGCAGAACATATAATGCGATGGAAATAAGAATGTTAAAATAAAAAATGGTATTAAAATCAATTTCAGAAGCGTCTTTTTTACGAATTAGTGCTTGCCCAAAACCGCTTTCTACTAACACAAATGACAGTGCGGCAAAAATCATAATCATTCCCATCAGTCCATAATCGTCAGGCGACAGCAAACGGGCGACGATGATGCCAATAATGACTTGAATGATTTGTTGACCAAATCTGTCAATAGCACTCCAGGTAAGAGCATCGAGGGTTTTTTGTTTTAAATTATCACCCATTTGTTTTGACAATAAAGATAAGATTTATTTTGTTTTCATCACATCGAATCCTTTGCCATAAACGGCAATGACAGACGATTGCGAAACAAAAGCATCAGGATCAACTTCCTTAACAATTCGAAAAATTCTTTGCGATTCATTTTTGCGAGCAATAACCGTCACTACTTTAACCGGTTGTTTAGAATACCAGCCAGTACCTTCCAAAATAGTGGCTCCGCGATGAATTTCTTCATTGATTCGCGTGGCAATTTTATCATATTCTTTTGAAAAAATAAAAAACTGAACCGATTGCCGTACACCATTGATAACCCAATCGATGGAAAGATTAGCAATAGCCATGTTGGTTAAACCGTAAACCACTTTTTCCAGGCTACCAAATGAAAAAAAATAAGAAGAACAGATAATCAAAACATCGCAATACAGCAACACTCTTCCTAATGTGATATTTCTATATTTATTCACAATTTTTGCAATAATGTCTGTTCCACCCGAGCTGCCATTGTTAAGAAAAACTATTCCTAATCCTGTTCCCGAGATTAATCCTCCCAGAACGCAAGCCATAAAGTTATCGTTTGGAGCAACAAAAGTGCCAGTTTTAGCCTGTGGAATTACAGCAAAAAATAGCGTGATAGCAATAACGCCATAAATAGTGCGTACACTAAATTTAAAGCCAATGATTTTTAATGCTGCAATAAGCAAAATTAAATTAATGCTGAAATAAGTCAGAAAAATTGGAATTCCTGTGGCATAATAAACAATTGCTCCAATACCGGTAACGCCGCCACCCGTGATTTGATGAGGCAATAAAAAACCCTTCCACGCAAAGGCATACATCAATAATCCGAAAGTAATCAGAACATATTCTCGAATAGTAATCCAATTTTTTTTAGTGATGGATTTGATATTCATATTCTTTTTTGCTAAAGAAAGGCTTACTTTTTAAAAAACAATATTGACAATTTTGCCTGGAACAATGATTACTTTTTTTGGTGTTTTCCCTGCCAGCAATTTAATGGTTTGAGGATGTTCCAATGCAACTTTTTCAATTTCTTTTGTTTCCATATTTGCAGACAACTCCAGTGTAAAACGTACTTTTCCATTAAAAGAGATGGGGTACTTCACCTTATTTTCTATCAAATAATTTTCATTCCATGGTGGGAAAGAAGCATTAAAAATAGTTCCTTCATTTCCCATAGCATGATAAAGTTCTTCTGCAATATGTGGAGCAAAAGGCGCCAACAAAATAACCAACGGTTCCAATATTTCTTTTTTATGACAATTTAACGCTGTTAGTTCATTTACACAAATCATAAATGCTGAAACAGCAGTATTGTACGAAAAATTCTCAATATCAAAAGTAACTTTTTTAATGGTTTTGTGAAGCGTTTTTAATTCTTCTAAAGTAGCTGGTTCTTGGTTAACCAAAAATTGCTCTTCTTTGTAAAACAAGTTCCATAATTTTTTCAGAAAACGATATACGCCATCAATTCCTTTCGTGTCCCACGGTTTGGACTGTTCAATCGGTCCCAAAAACATTTCATACAGTCGCAACGTGTCAGCACCATATTTTTCAATAATATCATCAGGATTAACCACATTGTACATTGATTTAGACATTTTTTCAATTGCCCAGCCGCAGATATATTTGCCATCTTCCAGAATAAATTCGGCATTTTTATATTCTGGATTCCAGTCTCTAAATTTTTCTATGTCGAGTATATCATTGTCCACCAGATTTATATCTACATGAATGGGAGTTGTATCATATTGATCTTTAAGATGATAGGAAACAAATGTGTTGGTATCCTTAATTCTATAGACAAAATTACTTCTTCCCAGAATCATTCCCTGATTAATCAACTTTTTGAAAGGTTCTTCTTCGCAAACAACACCGATATCAAATAAAAATTTGTTCCAGAATCGGCTATAAATCAAATGACCTGTAGCATGTTCTGTTCCACCGAGATATAAATCCACGTCTCGCCAGTATTCATCTGCTTCACGACTTACCAATGCTTCATCATTGTGAGGATCCATATATCTCAAATAATAAGCAGAAGAACCTGCAAAACCAGGCATGGTACACACTTCCAGTGGATAACCTTCTTTTGTTTTCCAGTTTTTGGCTCTTGCCAGTGGCGGCTCACCATTTTCAGTAGGAAGATATTTATCAATTTCGGGAAGAACCAATGGAAGTTCTTTTTCGTCCAGCACGTAAGGCATGCCATCTTTATAATAAACCGGGAAAGGTTCGCCCCAATATCGTTGACGACTGAAAATAGCATCTCGGATGCGATAATTTACTTTGACGCGACCTATTCCTTTTTTTGTAATATATTTTTTTATTTTTTCAATCGCTTCTGGTACAGAAAGTCCGTTCAAAAATTCAGAATTTATCATAATTCCTTCTTTAGCATCGAAGCTTTCGTTGCTGACATCGCAACCTTCTATCAGAGGAACAATGGGCAAATTAAAATGTTTTGCAAAAGCATAGTCACGGCTGTCATGTGCAGGAACAGCCATAATAGCGCCGGTGCCATAACCAGCAAGAACATAATCAGAAATCCAGATAGGAATTTCTTTTCCAGTGATAGGATGAATGGCATAAGAGCCAGTAAAGACACCAGTTACTTGTCTATCGGCAATTCGTTCTCGCTCGGTTCTTCTTTTTGTTGCCTCTAAATATTCTTCTACTTCTTTTCTTTGTTCAGGTGTAGTGCAGATTTTAACCAGCTCGCTTTCAGGAGCAAGCACCATAAAAGTTACACCAAAAATTGTATCAGGTCGAGTGGTAAATACATCGAAACTTACATTTTTTCCTTTAATGGTAAAACGAAGTTCGGCTCCTTCGCTTCTTCCAATCCAGTTTCGTTGAGTTTCTTTCAATGATTCAGACCAATCAATTTGTTCCAAACCATCGAGCAAACGTTGAGCATACGCTGAAACGCGTAAACACCATTGCCGCATCACGCGTTGTTCCACTGGATAACCACCGCGAATGGAAACACCTTCGCTTACTTCATCATTGGCTAAAACAGTTCCTAACGCTGGACACCAGTTTACTTTCGTATCGGCAAGGTAAGCAATGCGATAATTCAACAGAATTTCCTGTTGAGCTTTTTCACTCATTGCTTTCCATTCATCAGCAGTAAAATTCAATTCTATTGTACCAACAGCAGTTAGATTTTCAGTACCATATTTTTCAAAATGTTCAATCAACAAAGTGATGGGTTGGGCTTTTTGTAATTTTTCGTCGTAATAATGTTTAAACATTTGAATAAAAGCCCATTGTGTCCATTTGTAATAATCTGGATCACAAGTACGAATTTCGCGACTCCAATCGTAGCAAAAACCGATTTTATTGAGTTGTTCCCGATAACGTTCAATATTTTTCTTCGTTGTTATAGCAGGATGCTGTCCCGTCTGAATGGCATACTGTTCTGCTGGTAAACCAAAAGCATCAAATCCCATGGGATGAAGTACATTAAATCCCTTCATCCTTTTATAACGACTATAAATATCAGAAGCAATATAACCGAGTGGATGTCCTACATGAAGACCTGCTCCCGAAGGATAAGGGAACATATCCAATACATAATATTTGGGTTTAGTTAAGTCTATTTCGGTCTTGTAAATGTTATTTTCGTTCCAGTAATTTTGCCACTTTACCTCGATTTCCTTAAAATTATATTCCATAATAAATTGAAAGTTATTAATTTAAGTTTTTTCCTCCTAAATTTTTACATTTACATTAGTATAAATTTGCAAAGTTAATTAATTTCAATCAATAAATGAAGGAGGATTCTTTTAGTAGAATTAAATAACGTAAAGAAGAGATAAATAAAAAAAATGATTATTTTTGTGAGATAAATGTTTATAATGCCATTGAAGTGACCAATAACAAACCAGATATGGATTTTAAAGTCCCTGAACCTACTTTGCGTCGTTTGCCGTGGTATTTAGCTTATGCAAAATTGATGCTTGAAAAAGGAGAAACTTTTTTATCTTCTACGCAAATTGCCAATGATATTGCTATTGACGCTTCCATTGTGGCAAAGGATTTGTCATTTGTCAAGATTTCAGGTCGTACCCGTGTAGGTTATGATATCAAGGAACTTATTTATGTGCTGGAACGTTTTTTAGGATTTAATGTTTCTCATAAAGCTTTCCTGTTTGGAGTAGGGAATTTGGGTGGAGCCTTGATGCATGATAACGGTTTAGAACAATTTGGTTTAAAAATTGTTGCAGGTTTTGATGTAAAATATGAATTAATAGGCACGAGCATTAATAAAATTCCTATTCATCATATTGATCATTTTCCAGAATTGCAAAAACAAACAGGAGTGATTATTGGAATTTTAACCGTTCCTGTCGATAAGGCTCAAAAAATGGCTGAATTAATAGTTGATGGCGGCATAAAAGCTATCTGGAATTTTACTCCTTTTCGCATACGGGTTCCTGAAAATGTGGTGGTACAAAATACTTCTATTTATGCTCATTTGGCAGTCATGTTTAACAGATTGAATGCCATTTTGGGGAAATAAAATTTAGAGATAAGAAATTAAAATGAAAATAATTTGTATTGGAGAAAATTATCCTGAACACAATAAGGAGCTTAATACTACTAATCCAGGAGAGCCAGTTGTTTTCATAAAACCTGATACAGCAGTGCTGAAAAACAACAAGCCTTTTTATATTCCAGATTTTACCAACGAGTTGCATTATGAAACGGAATTGATTGTAAAAATCAATCGTTTAGGTAAAAATATTGCGGCGAAATTTGCCTCTCGTTATTACAATGAAATTGGGTTAGGAGTAGATTTTACTGCTCGTGATTTACAACGAAAATTAAGAGCCGAAGGAAAACCCTGGGAAATTTGCAAGGCTTTTGATAATGCGGCTGTTATTGGTAATTTTTTGCCTATCAGTTATTTTAAAAATTTACAGGATATTTCTTTTCATTTGAATATAAATGAGAAAACTGTTCAAAGAGGCAATTCAAAAGATATGATTTTTTCCATTGATGAATTGATTGCTTATGTGAGTCGGTTTTTTACCTTAAAAATTGGGGATATTTTATTTACGGGTACCCCTGCGGGAGTGGGGAAAGTTTCTGTAGGAGACCATTTGGAAGGTTATATTTTTGAGGAAAAAATGTTTGATTTTTTTGTTAAATAATTTCAAAATTCAGTTCAAATAATAAATAATTTTTTTTAGCGTTTCATATCTGTTAACTTTGTATTGTGAGGTAATTCATTTTATGAGAATAAAACATTTTCTGTTTCTGTTTTTTCCCTTGCTACTTTTTGTTGGAAAAAGTGAAGCTCAAACAACTTTTTCATTTGCTCAAAAAATCAACTGGATAGGTGTTCAAAAATGGTTTGCTGATTCAAGCTATATCAATGTTATTTCTTTTGAAAATGCTTGCTATCCTTCTGATAATTTTCTGCCATATTTTAACTATAAACAGGAAATGGAACCTTCCTTTTCCTACGAAGCTTCCATAACAAATCCAGTATGGATTCCTGTGGCGCCGGATGAACTAAAAATCGTAGAACAATATTCTTTTGTTGCTGAGCCAGAAATAAAATCGAATGTAGCTATTGAAAAAGGAGTTTCTTTTTTTAGCGTAAATATATTGCCTTTTGTTGAACGGGAAGGTCAGTATTTTAAATTGTTAAGTTTCGATCTGGTGATCAAAAAAACAAGTGCTCCGCAAAAAACTAAGGCATCCACTCTTCACACTTATGCAACTTCTTCGGTATTGGCTCAAGGGAAATTTGTAAAAATTAAAGTTGCTAATAATGGTATTTATAAAATTACGTATGACGATTTGGTTAAAATGGGAATAAATCCTACCAACGTTCGAGTTTTTGGTTATGGAGGTGGTGTTTTGGAACAAAGTTTTCTCAAAAATAAGATTGATGATTTGCCTGAAGTAGCCATCTGGATGGAAAAAGGAAAGGATGGCATTTTCAACACCGGTGATTATATTTTATTCTATGCACAAGGACCTGTGAAATGGTATTATGATGAGGCAAAATCAAAATTTGTACATGTAAATAATCCTTATTCCCTATATGGATATTATTTTATTACTTCTGATGCAGGAGTTGGCAAAAAAATAGAAGAAAAAACAATTGAAGTTCCTTCAGACGCTGTGATTCATCAGATTACAGAATTTACTGATTATCAGGTTTACGAAAAGGATCAAGTTAATTTGTGTAGTTCTGGAAAAGAATTTTATGGAGAAATTTTTAATACGCGAACTAGTTATGAATTTTCTTTTAATTTCCCTAATATTTTATATACCAATACCACAAAAGTTACGGTGGACGTTGCTGCAACTTCGTCAGCAAATTCCTCCTTTACAATTAGTTTAAATAATACTCAATCGAAATCTTTGACTGTTCAAAAAATATCAGGAGATCATTACGAAATGGGCAAGGCTGCTACAGGATCTTATATTTTCACTCCCAATAGTGAAACTTTAAATTTTAAAATTGATTATAATAAATCTACTTCTACATCAACAGGTTACTTAAATTATATTGAAGTCAATGCGCGTCGAAGATTACAAATGAGTGGCTCTGTAATGCAATTTCAAAATGTAGATTATCTAAATAAATCCTCCAACTATAATAATTATATTCTCAGTAATATTAACAGTAATATTCAAATATGGGATATTACTGATCCACAAAATATTACACGAGTGCCATTTACTATGGTGAATGATAATACATTACAATTCACTGCTCCAGGTTACGAATTGCATACCTATTTGGCTATTGATCCAACTGCTGGTTCTTCTTTTAGTACGCCCGAAACAGTGGGTAAGGTTGTAAACCAGAATTTGCATGGGCTCCAGCCTGTTGATATGGTTATTATCGTTCATCCAAATTTCAAGTCACAAGCAGAAAAATTAGCCCAAACTCATCGTGAAAAAGATAATTTAAGAGTGGCTGTAGCTACTACCGAAGAAGTTTACAATGAATTTTCTTCCGGGACACCAGATGCTACTGCTTATCGCTGGATAATGAAAATGTTTTACGACAGAGCTTTGAATGCCAATCGACCTGATGATTTACCAAAATATTTGTTGCTTTTTGGACGTGGCTCTTACGATAATCGAGGAATTATTACTAACTCAGGCGATAATCTGATATTGACTTATCAAGCTGATAATTCGCTTGTTATTACTTCTTCTTATGTTACAGATGATTATTTTGGTTTCTTAGATGATAATGAAGGTATAGACTTGACTTCAAATTTATTAGATATTGGCGTGGGACGTTTCCCCGTTTCAACAGACCAACAAGCTACTGATATCGTAAATAAAACGGTTAATTATATTCAAAATAAAGGAAAGGGAATCTGGAAAAATCAACTTTGTTTTCTTGCTGATGATGGAGATTATGCTTTGCACATGACGCAGGCTGATAGCATAGCCACTTCCATAGCACGATTGTATCCTGGTTATCAGATTAATAAAATTTATTTAGATGCTTTTGTACAGGAAGTGAATGCAAGCGGGCAATCTTATCCCGTAGCAAAAAGTCGTTTCCAGAATTTATTACGTTCAGGTATGTTTTTGCTTGATTTTATGGGTCATGCTAATTCTGGTGGCTGGACAAATGAAGCGATACTTACAACTGCTGATATAAAAAATTTAACTAATCAACATCTGGCTGTATGGATGGCAGCTACATGCGATTTTCTTCAATTTGATATCAAACCAATTTCTGCTGGTGAACACGTTGTTTTAAATCCTTCAGGAGGTGGTATTGGCCTCCTTTCGGCCGCTCGACCTGTATATGCATCTCAAAATTTTTATATTAATAAGTATTTTGTTGAAAGTTTATTTAAAAAGGAAAATGAAAATCACCTGCGCGTAGGAGATGCTATAAGAATGGCTAAAAACAAAATTGGTGCTGAAATTAATAAACTTTGTTACGTATATGTAGGTGATCCTGCTGTAATGTTAAATTATCCAGATAAATTTTCAGTAGTAACTAGTAAAATAAATGGAAATACCCAGTTAGGAAACGATACATTGAAAGCTTTGTCTGTAACAACAATTGAAGGCTATATTAGTGATAATGTTGGAAATAAAATACCTGATTTTAATGGAAAAATTGAAGTAGTTGTTTATGATAAATTACAAAAAATCACTACTTTGAACAATGAAAAAGATGGAGCTCTTACTTATTATGATCGTCCAAACACTTTGTTTGCTGGAAAAACAGATGTGAAAAATGGAGAATTCTCCTTTACTTTCATGCTTCCCAAAGACATCAAATATAATTATGGAACCGGAAGAATTAATTATTATGCTTATGATGATGACCATGATTATGAAGCACAGGGCTATTTTGAAAATTTCCTTGTAGGAGGCAGTTCACAAAGTTATGTAAATGATACAATTGGTCCCAAATTAACAATTTATTTGAATTCCCCCGAATTTGTTTCAGGCGGAAAAGTAAATGAAACTCCTTTATTTGTAGCTCATCTGGAAGATGAACATGGCATCAATGCAGTAGGAAGTGGCATTGGGCATGATTTGGTATTAATTATTGATGCAAATCCTCTAACTTCTTATATTTTGAATGATTATTATCAATCAGAAGAAAATAGTTATACGAGTGGAAGCGTTTCTTATAAACTTCCTGAACTGAAAGAAGGAAAACATACTTTAACTTTCAGAGCGTGGGATTTATTAAATAATTCTTCTACGCAAACGCTTGACTTTGAAGTAGTAAAAGGCTTAAAACCTGTGATTTTCTCGGTTTACACTTATCCAAATCCTGTTCAGCAAAGAACAAAGATCGTTATCAATCATGATCGACCAGAAACGCAATTAATTACAACGGTAGAAATTTTTGATATTACTGGACGAAAAATTTGGTCATTCTCTCAATCTTCTATTGACGATATTACCTGGGACTTAAAAGGTGCCGATGACAAACGAGTACAAAATGGTATTTATTTATATCGTGTTAGCATTAAAACACCCAATAGCGAAATGACTTCGAAGACAAATAAAATCATTGTTGTTGGACAATAAAAATTAAAAATCACGTTTGTATAAAATACATTTTTTAAAATAATCTATTAGTAACTAAATAAATAAGAACGAATGAAAAAACGATGTTCAATTTTGAGTGTTTGTTTCTTTTTAGCTTTTTATGGTTTTTCTCAGAAAAATAATCCTGTTATTACAGCAGTACCTTCATTAACTATTGCTCCTGATGCTCGAGCTGGTGCAATGGGTGACGTAGGAGCTGCTACGCAAGTCGATGTAAATTCCCAGTATTGGAATCCAGCCAAGTATGCTTTTATGGAAAGTAGTGCAGGAGTTGCTTTCTCATATACTCCCTGGCTTAGCAAATTAGTCAGTGATATTAATTTATACTATTTAGCTGGTTTTTGGAAATTCGATCCTCTTCAATCGGTAAGTGCATCCCTTCGTTATTTTTCTTTAGGTGATATTGATATAATGGATGAATTTGGTTATCCTCAAGGTGCTGCTCATCCTAATGAGTTTGCATTCGATATTGCCTATTCACGTTTGCTTTCAACTAAATTTTCAGGTTCAGTGGCTTTTCGTTATATTCGGTCAGATTTGAATAGTGGAGTAAATTTGAGTGGAGGTACAGAAATGTATCCAGGCAATGCTTTTGCTGCGGATATTGCTGGTTATTTTAAAACACCTATATATATGTCAAGCGGAGACGGGAATTTAGCTTTTGGTTTTAATATTTCTAATATTGGATCTAAAATCTCTTATGATGAAAAGGAAACCAGTTATTTTATTCCTACCAACCTTCGTTTGGGAGGCTCATTTGAATATCCGATTGATGACTATAATAAAATTAGTTTTAATGCGGATATAAATAAATTACTTGTTCCTACACAAGACACCATGTCTATAGCTGAGTATAGTGATATTTCATCAATCAGTGGTATTTTCAGGTCATTTAGTGATGCACCAGGTGGTTTTTCTGAAGAATTGCAAGAAGTAATGTGGTCAGTGGGTGCTGAATATGTATATAACAAGCAATTTTCGGTTCGTGCAGGTTATTTTCATGAAAGTCAAAATAAAGGCAATCGGAAATATTTTACCGTAGGAGCTGGTTTTAAATTAAATGTATTTGAACTTGATGCAGGTTATGTTATTGCTACCAATCAATCCAATCCTTTGGATCAAACACTGCGATTTACGTTAGCATTTGACATAAATGGCTTGAAAAATTTAATAAAATAAATTTAGATTTTTGTATTTATCTTTGCGGTTGTTCCCATATTGTCCAATTCTGTGGTTGAACAACCGTTTTTTATAATTGATTGATAATGAACTTTCGAATAGGTTTTGGTTATGACGTCCATCCATTTAAGGAAGAGCGAGAATTATGGCTGGGAGGAATTAAGATTGATTATCCTTATGGTTTGGCAGGTCATTCTGATGCCGATGCACTTATTCATGCTATTTGCGATGCTTTGTTGGGTGCAGCTTGTTTAGGTAATATTGGAATTCATTTTCCTGATACTTCTGATGAATTTAAAAATATTGACAGCAAAATCTTATTGGATAGAACATTACAATTAATCAGAAAAAATGGCTATGAAATTGGAAATATTGATTGCACCGTTTGTGCAGAAGAACCAAAACTTAATCCTTATATTCCAGCCATGCAAAAATGTTTATCCAAAATTATGAATATTAAAATAGATGATATTTCCATTAAAGCAACTACTTCTGAAAAAATGGGTTTTGTTGGGCGAAAAGAAGGTATTGCAGTGTATGCAGTTACACTGATTTATAAAAAATAAATATTGATGAAAGTATAGTATTAATATTTTCCAGAAACAACTTCCCAATTGATCAATTCCCAGAGAGCAGCCACATAATCGGCACGACGATTCTGATAATCAAGATAATAAGCGTGTTCCCAAACATCAAATGTTAAAATTGGCGTCAATCCTTGTACGATAGGATTACCTGCATTGCTTTCATTGACAATTGCGAGTTTGCCATCCTTGTCCTTTACCAGCCAAGTCCAACCAGAACCAAAAAGAGCTATTGCTAATTTATTAAATTCTGTCTTAAAATTATCCAGTGAACCCCATCCTGATTCAATTGCTTTCAACAATTTATCAGAGGGTTTGGTACCTTTATCAGGAGTTAAAGCTAAAAAATAAAAATTATGATTCCAGACTTGTGCAGCATTGTTAAAGAGTGCACCACTGGTTTTTTTAATAATAGTCTCCAGATCAGCATTTTCAAATTCTGTTGCCACTATTAAATTATTGGTATTATTTACATAAGTTTGATGATGTTTACCATAGTGGAAACTAATAGTTTTTTCACTTATCACAGGCTCTAATGCATTATAAGCATACGGTAATTTTGGTAATTCAAATTTCATAGCAATAATTTTTTTAAGATGAGTATTAATAATTTTCTTTTATATTTTTTATAACACGTAAAAATTCAATTTGTTTTATTTCTTAAAAAAATCCTATCAAAGATGATAAAAAATCAGGTGACTTAATAAAAAAGGACTTCAAAACTTACCCGCTAAAAAATTTTCACTTATTTATCTGTTTTTAGTAATAAAATTATAGTATATTTGTTGTTCTGATATAATTTAAAAGTTTTTTATACCTTTATCTCTATAAAAATTTCTTTTAAAAAATACTATGGATTCGGAAATAAAATTAGTGATTAGTGGGTTAGTTTACAATCAGAATATTGTTGGCACCTATGGTTTGATATTAAGTGAAGAATCGGGCAATCGAAGATTTTCGGTAATGATAGGTGAGCCAGAAGCCCAATCTATTGCTTTAAAACTGAATAATAAAAAATTACCACGTCCCTTAACACATGATTTAATCAAAAATATTTTAGATGCTTTTGAAGTTACATTAGTAAAAGTTCTTATCAGCGACATGATCAATGATGTTTTTTATTCAGAATTACATATCAAGAAGGACAATAAAATTCTGGTAGTTGATTCTCGTACTTCTGATGCCATCGCATTGGCGGTAAGATGCAATTGCCCAATATATATCAAATCTGAAATTTTAGATATGGTAGGAGTAGTAATAGAACCAACAAATGAAGAAGAAGAAACTATCCCTGAAAAAACTGAGTATGATAAAATATCAGATTCACAATTAGATCGACTTTCTCTGGAAGAACTAGATGAATTACTTTCTATGGCAGTAAATGAAGAAAAATATGAATTGGCGGTGCATATTCGAGATGCCATAAATCGTAAAAAATCAAGCAAGCAATAACAGCTTTCCTTTTTGTTTGCTCAATTTTGAAATAGAAAAAATTTCCAAATTTTCATAAAAGATATTTTTAATCTTTTCTGAATCAACAAGATATTTAAAATAAAAATTTTAATCATCATGAGTTTAAAGTTTCGTCTTGTTATATTAAGTTTTCTTCAATATTTTATCTGGGGTTCGTGGCTTATTTCATTGGGAAGTTATTTAGGAAATGTATTGGGATTTGATGGCATTCAGATCGGAAGTATTTTTGGGGCTATGGGAATTGTTTCTCTTTTTATGCCTGGTTTGTTAGGAATTGTAGCCGACCGCTGGATACCTGCTCAAAAATTATTAGGAATCTGTCATCTTTTAGGAGCTATTTTTCTTATTCTGGCTTCTTTTCAAAGAGAATATTTTCCTTTTTATATTTTAATGTTCCTCAATGTAATGTTTTATATGCCAACTATTTCGTTAAGTAATGCTGTAGCTTATAACGCTTTAGAAGAAGCTCATTACGACATAGTAAAAGATTTTCCTCCTATTCGTGTATGGGGAACGATTGGTTTTATTTGTGCAATGTGGACGGTTGATCTTACGGGCTTCAAATATTCACAAGTTCAACTTTATGTAGCAGCAACTGCAGCTTTACTGTTGGGAATTTATTCTTTTACTTTACCTCCTTGTAAAATCAATAAAACACAAGAAAAAAAGTCGCTTGTTGATGCTTTAGGATTGCGTGCTTTTTCACTTTTTAAGCAAAAAACAATGGCGATTTTCTTTATCTTTTCTATGTTATTGGGAGCTTCACTGCAAATTACAAATGGTTTTGGCGATTTGTTTCTCAGAAGTTTTGAAAAAATGCCAGAATATGTCAATTCCTTTGGGGTAAAGCATTCTGTGATTTTACTCTCCATTTCACAAATGTCCGAAACATTGTTTATTCTGGCTATTCCTTTTTTCCTGAAAAAATTTGGAATAAAAAAAGTGATGTTAATCAGTATGATAGCATGGGTTTTTCGTTTTGGACTTTTTGGATTGGGGAATCCAGGAGAGAGATTATGGATGCTAATTCTTTCCATGATTGTCTATGGAATGGCTTTTGATTTTTTCAACATTTCAGGTTCATTGTTTGTTGAGCAATCTACTGATTCTTCTATTCGTGCTTCTGCTCAAGGATTATTTATGATTATGACAAATGGTTTGGGAGCAACAATGGGTTCTTACCTGGCTGGAATGGTTGTTGATAAGTTTGTCACTCATGCGGCTGTTCCAAGTTGGTCAACAGCATGGTTTATTTTTTCAGGTTATGCTTTAGTTGTGGCAATTTTATTTGCAATATTATTCAAATACAAATACGAGCCTGAAAAGTCACCAGAGATTTCACATTAAAAAATAAAAGTGTTTTTGAATTTGAATGAGAATGAAAAAACCTTTTTAGAAAGGAACTTCTTCACTATTGTCATATAAAAACGAGTCAAGAGAGGAAAAACGAGAAGCAGTGCTTTTTTCAGTTTTATTTATTTTTGAAGGAATTACTTTGTATTCATTCAAAATTTCCTCCTGAGCATCAAAATCATCCAGATTTAAAAATTTTGCAAATTCACTTTTAAATTTCAGTTGAATCATGTCTGTTGCACCATTTCTATGCTTGGCAATAATAATTTCAGCAATTCCCAAAAGGGAGTTTCCATCTCTATCTTCCGTGATATGGTAATATTCAGGACGATGGATAAAGCAAACCACATCGGCATCCTGTTCAATGGCACCCGATTCCCGTAAATCAGCTAATTGAGGTCGTTTTCCTTCCAAACCGCTACGACCTTCCAAACTACGATTGAGTTGCGACAAAGCAATGATAGGAATATCCAACTCTTTAGCCAGTCCTTTTAGTGATCTTGAAATAGTACTCACTTCTTGTTCTCGGCTGCCAAAATTCATTCCGCTGGCATTCATTAATTGCAAATAATCGATAATGATACATTGAACATGGTGTTCTTTCACCAGACGACGTGCTTTACTTCTCAATTCAAAGATGGATAAACTGGGCGTATCATCAATATAAATGGGAGCATCAATTAAATCTTTAAGATTTTTATCCAATTTCTCCCATTCATAAGGCTCGAGTTCTCCATTTTTGATTTTTGATCCATCTATTTCACAAATATTCATAATAAGCCGATTGGCTAATTGAATATTCGACATTTCCAGAGAAAAAATTCCCACTGGAATATTATAATTCATTGCCATATTTTTTGCCATCGAAAGAACAAATGCGGTTTTTCCCATCGAAGGTCGCGCTGCAATAATGATTAAATCTGATTTTTGCCAACCCGAAGTAATTTTATCTAATGAATGGAAACCTGTGGGAATGCCGCTTGCACCTTCGCGACTGGCAGCAGCCTGAATACGTTGAATAGCTTCGTCTAATACAGAACTAATTGGAAGAACTTCTTTTTTTAAGTTACGTTGCGAAACTTCAAATAACATCGCCTCCGATTCTTCCAATAAATCATCTACATCGGTCTTTTCGTCAAAAGCTTTTGTCTGTATCTCGTTTGAAATCCTTATTAACTCTCTGGCAAGATATTTTTGAACAATAATCCTTGAATGATATTCCAAATGAGCTGCTGAAGAAACCTTAGCCGTAAGTAAAGTAATATAATAAGGACCTCCTACTTCTTCCAACGAACCATTTTTTCTAAGTTGCTCGGTAACAGTATGCATATCTATTGGCTCCTGATGATAAGCCAATGTAACAATGGCTTCAAAAATTTTTTGATGAGCGGTTTTGTAAAAATATTCAGGTTTTAAAATTTCTGAAACCTGAAAATAAGCATCTTTTTCAATCATCAAAGCTCCTAATACGGCTTCTTCCAGTTCTGGAGCTTGAGGAGGCATTTTTCCGTATTCGTTGGGAGAAATTTGTACCGTCGAAGGTGTTGTAGCCTTTATATATTTTGATTTTTCAGCCATTTGTCAGAATAAGAGACAAAAATGATTTTATAAACTTCTTTCCAAAAATACAATTTTTTTCTCCTTTCGTAAAATATTTTTAAAAATAAAAATGTTAAAGTTTTTTTGAAAAGGCAAAAGACAATGTTTATTGTAGTTAATTTTAAGAAGCTATATTTTTTGGCAGAATCATGTTGTTTCATTGCCTAAATTATCTATCTTTGCTCTATGGTTAACTGTTTTATTTTTGCAACTTTTTGAGGAAAAAACTTAAATTAATCAGCGATTTCTGGAAAGCAAGGAAAAGTTTTTTCTTTATTTTGAAAAAATATTTAGCACTTTAATTCTTATTTTAAAGTTAATCATTTGATAATTAATTAATTATTTATTTTATGGAAGACGAAAAAAATCAAATCAGCATTGAACTTTCAGCCGAAGTAGCAGAAGGTATTTATTCTAACTTAGCTATTATCTCGCATTCCTCTTCGGAGTTTGTCATTGATTTTATACGAATTATGCCAGGTATTCCCAAAGCTCCTGTAAAATCGCGAATCATTCTTACTCCTGAGCATGCCAAAAGGCTTTTGTTTGCGTTAGAAGATAATATTGCTAAATACGAACAGCAAAATGGAAAGATAAAAATTGCTGAAAATACTTTTATTCCTCCTTTTCCTATGGGATTTGGTGGAGGAGAAGCATGATTGAAATTAATAGTAATTGGTATCAAGGAATAATTATTTTTTTGGTTTATTTTAAGGAGGGAGGATTTTTTTCTCTTTCAAGTATAAATCTCCATGGCTTGTTTATCCATTCTTCGCCGGCATAGTTTATTCCTATGCGTGGAGCTGATTTGAATACAATTTTCTCATTGGTATTTTCAATCCAAATTCTTTGAGAGGTAATGAGATTTTCTCCATAAAAACTTCTGTCGAGTTTTAGTTCGCGTCCTACTTTCCCTGAACCGATTATGTCATTTAAACCTCGAATCAATACTGCTTCTGGATGATTTTCTGGACCTGTCACCACATTGAGCATCCAGTACATTCCATAAATAAAGTAAACATAAACATGTCCACCTGAAGCATACATAATTTCTGTTCGTGGGGTTCTTCCTTTGCTGGCATGACAGGCTTTGTCTTCTTCACCAAAATAGGCTTCCGTCTCAGTGATGATATATCGTGAAAAAGAACCATCTTCCCATCGACGAATTAGAATTTTACCTAATAAATTTTCGGCTACTGTAACAGCATCCTTAGCATAGAATGTAAAATCTAATCGAGACATAATTATATAAATCGAAAAAATAAAAGATTCATTAAAAAACTCCTACAAAAGGCAAAATTAATATTTTTCTTTCTCTTTTTTAAAGAAAATATTTAATGATTGTTTTGTCAATCCAAAGAAAAACAGTATTTTTGCAATCCATTTATTTCTTTCTTCGAATGAGAATAGAAAGTTGATTTTTTATTTTAAGTGATTCATTTTTAGTTGAAGAAAGAAAGGAAATTAATTAAATAAGGAAACCGAATTAAATTACTAAAAAAATTTTATAAAGTGGATACCTTAAGTTATAAAACCATTTCAGCCAATAAAGCAACTGTACAAAAGGAATGGGTTTTAATTGATGCTACAGATATGGTGTTAGGCAGAATGGGTTCTAAAGTTGCAAAACTTTTAAGAGGGAAATATAAACCTAATTTTACGCCTCATGTAGATTGTGGTGATAATGTGATTATTATCAATGCGAGAAAGGTAAAATTAACCGGAAATAAATGGACAGATCGAGTGTATTTACGATATACCGGATATCCAAGCGGTCAGCGTGAAACTACGCCAGCAAAGATTATGGAAAAAGATCCAGAAAAATTAATCCGAAGAGTCGTG
>Ga0209409_1001156_pt1 | contig 23701 bp, 23 predicted proteins | sample AD_JPNMR1_MetaG_FD_184424 | JGI IMG/M metagenome (GOLD analysis project Ga0209409, IMG submission 184424) | Active sludge microbial communities of municipal wastewater-treating anaerobic digesters from Japan - AD_JPNMR1_MetaG (SPAdes) (version 2) | ecosystem: Engineered > Bioreactor > Anaerobic...
AGAAAAAGAGGGTTATCTTAACTGTAGACCTTGATACTAACTCCTATGCTGTTATGACAGAAAAGGGTATGGAGAAAGAAGATGAAGAAGACACCCCTTTTTTTACTCCTACAGCGCTTACCTTTATTAAGGCAAAGAACTCTTCAACAGAGGCATCCACCGGGTTGATAACTTTTCTTTTTTTCCCTGATGGTTCAAAAGAATTCGGACTGATTTTTGTTGAAGATATGGATAAAGGGGAGATTTATACAATTTTCCTCAATCCATATACTATATCCCCTGAGGTAATAAAAGGAGAAGTAAACCTTGAAGAAGATTAAATTTTCTAAGGATGGTTTAACGCTTCTTGAGGTTATGATTGCCCTGTCTATATTTGCGATAGCAGGTATAGCAGGTCTCCATGCCTGTCTTATTTCAACAAGGAATATCCAGATAGTAAATGATGAAAAGAACCTTGTTCTCTTATCCAGAATAAAACTTGAAGAATTGAAAACAGGTATTACAGACATAGAAAGAGAGAAAAGCGGGATATTTCCTTCACCTTTTGAGGGTTACCAGTGGGAGATTGAACTGGCTGATATTACTATTACAGATACTGACTACGGAGTTACCTTTACACCTTATAAACTCACAGTAAAAACACAGAGTGGTGAATATTCAACCCTGACCGGTTTTTTAAAACTGGATAGAGAGAGCGAGAAGAAATGATATATAAAACGAAAACTGGTTTTACACTCATTGAAATACTGATTGCCACAGTTCTGGTATTTTTATTATTTACAGTAATGTATGGAACATTTTTTTCTGTTAGTAATACTACAGAGAAAATTCAGAGCAGAATGAAAAAATCAGAGGTAACGTTCAGGTTTTTAAATAAATTCACCAGGGAAGTTAAATGTATGATACGTGAAGAAAAAAATGAGATATCCTTTGATAGTAAGATAATCTCTTTCATTACAATGGGAGAAAAGTCACTCTATCCTGTAAGGATAACATATACGGTTAAGAAAAAGCCAGATGGTTTTGAAAAACTTTTACGGAAACAGGAAGACCTGCTCAGTAATTACTCTTTTTCTTTTCCTGTGATGGATAACTGTGATAGCATAAATTTTCTGTTCTATTCAGACGGAATGTGGCGGGAGTATATAGATAAACCAGAAAAGGTAATTGCAATCGGACTGGAAATACACAGGGAAGACGAAGAATTATTTTTCCCTGTAAGAATATACGGGGAAACGATAGATGAAGAAAAAAAATAAGGGAGTTATTATTATATTTGTTCTGATATTTACCACAGCAATATCTGTAATGGCTATACTTTTAAGTGTCCGCGCAAAACAGTATCTGTCTTTATTTTCAGGGATAAAAAGAGACAGCGAGATTGAAAACATAGCAGAGATGGGAGTTGAAATGGGAAAAATTCTGCTTGATATTGCACAAAAGAAGCATATGATTTCAGAAGAGCCCGGCTATATAAAGAGACAGTATGAAATAGATGGGACAAAGATAGAGATAGTTATAGAAGACGAGAACGGGAAGATAAATCCTGACAGAATTTTTGGTCCTGAGAAAGGGGAGGTTCAAACACATCTTCTTGAGACATATAAAAGGTTCTTTTCTGTAATGGGCTACCCAGAAAATCTTTCGGATGCATTACTGGACTGGATAGATGAGGATGATATTCCGAGGATGGCAGGGGCAGAATCCACTTTTTACAAAACTTCAGGATTTTCCTACACACCTGCCAACGGTCCCATTTATAATCCTGAAGAGATGCTTTTTGTGGCGGGGTTTACAGAAGATATAGTTTTCGGGGATGATGAGAAAAAAGGTCTGATAAATTTTATTACTTCCTTCTCAGATGGTAAAATTAATGTGAATACCTGTCAACCAGAGGTATTGAATGCGTTAGGTTTTTCGGTAGCAGATATTGAAAAGATAACGGCGGAAAGGGCAAGGAGACCTATTGAAGAGAAGTTTCTTCTTGAAGTAAACAGAGATGCATATCTGAAAAACCGTGATATTGTTGTATTCAAAAGCAGTTATTTTACCATTTCTGCCTGTGTTACAGATGAAAAGGGCGCTCAAAAAGAAATAAAGTTATGGGTAAAAAGGGATGACAGGACAATGGAAACCATAAGGATGGATATAAGATGAGAATATGTACCTTCTATCTGCTGGGTGAAAAAGTTATATACAGGATAACAGGAACTAAAATAGAAGAAGGAGAACTCAATAGTAATGAAGTTGAAACGTTCCTTGAAAAAAATCGTCCTGATACATTAAATATTATTACATCAAAGCCACATCTTATCTTCAGGCGGATAGAATTTCCTTTCAGAAGTAGAAGAAAAATACATATGGTTATTTCCTCCGAGATAGAAGAGACACTTCCTGAAAGTATTGATAAATTCTATTTTTCTTTTGATTTTTTCTCTCCGGATAAAAATAAAACAATTGTTAATGTTTATGCAATTCCATCTGCACTGTATAACCTCTGGAGTAATCTTGCTAAAAAATACAGAGCAAAGTTGTATTTCTTTGCAGATACACTTTTGTTCTACCGGTTTTTATCGCAGTCAATAGATGAAAAGGACTATATAGCCATTTATACAGAAGGAGAGTACCTCCTGCTTAATATAATAGAAAATGGAATTATTACAGGTTCTTATTCTTACGAACTCACACAATCTGCGGAAGCAGAAAACATCGCCCTGATTAAAGAGATTCTAGAAAAGAAGAAGTTCCCTGTATTTATATGTGCATCACAGGAAATAGGGCCAAAACTTGGTGTAAGTGAGGAAAAGGTGCGGTATATAAGTTTACCTGCAGGTATGGAAAAAAAATACTTATTCCACCATCTTTCTTCTTTAAGGACATTCAGAAAGCTCTTTCTTCCGCTCAAACTCTCTGGCGGTAAAAAAATTCCTGTTTCCAGTATTGTGTCATTATTTATTTTTCTTATTATGTCTTTTCTCCTATTCTCCCCTTATTTCAAAGTTATTGAGAAGCAGAAAGAGCTCACTCGCATTGATGAAGAGATGAAAAAGATATTTGCCTCAACATTTCCTGACGTTCAGAATATAGTAAATCCGTTGATACAGGCAAGGGAGAAGATAATGAAAGCAGGAAATACAGATATAAAAACAGGGGTTTCTTCTGTTCTCAAAGTTATGGCAGAAATAACTCTTCTTTTTCCTGAAAATATAGATGCAAAGATAGACCTCTTAAGAATTACAGGTGATACCATTACACTATCAGGAACTACAGATTCTTTGAAGACACTGGAAAGGATAAAAAGTGGGATAGAAAAGTCAGAGAGATTTACCATTACAGATATAGGAACTATATCCTTTGATGCAAAAAACAGGGCAAATTTCAGCATAACACTGAAGATAAACTGATATTATGGATAGAAAGAAAATAGTTGCTGTTATTGTTTTTCTGATATTGCTTGAATTCAGGTTTGTTTATATCCCTGTGAAGAAAAGGATTACTTCCCTTGATAAACTTATTGCTGCTAAACATCAAGATAGGGAAACACTTTTAAAACTCTGTGATGACTACAGGAAAAAAGGGACCGGGGAAGAACCACTGAAAATTGCCAGCAAAAGATTTTCCTTACTTTCTTATACCGGCAACCTGATAGAAAAGAGAAACCTTGAAAAAAATATTACAGGACTTCAGCCACTGAGAACGGATAAAAAAGGAGACCTGTTAGTTGAGAGTGTCCGTATAGGACTGAAAGGTATAACCCTGCAACAACTTTATGAGTTTCTTTATGGAATTGAAAAGGCACAGAATGGTATATATGTTCCTGATTTCAGGATGCAGAAGGAAAAGGATGCGCCCTATCTTTTAGATATGGAAATGGAACTTCTGGCAGTAAAAGGAATAGAGTGAAATGTGAGATGTGAAAAGGGAGGATATAAATACTTGCTGAATACAGTTGAAAATTAGTAGAGAGGTAGCCGCAGGCTTTAGCCTGCGTAGCGAAAGTAAAAAGATAGTTTTAACTTTTGACTCTTTACCTAACAATGGGAGACATATACCTTATAGATGGCAGTGCACTTATATATCGCTCATTCTATGCGATAAGGGATTTAAGAACATCCACAGGAAAACCCACAAATGCGGTTTATGGCTTTATCTCAAGCATTCTGAAAATCCTCAGGGACAAAAAACCTGAATATCTGTGTATCCTCTACGACCTGAAGGTTCCTACAATGAGACATATCTCTTTTGCTGACTATAAGGCACAGAGGAAACCGATGCCTGAAGAACTTGTGGAACAAATTCCTGCTATAAAAGAGATTGTCGGACTTCTTGGAATTAAACAGATAGAGAAGAAGGGATATGAAGCAGATGACCTTATTGCTACTCTGGCAGAGAAATTCAGTATTAAAGGGCACAGTGTCTTCATAATCACAGGGGATAAGGATATGATGCAGCTACTGGGAGAAAAAGTAGTGATTATCCATCCCGATGGCTGGAAAACATTTACTCTTGAGGACTTTCAGAAACAGTATGGGATGGACCCCTCTGTGGTTCCAGATATTATAGGGCTGGCAGGAGATGTATCAGATAATATCCCTGGGGTCTATGGCATAGGAGAAAAGACCGCCTTAAAACTTCTGCAGGTATACGGGACAGTAGAAAATCTCTATAAAAACATTGAAAAAGTAGAACCTGAGAGGGTGAGAAAACTTCTGGCAGGAAATAAAGAAAATGCGTTTTTGAGTAAAGAACTGGCAATACTGAAAAGAGATGCAGAGATAGATATAAAGGTAGAGGATATCAGGATTTCTTCTCCGGATGTTGAAAAACTTCTTCAAATTTTTGAAGAACTGGAGTTTAGAAAACTTGCTGCTCAGATAGAGGAGGTATATCCGTCTTTCCGACTATCAGGGATAAATGAAGATATGCTTTTCCTTTCAACTGGGGAATCTATTTCTGTTCAGGATGTTATGATAGACCCTGTTCGTTTCAGGAAAATTCTTGAAGATGCAGATATAAAGAAATATGGGTTCAACCTTAAAGATATTATAGTGGAAGTAGAGAAAAAGGGTGTGTCTTTTGAAAGTCCTGCATTTGATATTACAGTTGCCAGACATCTTACAGGAAAGGTATTAAGTGAAAACAATATCAATTTGTTAATATCTAAATATAACCTGCTTTTTAAAGAACTCGGTATGGAAGACCTTTTCTACCAGGTAGAGATACCACTTGTAAAAACACTTGCCTGGATGGAGATAAACGGAATAAAGACGGACAGAGGTATTCTTGAACAAATCAGCGAGGAAATAAACAATGAGCTTAAAGTTATGGAAGACAGGATATATCAGTCGGCGGGTGAGGTATTTAATATCAATTCATCCCAGCAACTTGCCTCAATACTCTTTGACAAACTGAAATTGCCTGTTCAGAAGAAGACAAAAACAGGACTCTCAACGGATACAGGTGTATTGAAAGAATTATCTGCCCTCCATCCTCTTCCAGGAATGATTCTTGATTATAGAGAACTTTACAAATTGAAATCCACATATATTGAAGGACTAATCCCTTTTATAGAACCATCAACAGGAAGGATTTATCCAAAATTCAGTCAGACATCCACCTCCACAGGACGTCTGAGTTGTAATAACCCCAATCTACAGAATCTTCCTGTGAGGACTGAAAGAGGAAGCAAAATCAGGAAGGCATTCTGCTGTGAAAAAGGTAATATCCTTTATTCCTTTGACTATAATCAAATAGAACTCAGAATACTTGCACATTTCTCGGAGGATAGATATCTTGTAGATGCATTCAGAAATAACAGGGATATACACTCGGAGACCGCCGGTATATTATTTGGAGGGGACTCTCTATTTTCATCAGTTACTATATCAGACCAGAAGGACTTGAGAAGAATTGCAAAGACAATAAACTTCGGGATAATATACGGTATGAGTGCCTACGGACTTTCTCAGGAGCTGGGTATCTCTGTCTCAGATGCGGATAGATTTATAAAAGAATATTTTTCCAGATTTACAGGTGTGAAGGAGTATATTGATAAAACATTATCTGCTGTAGAAAAAAATGGTTTTGTTACAACAATACTTAACAGAAGGAGATATATCCCTGAGATAAGAAGTACAAACAAAAATCAGAAAGAGTTTGCTAAAAGAGCGGCAATAAATATGCCTATCCAGGGTTCGGCCGCTGATTTAATAAAAATTGCTATGAACAGGATTTATGACTTTTTTAGGAAGGAACATCTCAAAAGTATGATGGTGCTACAGATACATGATGAACTACTTTTTGAAGTAGTCCCTGAAGAAGAAGACAGAGTTTTGGGGACTGTGAAGGAAATTATGGAAAATGTATTTAAACTCAATGTCCCTCTAAAGGTAGATGTAAAAAAAGGTTCTAACTATCTTGAAATGGAAGATGTTCAGCCATAAAATCAGGGGGGTGAATGACACCGCGAGGACTCTGGCAGAATATTATGTGGTATAAAGGGCACGACAGGATGCCTGTGATACACTGGACAGAATGGAAAGAAACACGTGAAAGATGGATTAAGGAAGGATTGCCTGAAGATGTGGATGAAAGGGAATATTTCGGTGCAGTCGCTCACTGGACATTTGTTAATATCAACATCAACCTTTTTCCTCCTTTTGAGGAGATAATCATAGAAGAAACAGAGGAATACAAGATATTCAGGGCATCAGATGGAGTTGTACAGAAACAATGGAAAAATTTGAGTAATATCCCTCATTATATAGATTTCACATTGAAGACAGGCAGGGATTGGGAAGAGTATAAAAAGAGGTTGCAGCCAGATGTAAGACGGATACCTTCTGATTTGCAAAAAAGAATAGAACAGGCAGAATCCTCTCAGTTACCAATAGCTATAGAAACAGTTTCTCTTATGGGCTGGATAAGGAACTGGATGGGTATTGAGAATATGACCTATCTTATATATGATGAACCAGAGGTATTTACAGATATGGTTGAAACACTGAGTAATCTTTCCTGCTGGGCAATTGACCAGATTATACCCCGGATGAAAACAAGACCGGATATGGGATTTGGCTGGGAGGATATATGCAGTAAAAGCGGCCCTTTTGTGGCTCCATCCGTCTTTAGAAAATATGTTGCCCCCGGTTATATGAAAATCAGAAATAAACTTCAAGAATACGGAGTTGGCCTTCTTGGGGTTGACAGTGATGGAGATGTAAGCGCCCTTCTGGGGCCATGGCTTGATGCTGGAGTAAATTTGATATTCCCTCTGGAAATAGGAACATGGAATGCCGACCCGATAGAGGTAAGGAAAAGATATGGAAAGGAATTGAGGATAATAGGTGGCTTTAGTAAACTTGTTCTTGAAAGGGGTAAGGAAGAAATAGATGCAGAGATAGAAAGGCGACTTCCTGTAATGAGAGAAGGTGGTTTTATTATTATGCCAGACCACTCTATAACTCCGGGTGTGTCTTTAGAGAACTATAAATACTATCTTGAAAAAATACGAAGGATAAGGTTATGAAATCAATAGAAATATTTGGGGCGGAGATTCAATATTTCCGTCTGGAACCAGAATACTGGGAGAAGGTAATTAAATGTTTTAAGGATGCGGGGCTCAGATGTGTAACAAGTTATGTGCCCTGGAATACACACCTTGTAGGGTTGCCGGATAAAAAGAATCCCGCCGGTATTCTTGATTTTGAAGGAAAAACAAACCCGAGGTTAAATCTTATGAGATTTCTCGACCTTGTGGAGAAATACGAGCTCAATTTAAATTTTAGATGTGGTCCTTTTGTATGTAATGAAATGGTATACGGCGGATATCCTCAATGGCTGGTTATGGGGCATCCTGATATGATGGTGTGGGACTATCAGAATAGACCGGCACCGGGATACTGGATAGCGAAGAAGGAAGGGTCTCAACCGTCTTATCTTCATCCTGAATATCTTATGTGGTGTAAAAAATGGTTTGATGCAGTTGATAAAATTGTAGTTAAACATTTAAAGAGCAAAGGTGGATGTATTACGATGGTAAATCTGGATAATGAAGTAAGTTATATTGTGCAGGATGGTTTTCTTTCTTCTGACTATAATCCTGTGAATGTTGCTCCGGGAGGGTACTACCATAAGTTTTTAACAGAAAAATATAAAAAGACAACAAATCTGCCCTATTCAAAAAAGTATGTCTGTATAGAAGATATTAATCCTCCACGGCGTGTACCTGATGAATTGAAAGAAGAAGATGTTGCGTATTACCTTGACTGGTGCGAATTCAAGGAATGGGTTATGTGTGAATATCTCAGGACCCTTAGGAAATTCCATGAGGAGAATGGAGTGAAAGATGTTATTTTTATGACCAACCTTAATCCGCACTTACCAGAAGGTGTTCCAACACGTATGCCTTCTTTTGAATCAGCGGTTGGTGGAATTGTTGGATATGACTTTTATAGAGGGACTTTTATGAGTTATTCAGGATATCATTCAATGGCAAGGATATTGAAATTAATGAACTCCTCCCTCAGATACACCTATTCTGCAGAATTTATGAGTGGTACGTGGCAGAAAGTTCTTACCGCAAGGGTTTCATCAGACCATATGAGGTTTATGGCAAGGTGCGCCTTATCCCATGGATGTAAAGCAATATGCTGGTTTATGTTCCATGATAGGGATTGCTGGGGAGATGCGCCTGTTAGTTCTCATGGACACATTCGGGAAAATCTTGATGTTCTGAAGGAAGTTCCTGAAATCCTTTTCAAAAAGATAAAAAACTGGGATACATTACAGCCACAATATGATACAGGAATAATTTATGACCTTATACAGCATCGGCATACATATATCGGTGACCCTTATCCCTGTGATGATAATAACCTCTATATCGGTAAGCCATTTATAAGAGATATCCCTGCAGGAAGGGCTTCAAAAGAATATATTGGGTTATTCAGAATTATTGAAGAATGTGGTTACCAGGCAGGGGCTATAGATATAGTTCATTCCACAAAAAATCTGGGGAAATATCCTTTGCTGTTTCTTCCAGGAGCGCCGTTAATTGAAAAACACGCGGTTAAGGCACTTGAAAGTTATATCAAAGATGGAGGTATTCTTGTATTGAGTGGCTGTTTGCCTGAAATAGATGAAAGAGGGAATGTTGTGAAATTTTTAGGGGTGGTCAGGAGTAAAAAAATAGAGGATGTAGCCACAATTGAATATAATAGAGGGAAGGTTATTATTATACCCGAATATATCGCCCAGGATGAGAGTGAAGAGGAGAATTTTAACAGTATTGACCTGGTTAAAAAGATACTTAAAAGATATGTGGGAGACCCTGCTGTAAAAATAGAGATACCAGTGCCTTTGGAATGGACTGACTGGAAAAAGGAAGGGGGAGGGCATACCATATACAGGCAGCCAAGGAATTTAGGTTCTGCCATACTACATAAAAATAAAGAAGAAACAGTCCTTTTTGTACTCAATCACTATCCTGAAGCAGCGAAGTTTATAATTACATTAAAAGACAGGCATTACAGGAGATTAATAAATCTTGATACAGGAGAGATTATACCTGTTAAAAATAGAAAGGCAATACTGGATATAGATAGAAAAAGTGCCTGTATCTATCTGGTACAATAATCAGAAAGAGGGATATGGATTGAGATATAGAAAACTACATTTGTGGGATGTTACTCCAGAAGAGGCGATAAAGATACAGCAGGGACTGAAAAGATATATATGTTTGAAGAGCGCTTTTACAGAAATAAAAAAGGTCGCTGGTGCTGATGCTGCATATCATAATGGTATAGTAATTGCTGGTGTTGTTGTTCTTGAATATCCGTCCCTGAAGATAATAGAGAGTAAGTATTCTGTTTCTCCTGTAACTTTTCCATACATTCCCGGTCTTCTTATTTTCAGAGAGGGCCCTGCCTTATTAAAGACATTTGAAAAGATAAAAAATAAACCTGATGTAATTATTTTTGATGGACAGGGAATTGCCCACCCACGAAGGATGGGGATAGCAACACATTTAGGGATTCTTCTGGATAGTCCATCTATAGGTTGTGCTAAATCAATTTTGACAGGGGAATATGTATCCATCGGAGAAGAGAAGGGGGATTTTACAATACTTAAGGATGGAAGTGATACCGTAGGTGCAGTGTTAAGAACAAAAAGAGGTGTAAGTCCTGTATTTGTTTCCCCCGGGCATAAAATAGATATAATTACTTCTATGGAGATAATTTTGAAATGTATAGGAAAGCATAAATTGCCTGAACCAGTTCGTCAGGCGCATATTTTTGTAAAAAGAGTACAAAAGGTGAGGGATTGAAAAGGTAGACGCAGGTTTTATCCTGCGATAGAATATAATTAAACAGTAATCAGAAAAATCAAATCTCCGCACTATGTAAGAGAAGAAAAAATGCGGAGTAAAGGAGGCAGGATGGAAACGAAAAATCTCCCGAACCCAAGGATAGCTGCTTTACTCTCCTTTCTTTTTAATGGACTCGGACAGATTTATAATGGAGAGATAAAAAAGGGACTTACACTGATTTTCTTTTCAGGTGTTTCTATGCTGGTTTTAGTCATCGGGGCAATATTCCTCTTCTGGTTTATAAAGGCATCATTCTCTCCCTTAAGTTTTCTTATCTGGGGTATTATCTTATTCTTTTTCGGGCTTACAGGGATAATAATAATCGGGATTTACAGTATATCAGACGCTTATTATAAAGCAAAAAGGATATGCGATGACTATGAAAGGCGTGATATTTGATTTTGATGGGACACTTGTAACACTATCAATTGATTTTAAGAAGATAAAAGAGAAAATTTTAACAGAGGCAGAGAAGCATAAATTAAAGATATACAGCAGAAATTTGCCAATTCTTGAATTACTTGAAGAGATTAAAAAATTAAATGGTAAAAAAGGAAAGGAGTTCTATGTTAGGGGGCACACGATTTTAAAAGAAGAGGAACTCAGGGCATCTGAATACACAAAACCAGGGAAAGGTGCTGTAGATTTACTCAGGCGATTAAAAACAAAAGGTATAAAGATAGGTATAATCACAAGAAACTGCAGAACTGTTGTTGAAAAAGTTATAAAAAAATTCGGGATTCTTTACGATGTAATGCTTACAAGGGATGATGTCAGAAAGGTAAAACCGGATAGTTCCCATATTGAAAAGTGTCTGCAGATGATGGGACTTAAAAAGGATGATGTTATCCTTGTTGGTGACCATTTATTTGATGTAAGAGCGGGGAAGATGGCGGGGATATTGAGTGCTGGCTTGAAAAGTGGCAGTATTTCCGAAGAGGACTTTTTAAAAGAAGGGGCTGATTTTGTTCTTGAAGATATAGAAGATGTGGAGTATATCCTTGGTATAAAAGGACTCAATACAGGTAAACTACCAAACAGGTTTTTAAGATATCTTCTTGAAAGATATACAGCGGGCAGGGATGGTAATATTTTAATCTCTCCTGCCGTAGGTATTGACTGTGCGGTTTTTAAAGTAAGCGATAAGGTTATATTTGCCAAGACAGACCCGATAACACTTACATCAAAAGATATTGGTTTTTATCTTGTCAACATCAATGTTAATGACCTTGCTGTTATGGGGGGACTTCCAGAGTATCTTTTAACAGTCCTTTTATTTCCTGAAGGGATAACATTTCCGGAGATTGAAGATGTGTTTTCTCAGATAAAAGGGGAATGTGAAAGGTTTGGAATAAGGTGGGTAGGTGGACATACTGAGATTATCCCGGGTATTAAAAACCCTATCGCAGCAGGTTTTTTGTCAGGGAAGAGAATAAAAAAAATAAAAAAGCAGATGATAAAGAGAGGGGATATTATATTTCTTGTTAAAGATATAGGGATAGAAGGAGCATCAATTATAGCAAGGGAGAGATATGATGTTTTGAAAAGATATTTCTCTGATAGATATCTTGAGAAGGTTAAGAATTCAATAAGGGAACCTGGAATAAGTGTATTTAGAGAAGCAATGTTGTTATGGGAAAACTTAGATATAAAGTATATGCATGACCCGACAGAAGGAGGAATATCAACAGCACTTTATGAGATGGCTGAGGCAAATAATACAGGACTTTTAATATATCCTGATAAATTAAAGTTCTATCCTCCTGTTGTTAAGTTCTCTAAAATATTTAATCTTGACCCGCTGGGTATAATATCATCTGGTTGTATTGTGGGAATTGCAGGAAAGTCCGAAGAGAAGAAACTTTTGAACTTTTGTGAAAAAAGAAGGATAGAGGTTAAAATCATAGGAAAGGTAATAGACCAGAAAGGGGTCTGGTATTTTTCCGATGGTAAAACAATCCTTTTCCCATCTTTTTCCCGGGATGAGATAAATAGCCTTTTTAAGTAATAAAAAGAGAAGTTTTAAGGTAGAGGGAGAATTTTTTCTGCATTTTTGTAAAGTATATTCCTGCAGGCTGTTTCCGGAATACCAGAACCTAACAGAGCCCCTATGTAATAGTGATGATTGAACCATGGGAAGTCAGTTCCATAGAGAATCCTTTCAGACCCCGCCTCTTCAACAAATTGTTCCAGGATACCCCTCTCATCAAGAACAGCACACATTTCAAGATACGCGTTTTCATATCTCTTAATAAATTCAATAGCTTTCTTCCAATCTCCGTGTATTGAATGACCCAGGAGAAGTTTTAGCTTTCTGTATCTTTTCAGTACCTTCTCTATCTCTTCTGCTCCATCATACACACTCCCACCCCATGTGTGGGTCAGAACTATCATTCCGTTACTGTCGGCATACTCAAACACACTATTATACACTTCCCCGGAAAGATAGTATCTATGATAGTCAGGTAAAAGTTTAAACCCTACATATATATCCTTAAAAAATTTATCAAATGTTTTAAGGTCTTTTTTTGTTGCCTCGGGATAGTTAGGGTTTATTGCACAGTATGCCCTGAATCTGTCAGGATATTTTTTTACTATATCAATGCTTATCTTATTTCCTTCATCAGGGTTAAAGAGTGCGTAATGATGGGCAAAGACAGCGAGTTTTACTCCTGCAAGATTCATCCTTTTTGCCATAATATCCGGCGATGAATAGGGCATATGGCTTCCATAAAATAAGTCCATATGACAGTGCATATCAATTACAGGACAATCATCAACATTCCCTGAATTTAAAAACGCTTTCCATAAATTATTCATATTTTATGGTCCCTATTATTCTCTCAATGTTTTTATATGCAATCTTTTCTTTATCCTCTTCCGATATCTCTGAATAAACAATCTGTAATATAGCCGCTTCCATATATCTTTCAGGATAGCCGCTACCAAAGACAATTTTTTCCGCTCCAAATCTTTTTACTGTTTCTTCAAGTGAGCCCTCATTAAGAGAGAGTAAACTGGACTCAAGATAAACATGTGGAAATTTCTCCAGCAGTGGCCATGTGTATCTGTCTGTATTCCAGATACCTAAATTACACAAGATACAGGTCAGATTGGGAAAATCACTTAGAAGAGAATATACATCCTGCCATCCAACTGAAAAACCACTCATAATATCAAGAAGTAAAGGAAATCTTCTGTATTCAAGTTCTGAAACGAAATCCTCGAGTGTTATCCTGTTTAACAGGTAGTTGTGTTTCTTGGGGAAAAGGTTAAATCCTGTAATTCTTTTCTCCTGCAATTCCTTAAAGTCAAACCTTTTGAGTTCATCCGTCTGGAAAGGCATTCCAGTTAATATCCCGTAAAGTTGTGGTTTATCTGAAATATCATTTATCAGTGTCTCATTTCCCACTTCAGGATGTCCGTCCCTTTGCAGGATATGATAGACCATTGCTTTTTCTATATTCAGGGATTGCATCTTCTGAATGAGTTGTTTTCCGGAAATACAGATGTTGCATCTGTCATCCATCCGTTTCCCTATATATACATTCACATCAAAAAATTTAAGGTTCACCGTTATCCTCCATCCTCAAAATATTAATTATTTTAACATGTTTTTAAATTACCTGACAGATTTTTAAAGCATAAAGCCCTGCTTCTCTGAAAACAAAAGATTTGGGTTTTTATGCGTTATATGGAAATATTACAGTCCATTTTTCTTCTGCATATCGTGCAAAAATTTGATGGGTTGTAAGAAATATATTAAAATAAAAAATTGTATAAAGGTTTAAGAGGGGGTGTAAGATGTATAGGGCAGGTAAGGAAGAGATAAAGAATGTTGAGAGAGTAATAAAAAGTGGAAAGTTGTTCAGAGTCCAGCCTGATGAATTGGGAGAGTGTGATAGGTTTGAGAGGGAATGGGCAGAAAAGATAGGTTCAAAGTATGCGCTTTTGATGAATGGTGGTGGAACCGCTGCCTTGATTTGTGGACTTGTCGGTCTTGATATAGGTCCTGGGGACGAGGTACTTATTCCTTCATACACATTTATGGCATCTGCTTCTGCTGTTCTTATGGTTGGAGCAATACCTGTTGTTGTAGAGGTAGATGATACCTGCACGATGGACCCTGACGATATGGAGAAGAAAATTACAAAAAATACTAAATGTGTTATTCCTGTCCATATGGTTGGTATGCCCTGTAATATGGAAAAGATTGCGAAGATTGCAAGAAAGTACGGAGTTAAGATTCTTGAGGACTGCTGTCAGGCAGATGGAGGAAGTTATAAAGGGAAACGGCTTGGGAAATGGGGAGATGCAGGTGCTTACAGTTTCAACTATTTTAAGATAATAAGTTGTGGAGAGGGTGGAGCACTTGTAACTGATGATAAAATGGTTTATGAGAAGGCAAGTATATTCCACGACAGCGGAACTGCTTTCAGACCATATGCCGGACAGTTTTCAATCCCGATATTTTTAGGACTGGAGTTAAGGGCAAGCGAGATTATGGCTGCGGTTATGAGGGCGCAGTTGAAGAAGTTAGATAAGATATTGAAAGACCTGAGAGAGAAAAAGAGAAAGGTTATGGAGGCACTGGAGAACTATCCTGGTGTACAGTTTATCCGCTCCAACGACATTAATGGTGATTGTGGAGTTGTAATAGGGTTCAGATTTGAAGACGGTGAAGAGGCAAAGAGATTTGCTCAGGAGGTCCAGTCAATAGGGGGATACAGACCGATTGATTCAGCAAAACATGTATGGTTTGACTGGAAGCCGATTATTGAAAAGAGGATATGGCACAAGCCAGAATTAAATCCTTATAATTTCCCTGAGAATAAGAATCTGAGGCATACATTTACAAAAGAGATGTATCCAAAATCAATAGAGAACCTGAGCAGAACAGTGGTCGTTCCTGTAAAACCCGACTGGAATGTTAAAGAGAAAGTAAAACTGTTCAAAAACGCGATAGATACAATAAATAAGTAATAAGAAAAAAGGGTAGAACGAAAAATGATTTCATTCTACCCTTTTTAATTTAACTTATCTCTTTACACGGGCGTTTCCTTCCCAGATGCTCCAGATTTCTTCTTCATTAAGTGGTTGTGCATAGTCAGTTAAAAGTGTTACTGCCAGTGCACCGCATGCCCATCCAAACTGAATCCATTTCTCAGGTTCCCAGCCCTTTAAGATACCGTAAAGCAGTCCACCTACAAATCCATCTCCACCGCCAATCCTGTCAAGTACACCTATCTCTCTCGGTTCCACAACATACCACTCAGAACCAGCAGACATAATTGCACCCCACAGGTGCTTCTGGGCGCTTATAACTTCTCTTAGTGTTGTGGCGTGGACTTCCGTGTCAGGAAAACTCTTTTTTACTCTTGAAATCATATCCTTGAATGCATCTATCTGGTCCTTTAAGTTTTTCCCGCCAGGGGGTGGTCCTTCAATACCGAGGCATAACTGGAAGTCCTCTTCATTGCCAACAAGTATATCAGAGACACCTGCAATTTTCGTGAAGATATTCCTGAGTTCCTTTTCTCTATTTTTCCAGAAGGATGCCCTGTAGTTCAGGTCAAAAGAGATACAGGTTCCATATTTTTTGGCAGCCTTTGATATTTCAAGGCAGAACTGACCTGTTTCAGGAGAAAGTGCTGCGAATAACCCTGACATATGGACTATTTTAACCCCTTCTTCACCAAAAATTCTTTCAAGTTCAAAGTCCTCTGGTTTTAATGTCCTGCCGACTTCACCAGCCCTGTCATTCCATACCCTTGGTCCTCTGGAGCCGTAGCCGGAGTCCGCTATATTGAACTGGTGTCTGTAACCCCAGGGACCGTCCTGCGGAACTTCTTTTGCCTCTACATCCATTCCCCTGCTTCTTAAATTTTCTTTTATAAATCTGGCGATAGGACTTCCTTTAACAAATGCGGTAAGAATTTTAACCGGCAATCCAAGATATGAACTTACACTTGCCACATTTGATTCAGCACTGGTTGCTTGCATTATGAATGTATTGCTGCAGTGGACGGGCTGGTTGTTGACAGGGGTAATCCTGACCCCCATACTTGTAGGAACAAGCAGTGCGTACTTACTCCCTTCCCTCAGTTTCATTTTTCGCTTCCCCCTTTTTTGTAAAGTTTTAATAATTTAATATTATAAAACCCTAAAAGTCAAGGGCGAAAAGTATTTGAAAGATAATAGATATGGTATAATAAATACAAAGAAGGAGATAAATAATGCGATACAGGCTTATACTTCTCTTATTTATGTGCCTTGCTCTCCATTCTTTTTCCTACTGGGAGTGGACACCAGAAACAGGTAAATGGATAAATCCTAAATATGCGGTAAAGGATACAGCGAAGGAACAGTTTGAATGGGCGGAGCAGTTGAGAAAACAGGGAGATATAAATCAGGCGCTGAATGAATATGAAAAACTTCTGAAGCATTACCCTGATTCTGAGTATGCTGCAACTTCCTGTTTTATCCTTGGCGAGATTTATCAGTCAAAGGGGGATAATAAAAAAGCATTTGATTATTATCAGAAGATTGTAGACAGATATCCTTCATCTCCTTATCTTATGGAAGTCATAAAAAGGCAGGGGAAAATAGCGGAGGAAGAGATTAAAAAAGGTTCCAGCTGGTTGTTTTTCAAAGAACGTAAGGTAGAGAGAGGAGAGATGCTTGCCACTGTGATAGAGAACCATCCATATGCGGAAGATTCGGCAAAAAAAGCTATAGAATTAGGTAAATTCTATCTTGATAATAAACAGTATCAGAAAGCAAAAGAGGTCTTCTACGATATAACAATGAAATATACCAGCCCATCCATTCTTGAAGAGGCACAGTTTTATCTTATAAAAACAGAGTTTCTTTCAATTCCAGAGGTTTCAACTGATATAAAACAGTATGATGGAATAAAGAAAAAGATAGAGACATTTCTCGCTCTTTATGAAGACAGTATCCACAGAGACGAGGTTATGAAGATTAAAAATAGAATTATGGAAAGCGAGGCAAAAAGGTATTTTGAGGTTGCCTCTTTTTATGAAAGGTCAGGTAAGACAGATTCGGCAAGATACTATTACAGAATACTTGCTGAAAATTACCCGGAAACAAGTTATGGTAAAGATGCTTCTAAGAAACTGCGCAGCAATAATTAGTATTACAGTTCTTCTATGTGGATGTGGCTATAAATTTCTCTCCACTGCTAAAACAAAAATATTTATCTATCCTGTAACGAATTATTCCTTACAGCCGTTTGTGGATGTTTATCTCAGTGGCGCATTAAGGGACGTCTTTCTTGAATACCCTGAGTATCACCCTGTTAAAAATTTATCTGATGCAGAATATGCTTTAAAAGTTAATATCAAAAAATGGGAGAGGTCTCCTTTGTTTTTTTCAGGAGAGAAGTCAAGAGAGATAGTTGTTGCAAAATTTCTGGTAGAGACAGAGATAGAACTATCTGAAGGTGAAAAAGTTATATTTACTGATACTATTACAGAAAATATTTCAGCATCACTCGGGAAAGAATATGAAGAAGAGGATATCCTTATAGATGTATCAAAAAAACTGGCAATGAAGATTTATTTTCATATTATTGAAAGAAGATGAAATGGATAACCATATAATACTCGGGGACCCGGAAAAGGCAGAAACACTAAAACAATCGCTTATAGAAAAATACAGAATAGAAACAGGTGAAGTAAAAACGGTCTTTGCGGATGAGGTGTCTATAAAAGCCCTTCTTGGTGAGACGGATTTTTTACCACTTTTTTCAAACAAAAAACTAATTCACATAAAAAACTGTGAGAAAATAAGCAATGAGGATTGCAAGTTATTAAAGGAATTCTTTGAAAATCCAGTAGAAGATATGTTACTTATTCTCAGCGGGACAGAAATAAAAGATGTGCTTGCTGATTATGTTGATGTGGATGTAAAACAAGAAGGGGCATTAGAACTTTATCCTGCTATATTTCGTATGAGAAGCCCGAGGGATAAGAAAAGGGTAATATATCTTCTGAAAGAGTATGTGAAAAATAATCCACTTGACTTCCCTGCTGTGATTAACGCATCTTTTATATACATAAGAAATATTGTAAAGAACCAGAAGAACGTGGATAAAAAACTCCTGGATGCATATCAGAAACTTTACCATCTTGATTTTAACCTTAAGGTAGGCAGATTGGATAAAGAGGAATTTGATATATTTCTGTTTTCTCTTCTACCCTGAACTTCGGAAGTTATTTCTTCTCCATTACTATCTGTTTCCCGTACTTATTCACAAAGTGGGCTAACCCGCTTTTTTTTCTGGCAGCGGTATTTTTGTGTATCACACCTTTAGCGGCCGCCTTATCAATCATTTTATATGCCTTTTTCAGCATCTCCTGCAATTCTGGTTTTTGATTTAATACGGCTTTCTTTACATCCTTTACTATTTTTCTAATACTGTCTTTAATTTTTTTATTATACTGCCTTTTTTTCTTCTCCTGTCTCTGTCTTTTTAAAACGGTCTTTTTTCTCTTTACCATTGTATTCTTCTCCTTTTATGGTTCTGGTTAAAGTGGTATGATAATACCATAAACTAAACCTTTTATCAAGAAATGGTGTCTTAATAAAAGAAGGATACGGAAAAAGTATGCCGTATGAAAAGAAGATAGCATTTGAGGGATTTTATAAGGAATATGCAGGAAAACTATATGGTGTGGCATTCCGGCTTGTAAACAACAGACAGGATGCTATGGATATTGTTCAGGAAAGTTTTGTCAGGGCATACCAGAACTGGGAAAAGTTCAGGAATGAGTCCGCTGTTTCCACCTGGATGTATAAGATAACCCTGAACCTTTCATACGATTTTTTGAAAAAACGGTCAAGGAATGGGACTCTGCCTGTTGAAAAGGATTTTGAAGATGAAAGGTTACATATAAGTGAAAAAAATATCATAGAATCAGATATGGCTGATAATATAAAAAAGGAGATTGATAACCTTACTCCAAAGCAGAAGGCGGTCTTTATATTAAAGTGTTATGAAGAACTTACCTATGAAGAGATTGCAAGGATTACAAAAAGCAGGGTAGGAACGGTGAAAGCAACATACTTTCAGGTTATCCAGAAGATAAAGAAAAACCTGGGAGGTAAGAAAAATGGTATGTAAAAGATATGAAAGATTAATGGTGGACTATCTTGCAGGGGAATTATCACAGGTAGACAGGGAAAGAGTGAGGGCACATTTGAGAGAGTGTGCCTCGTGTGCTAATCTATTTGAAGAGTATAGAGAAGTTATTGAAAAGAGTAAAAGAATAGAAGTTTCCATCCCTGAACCAGATGTATGGGAAAGAAAACTTTCAGAGATAAAGGCATTCCGTCCACATCGTATTGTTATCCGAATCATTAAGCCTGCCGCTGTTTTAGTTTCTTTACTAATTGTCTCCCTGTTTTTTGCAAGGATGACCGATAACGGAAAAAACAGGGTGGCTGTCAGAACAGGGAAAAACGGCTACGGAATAGTGCTTACAAGGTTGCCATATTCAGAAAAGAGTATACTTGAAAAAATTGATTATATAGATGAAGAGTCCGCATCAGAGATTCTTAGTGTTGTCCTTGATACCCCTACCATCACCCTGTATGAAGAGTAAAGTCCCCCTATTGATGCCCGTCTCTCCCTGTTTTTCCTTACAGTTTTTATAGGTTCTATCTCAAAAGAAGAGATTTGCCCTGTATGCGGAAAATCTGGTAAGATAAAGTAATAAATAAAAGGTAAAAAATGGGGAAAAATACTGAAATAGCAGATATTTTTGAGAGGATTGCAGATGCTCTTGAATTCAAGGGAGACCTTGTCTTTAAGATAAATGCATACAGAAAAGCAGCAAGAGTATTGAGAGAGTACTCAGGAGATATATCCTCCATACATCCGTCTGAGATTGAAGGGATAGGCAAGGGGATGGCAGAGAAGATAGAGGAGTATCTTAAGACGGGGAAGATTAAAAAATATGAAGAGGTAATAGCAGATATTCCTGATGGACTTTTAGAACTTCTGAATATACCGAATCTTGGACCAAAGACCCTTCAACTGTTGCATAAAGAACTGGGGATAAAGAATATAGCGGACCTTGAAAAGGTGATAGATGAAGGTAAGGTTGCTAAACTACCCGGAATGGGAGAAAAAAAAGCGGAAAATATAAAAAAGGGGATTCTTTTATATAGAACAGGCAGGTCAAGGATACCGCTTGCCACTGCGTTGAAGGTTGTCAGAGAAGTTATAAAACCACTCTCCAGTGTTTCGGAAAATATCTCTCCTGCAGGGTCGTTAAGACGGATGAGGGAGACCATTGGAGATATAGATATACTTGCCACAGGGGAAAAGACAGAAGAAATAATCAATGCATTTGTACGGCAGCCGTATGTCAGGGATATTATGGCAAAAGGGGATACAAAGGCATCTGTCAGGACCTCCTATGAAAATCTGCAGGTTGACTTAAGGGTTGTAGAAAAAGAGTGCTGGGGGGCAGCGCTTTTATATTTTACTGGCTCAAAGGCGCATAATATAAAACTCAGGGGACTGGCAAAGGAGAGAGGGCTTAAAATAAGTGAATATGGTATTTTTAAGGGTGCAAAAAGGGTTGCAGGCAGGACAGAGGATGATGTATATAAAGTACTCGGACTTGATTGGATACCCCCGGAAATAAGGGAAGATAGAGGAGAAATAGAGGCAGCAATACGGGGAGAACTTCCGGTCCTTATTGAGCAGAAAGATATAAGAGGGGACATCCATATCCATTCAAACTATTCTGATGGTATGGATGAGATTGAAACAGTTGTTATTGCAGCAAAGAAGATGGGTTATGAGTATATAGGCATCTGCGACCATTCAAAGACATCAAAGATTGCAGGCGGACTTGATGAAGATATGTTAAAAAGAAGGAATGAAGAGATTGACCGTGTTCAGGAAAAGATAAAAGGAATAAGGATATTGAAAGGGATGGAAGTGGATATACTTTCCGATGGTTCTCTTGACTATTCAGATTCTATACTGGAAGAACTGGATTTCGTTATAGCTGCAGTTCATCAGGGATTTACAAAAAATGTTACAGAGAGAATGAAATCAGCGATGGATAATCCTTTTGTGGATATTGTGGCACACCCAACAGGAAGGTTATTGTCAGGTCGGGAAGGATATAAGATAAACATTGAAGAGGTAATGAGATATGCGGCAAAGAAAGGGGTTGCGTTGGAAATCAACGCCTCTTATGACCGCATTGACCTGAACGATGTGAACATAATAAAGGCAAAGAACTACGGGGTAATTTTTGCACTGGGAACAGATGCACACAGTACAGGTATGCTGAAGGATATGGAATTAGGACTGGGAACTGCAAGGAGAGGCTGGCTTGAGAAAAAGGATGTTCTGAACACATACAGATGGGATGATATCCCGCTGAGGAGGAGGAAAAGATGATGCCGGTATTGATAGTTAAAGGAGAGAGTGTTGCTGAAGTATGGGAGAAAAGTTTGCTGGAACTCTGGGAGAAAGGTATCTCTATAAAAACAGAGTATGATAAACCTGAAGACCCTGAAAGTAAAGATGCAACAATGATTATGGTGATTAACAACCCTTTTTCAGAGCCCAGAATCCACCTTGGATTTCCTGGTGGGATGGAAGACCTTGAAAAATACAGACAGGAGGTTGTGGATGGAATACATGACCACTGGATATGTCCTGAGGAGAAGAAGTGGACATATACATACCACGACAGATTGTTTAACTATAATATCCCTGAAAGTCCTGAAAAAAGAAGGGTAAACCAGATTGAATATATAATTGAAAAATTAAGCAGTGTCCATTTTACAAGGCGGGCGCAGGCAATTACATGGATACCTTTTTATGACCCTGCAACATATGACCCTCCCTGCTTGCAGCGATTGTGGTGCAGGATAGTAAAAGGACAGGATGGAGAAAATTATCTTGTTATGAATGTTCACTGGCGCTCAAGGGATGCCTACAGGGCTGCATTTATGAATATCTTTGGACTTACAGCCCTTCAGCAGTACATTGCCGAGAAAATTTCAGAGAGGACAGGGGAAAAGATAAAGGTCGGACAGTATACAGATATAGCAGATTCCTACCATATCTATGGGGAAAGCATAAATGACTTCAAGGAGAGATTTCTTAAACTGCTTGAAAAAAGGGACTTTTACAATCCAGAGCATACAAAAAGCAGAACATTAAGGAGTGATAGTCCTGTCGCACAGGCAGGGTTTGAGTATGGAAGACAACTTCTTGAAATGGAGAAAAAAACAAGAAAAAAAGGCGCAACATTCTGATGGGAAAAATTAAAAAGTATTTTTTTTCATTTTGCAAGAGAGACAAACAGTTGAAATTATGAATTTCATTGTATAGTTATGCAAAAATTGGTAAACTAAGATATACAAAAAGTTTATTATGGGTGAGTTGTAAAAAGTAAGTTATAAATATAATTTAAGATGGGAACATTAACTAAAACAATTAATAGTATCGTATGTGCTAAAACAATAAAGTCACCAGAAGAAATCTTTCACATATTTAATACAAAAACAGTAGATGAAGAATGGTCATTTATCGGATGTAAACCTTCGGAAACGGGTAAGTGGACTCACGACTACCATAGATACCCTGCTAAGTTTATCCCGCAATTAGTTGAGAAGTTAATAGATGAATATATCCATTGTGAAAGAGCTCATATAAATGACCCATTTTTAGGGTGTGGCACTACTATTGTTACGGCAATTTCTAAGGGATTAAAGGCAAGTGGGACCGATATTAATAAAATTGCTTATCTAATCACAAAAGTGAAATCAACTCCAATAGAGCCAGAATATCTCAATGAAAAAATTAAGCAAATTTTACTTAAATTACAAACTCTAAGTGTATCGCAAAAAACATTATTCCATAACCATATTGAACCGCTAATTCCTCAAACGCATATTGACAGAATTAACTACTGGTTTACAGAAGAAAATAAAATTAAACTCGGGAAAATATTGAGGATAATTTATGAGGAAGAAGATGAAAATATTAGAGATTTCTTTTTAGTAGGGTTTAGCCATATTTTGAAGAATTGTTCTATCTGGTTGCAAAAAAGTACAAAACCTACCAGGGATTTAACTAAAAAACCTGCGGAACCTGTTGAAGCATTTAGAAAACATTTGAGAAAAATGCAGAGTGGAAACGATGCTTTTTATAGAGTAGTTCCTTTGAAGGTCAGAGAGAATATAAATAAATATTTAAACATAGAAATAGGAGATGCGAAGAAACAGCCAGTTCCTGATAAATCCGTAGATTTAATTGTTACTTCCAGTCCA
>Ga0209409_1001161_pt1 | contig 23626 bp, 27 predicted proteins | sample AD_JPNMR1_MetaG_FD_184424 | JGI IMG/M metagenome (GOLD analysis project Ga0209409, IMG submission 184424) | Active sludge microbial communities of municipal wastewater-treating anaerobic digesters from Japan - AD_JPNMR1_MetaG (SPAdes) (version 2) | ecosystem: Engineered > Bioreactor > Anaerobic...
GAAATTTTTACTGGAACAGAAGCAAATGGTAATAAGCCAATGTTAAGTTTAGTGGCTACTACTTCTTCTGCCCCATCCTCTAACTGGAAGCCTGCTTCTGCTACTAGTGGAAGTGCTAACCCAAATAGATTAAAAGGGTCTTTAAGTTATGTTACTGACCCAACCACTCCTGGGGCTGGGGAGAGTATCCTTTTCAATCTTTGTTTAGAAGTTCCTTATGACGCGACAGTTCCTTCCACCACTTCAATGGCGGCAATTTTGGAAGTGACTTATACTTATACAGGTTCTGCTCCTACGGTTACCTGGTATGCCAACGAGGGTTCAGAAGGTTCTCCTTCTTGGACACAATTAACACCTGGCACTCACGGAATTAAGTTCTGTAACAGTTCTGCCGAGATTTCTGACAGCACCACTTGGAAACTAACCTTACCTACATCAGGAACAGTAGAGGACGGCTGTCAAATAGTAACCACTTAATCACTATGTTTGTGGTTCATTTAAATGACGGAAAAATCGTAAAAGAAGAAAATGGTATCACTTGGGATGATGTTCCTGATGGAATTAGTGTCATAGAAATAACTACTCCAGCTGGAGAGATTTTAACTTTACCTAAATGTGAAAGTTATTTTTTCTCTAACGAAGCAAAAACATATCTGACAATAGATAATTTATCTACAGCTTCCAGTCCTCCTACTATTACTGCCAGTATTATCGGCGGAGTAATAGGAGATAAAGCAATTTATATTAAAATTGAAATAGGACATATTCACATTGATTGGAAAGATAAAAAAGATTTACCGTTTATTCCTTCGGTGTATAGAAAAGGTATTTAATTATAAATATTATGTCAACTTTAGATGCTCGTAAGAATTTTGCTCAAGTAGAGGTTTCTACTGGGTATGATAGTAGTGCTACTTCTATTGTTTTAGCCAATGGTGAAGGTTCAAAATTACCTGACCCTGCTACTGATGGGGCTTTTAATTTAGTATGGTGGAATGCTACCAGTTATGCTGACCCAACGAATGACCCATATAGGGAAATTGTCAGATGCACTGCTCGTTCTACTGATACTTTAACTGTTACTCGTGGGCAAGAGGGAACAACTGCTCAAAATCATAATATAACTGGAAAGACCTATGCGATGGCTTTGACCTTAACCGCTAAAATGATAGATGATATTGAAACGGCTTTAGATGGTAAAGCAAATACCTCCCATACCCATAATGCTTCAGATGTTAACGCTGGAACATTACCAATAGCCAGAGGCGGAACAGGAGCGACTTCTTTTACTAACTCTCAACTTATTAGGGCTAAATCAGATGGCACAGTTTTAGAAAGTTCTGGCAAAACCGCACCTACTGGAGACATTGTAGGAACTTCTGATACTCAAGAATTAACAAATAAGCGTAATAAAAAGCGAGTATATTCAACTACTTCCGCTTCCTCTCTTACTCCAGAAATATCTACTTATGATATTTTTGAATTCACGGCTTTAGCAGAAAATCTTACTATCAATAATCACTCAAGTTCCACTCCTGTAAATGGGGAAATGATGATGTTTATTATTAAAGATAATGGCACGGCAAGAACAATCTCTTGGGGAAATAAGTTTGCTAATGGTTGTGCTACTTTACCAACTACTACTACTAAAAATAAGAGAAGCTGGATATTAGTCCAGTGGAACTCTACTGATAGCAAATGGTATTGTATAAGTGTGGGAACTTCATCTTAAAAATATGGCTTGGCTTTCAGGATATAACAAAAGAATAAAAGTAACTGCTGACCATACCAAAGTAGGTTCTAACTTATCTTGGTTTCCTTTGACAATCTTTTTGAAATCTGGAGATGGAGATACTACTAAGATTTTTGATGAGTTAGGTTCTAATAACCTTAAAATGGCAATCACCAAATCTGACGGCACTACTCAGCTATATGTTGAAATAGAGCAATGGGATACTACTAATAAAGTTGGAGTTTTACATTGCGGGCGTGATGGCGATACTTTAAGTTCTTCTGCTGATACTGATTATTATATTTATTACGACTCTTCTCACGCTGATAATACTGATTATGTAGGAGTAAAAAATTCTACTCCTGCTCAAAGCGTATGGGATGATAATTTCAAGGCAATATATCATATGTCTGATGGGGCTGATACTTCTCATATCTATGATAGCACTTCTAATAATAATGATGGCACTAAAAAAGGTGCAAACGAACCCATAGAAGCAGATGGCAAAGTTGCTAAAGCACAAGATTTTGATGGAACAGATGATTGGGTTGATATTCCTTATAATTTTGGAAAGCCAAATACAATAACAATTGAATTGTGGTTTAAAACTTCGGCAGCCTCGTGGGGTATTATCTTTGGGCAAGCCGATGCAAAACCTCCTTCTCGTCCCGCTGCCTATGTTCCTGTATTGACAATTAAGGATACGGGAGTATTAAGGGCTGAATTATGGAATGGAACCCGTGGAGAAATTTCAACCACTTTTAGTGTCAAGGATGGAAATTGGCATCACGCTGTTATTGTTGGCAATACAAATACCCAAAGTTTATATGTTGATAATCAGAGTATTGGTTCAAGGTCTGGGACAATTGACCAAAGTTGGTGGACTTATTCTACTATTGGAACTGGTTTTGGAGCCACTTCTCGGGGTTTTCCTTCTGACGCTTGGTATTACTTTAATGGTCTCATTGATGAAGTCCGTATTTCAAATGTAGCTCGTTCCGCCGATTGGATAAAAGCCACTTATTATTCTCTTAATAATTCCCTTTTAACTTATGGGGCAGAAGAAACTAATGCTAACTTCTTTCCATTCTTCTAAACTATGCCATCAGCAAAATTTTCAATATGACTTACGGTTCAATTAAATATGCTGGAAAACTTGAGGGACGCACAAGAGACGCAATCGCACTAAGCTCTCTTTTAGAATACACTACCAATTCTTCTTTTGCCCTAACTACAACTTTAGACGTTGCCTCTACCTCTTCTTTACCTATTTTTTCTTTATTAGAAGCAGATATTTGGAGGAAAGAACCTTATAGAACGGGTCAAACGTGGGTTGAGGAACCTAAACATGAATAATTTATGAACGAACAACAAAGACAAATACAAAGAATAAAAGATAATCAGAAGTTTCTTCTAAAACTCCTCCATTTACATATTGGAAACTATTATCCTTTAAGACAATGGCTGGGAATAGATTATACAGGAAAAATAGATGAGATAAGTCATTTAAGTTATGGATATGATACTAAGTATTTCAAAAAAGGAACCCAATGGTATAAACAACAAACCAGAGTATATCAACAACCAGATTTAGGATATAAATTGAATTGGATTTTAGATAGTATTCCTCAAGCAATTATTCCTAAATATGGACAACCGAGTTGGGGGTTGATACAAATGAGATTGGCGAGATGTAATGATGCTACATATCAACCAACAGTGCGAGATACATTTATGGATGCCTATGGGCATTGGTTGCCTCATGGAGACCAAAATTATTTATCGATAGGAAGAGGTGAGATACCCATATATAAACCATTAGTTGATTTTGACTTATCTGATTTAGATGTATTTATATGTACAGACGCCACATTGTCACTATATGAATTTTATTATAGTAGTAACAGTGGTACTATGACTTATCAATTATCTCGATTATTACGACTGAATTGGGGTGAATCAACAACAACATGGGACAAATACGATGGTACAAATGCTTGGACAGGTCCGGGGTGTGAAAGTGATGGTAATGATTATACTTCTACTAATAGCGTATATAGAGTAAATTTTAGTACAGGTTGGAATAACTGGACTGCTGCACAAAATTTAATACAAGATTGTTGGGATGCTCAATCTTATCATGTACAATTAGTATTAAAACCATATGGTGATGGTAGGCAATATTATTCTGTATATAGTCGGCGTGAAACAACAAACATCACTTTACGCCCTAAATTAACTGTTGTTTTTTATACGACAGTCAACGATATATCTACAATCTCTATGTGTGCTATATTAAAATTACCAGATGCGATTGATGATATAACTTCCCTTGCCTGTTCCACTCAATTAGAGCCAAACCGCTGGAAAAAAGACACCACTCATACTCAAATTTGGACAAAGGAACCTACCCACAATAAAAAGTATAAATCTTAATCTTATGGATACACAAGTTATAGAATTATTCAAGGTATTAGGAGTTACTTCTATTGCCTTTATTATCTGGTTAATAATTAAAGAAATTGGAATTATCGTGAAAAACAAAAATAATTCTTCCGCAGATTTGAATGGGAGAGTTCAGGAATTGGAAAAGTTAATGAATAATGATTATCAGCACGAATTGGAAAATGTCTGGAGAGAAATCAGGGCTTTAAGAGCAAATGATGACGCACTTAAAAATCAGATAAACGAAATTAAAATTCGTCTTGCTAAATTAGAAAAATAATATATGAAAGAATTTTTTGTTACCCAATTCCATTTTTTTGGAGGCAATAGTAAATTCGCTTCAGAGGGGTTAAATAAATTCCGTATTTACAACGGCGAGGATATAGATATTTTTTCTAACCCTGATTATATTCAACCTTCCTTAATTTTTCAAGATGATAATATTACTAACATTACTGATGTAAGTGGATTTGCATTGAGAGGCAATGGATATTTATATGCTTTGGGTGCTAATTCAACTCCAAAAGCGGCAATCTATTATAAACAAACTCCTTCTGGGTCTTCTCCTTCGAATTGGACTTCTGTGTTAACTTGTGCTAATGCTCCTGCTACTCAAGGTTATTCTCCTTTAACCTGTTTTACAACTACAGAATCTGGAAATCAGGTAGAATATCTTTATTATCATACTGATTCAAATAAACTTTCCCGTTATGGAAATCTTGGTGGCACCCCTTCAGAAACTGCTGCTTTTGGCACCCTCTCGGGATTAAATTCTTCTGATACTTTATGCCATAAAGTTTATAATGGAGAACTATTTATTGCTAATGGAAATTATATTGCCAGAGTATCTAATCAAGGAAATTTCGTGGACAAATCTTTTACCCTGCCTACTGGTTTAAGAGCAGTAGATATGATCCCAATGGTTCTAACTTCTGGCGGGGATTATATGGCTATTCTTTGTAAAGATACTAATAATCCTACCCAATCTCAAGTTGTTATCTGGGATATGGTGGCTACTGCTGGGGCAATGGCTAAAATCTCTGTTCCTTTGGCAAGACCCCAATGGATAGATAAAATGGGAAATACTTTTTTAATCGGCGGGGTAAATCCTAATAATCAGTTTGAGATTTATACGATGCAGGGTTTAATTATCAGTAATGCCCCTTTATTCATAATTCCTAATGTCAATTATCTTTTAACCCGTCCAATATCCCCTATTACAACGAAATATAATGTGACGAATACTTTAATGTTTGGAATTGAAGGGGCGAAATCTGGTATGTATGCTATTGGTGCTCCTTTGGAAGACCAGTTATCATTGGTTTTATTACACAGATTTCATACTGATAATTATGCCAACCATAGACCTTATGGTTTTATTGCTATCAATGACGCTAAATATGTATCCTTTTATAACAATAACGATACAACTCATAATGTCAGAATGATTAACGGACAAACTCCTGTTTATTCCTCTCAAGCATTTATAGAAACCCTTTTATATGACGCCAACTATCCTTATCTGGATAAAAATTGGCAATTATTACAAGTAGGATTACAGCCGTTAACCTCTTTGACTTCTCTGTCTTTTCAGGCGAGGAGAAATACAGTAGATACTTATGAAAACATTTGTGAAAACAATATAATTTCTATCCCCAACACAGAAAATCAGACCTTTATTATTCAAGGTTTTAGCAGCAAAGTTATTCAATTAAAAATTCTCTTTACTTCTTCTGGCAATAGTTGTCCAAAATTAAGATGGATATCATTGAAAGGAGAATATAATGAATTATTCTAATTTAAATCAATCTTAATATGGAATTTACTTCACAAAATAATTTACAGGATATAAATGACAAATTAGCGGCTTTGGAAAAGAAATTTACTTGGCATAACCACGCCGATGGTTATACCCAACCAGTGTTCTTGGGGCAGTTGTCTCAAGGCACATCTAATCAACTCCAGCCAATTGCTGGCGGAACTTTGGGTGAGAATATCACCAATGGCAATGCTCTAATGGTAAGTGCTTCTGACGGCAAAGTTTATAAAGCCAATGCTACTTCCCAAGCAAATTGTGATAGGTTTTTAGGAATTGCTATTCAATCTCAAGTTGCTGGGGAAACTCCTCTTTATATTTCTTTTGGCTTTAAAACTGATTATAGCAATCTGGTGGCTGGGGCTGTATATTATCTCACAAACGCAAACGGAGTTATTGGAACTTCTCCTGGTTCTTATACTAAAAAAATAGGGATTGCGGTAAGTTCCTCAACTCTTTTAATAATAAATAACTAATAATAACTAATATGACAATTTTTTCAGTAACCCCTCCAAAAACACCTCCACAAGATATCCGAACGGCTGGATATGATATTGCTATCGGTAGAGGATATAATAATGCTCAAAGCACTCCTCCTTATGTATTAGGCAATACTGGTGGCGGAAGCACTGGTGGTGGAGGTGGTAGTAGAGGAGGAAGTAGTGGAGGAAGTAGTGGAGGTGGTTCTACTTTTCGATACTGGTTAGGACAACTCCAAGATACTTTATCAAATTTATATAACACCTTATCCAACTGGAATTCTCCTTCTGGCGGTGCTGGTGGTGGTGCTGGTGGTGCTGGCAGTGCTGGCGGTGGTGCTGGTGGAGGTGGTGGTGCTGGCGGTGGAGGCGGGCAGGCTGGAAGTTATTACTCTTCTTTTCCCCCGCCACCCCCTGCTTTTAAAGTAGAAAATTCTCCTGTTTTTGCTTCAGAAAGCACTGCCCCGATATTAACAAGCGGATTAGTGTCTACTTTATCACCAGATAAAGAAGAATTAAATCAGAGGCAGAAAACAATAGCATCAATTCTTAAGGCAGGTGCCTTTCCAGGTGTTACCCTTCGCTATGGTCTTTGGGAACAGATTAAGAATTTATTCAATTCTCCAATAAAAGAACAGGGGGCTGCTTTAGTATTTTCACATCCTCCTACAGGAACAACTAAACCTGATACAAATGTTCAAGGTCAAGTAACTTCTCCAGATAATATATTGAATACTCTATATGGTATGAGCAGTAGGGCTCAAGGAATAAATATGGGTGCTGAGGGAGGTGGAACAATAACTAAAGGAGGCGGAACAACAACTCAGGGAGGCGGAACAACAACTCAAGGGGGTGGAACAACTACAGAAACTTTTGATAAAGTTGTTACAGAAACATCAAACCAATTCGCCGAGATACAAAATGCTTTAAATGAATTAGAAGAAAAATTCAAACAATTTCGTGAAGAAGAAGAAAGAAAGAAAAGCGAAGGGGCAGAAGATGAAGTTTGGATAAATAAATGGCGGGACGAGTTTTTTGCTATGAGGGATATGTATTACAATAAACTTGCCCCTCTTTCTGAACAAATAGACCAAATAGATAAAGTTCTTCTTCAAGCCCAAGAAGGATTTAGAAAAACAGCAGAAGATATCCGAAACAATCCAGATTTAACTGTTTGGCAACAGGCAAGAAGATTGAAAGAATTGGAGGATTTACAGAATTACGCCCCAATCTTCAATGGTTTATCTTATAAAGATTTAGTAGAATACAGAAAGATTTTGGCTGATACATTAAATAAATACATAGATGCTTACAATGATACAATGAATATGGCATCTGACTTTGCTATCAATGTAGAACAACTTAAAATCCAGAAAAGTAATAAAGAATATCAGGGATTATCTGATGTGTTAGGTTTATCTCAAAAAATACTTGATTTACAAAGGTCATTAAGTAGTTATGGTTATTCTTCTTTTCGATATACTGACGACAGAACTGGTGAAATTCACGAAGTAGTCAGGTATGAAGACCCAAGAACTCATAAAATTACTGTGGTTAGTGATACAGTAGTAGGAAAAACCGCACCTTCAACTACCTCGTCTACTCAAAGCGTTGATACCTTATCTTTGCTTATGAGAGAGATTTATCCTCGTATTTCTCAAGCAGTATCCCTTAAGACACCTTTAAGCGCTGACGATTACTATAATTTGCTTGCCAGATGGCATAGTGTAGCAGGAAGTAAATATGACAGTGAATTTGATAAGTTTTTAAAGACTTATGGTGTTCATCCTTCAAGCGGTGGTCTTGGAGCAAATCCTTTCGCATAAATCCTTAAGCAATAATCTTTATGGCAATTCAAACTCGTAAATCTCTCAAACAAACCCTTTTAGAAAGTTTAAATAAAATTGGAGAGATATCTTTCCCTTTGTTAGGAACAGCCAAACAGACATACATACAAACTCCTTTATCAGCGGCAGATAGATTAAATCAGGAAGCAAATCGTTTAACTCAATTAGCAGAGCAGGAAAAAGATATTAACCGAAAAAGAGAATTATATCGGCAATCTTTGAATTTATCTCAACAAGCTGCCCAATTATCCCAAAAATCCGCTTCTAATGTTCCGAAAGTAGTTGGTGCTACCCAGTTAGGCACTGATATTTTAGGTGTGGCATTAGGAGGCACTTTGGGTGCGGCTTCTAAAGGGGCTAAAGCGGTAAAAGGATTAGCACAATCTACTTCTGGGGGGATATCTAACATTATCACTTCCAAACTCTTACCAGAACAAATGAAAGCAGTGGAAGAGCAGAGGTTAAAGGATGTAGTTCAAACCTATAGACAAAAATATCCTCAAGCCAATATCCCAACTACTTTACCCATAGAACAGCAGGAAAAGGCGTATCAAGAATATATCAAAGCCCCTTATACTCAACGATATAAACCTACCCTTCCTACAGGTTATCAAGAGCCAACAACAGCCACAGGGCAATTTACGGAAGGATTACAGGCAGGGGTATTAAATACTCTTATTCCAAGTGCTATTAAATCTGCCCAGACCGTATTAAACAAAGTTGGATTGTATGACGCTTCTACCAAACTGGAAAATGAATATCAGAAGCGTGTCTCTTATGCCCAGAGCAGATTAGATTTACAATCTCCTGACTTCGCTAAAATGTTTAAAGAAAATCCGACAAAGGCTGCTATTACCTATGTTGCCAGAGCATTTGGGGAAACTTTGCCTTATACAGGGGCGATGGTTGTTGCCCCTTTACTTACCCGTAAAGTAAATTATTGGACTGTAGTAGCCCCACTTCAATTTATAGAAAAAGGAAATTTCTTAAGAGATATTGAAAATCAGGTTAAAGATAAAGCCCTTGCTGAAAATTTGGCAACCATTTATGGCGGTATTAACGCAGTAATAGAAGATTCTTTAGGTTATACCCCAGCAGGATTGGCCAAATGGTTATCTCAACCAGTCCAGCGGGTGTCTCAAAATACTTTTCTTAAGGTGGTTAAATCTTTACCCCGAACAGTAGTAAGTGCTTTAGTGAATTCTATCAATGAAGGTAATGAAGAATTATTACAGCAGATATCAGAAAATATCTTAAGAAAGTGGGCGGGGGATAAAAATGTCCAAACAACTTTTTCTGAATTAGCCCAAAATTGGTTAGGAGGTTTTGCTGGTTCTCTACCTTTGGGTGTTTCTCGGTTAGGGACTACTCAAGCAGGTCTTACTGTTCAACCTACTTTTGGACAGGAGATTGTAGGGCAGACAGATAAATCAGGAAGAACTATTATTGAAATTGCCCCATTAGAAAATACTTATGTAGTTAGATATATGGATAAAACAGGAAAAGTTGATGGTTTAGTTTTAACTCCTGATAAATATAAAGAGTATCTCCAACAGAATTTTCCTGAAGTTCAAATCTCTACTCCTAAAATTACCCCTGAAATACAATCATTGATACAAGAGAGAGACCGACTACTTGCACAAAATACAGAAATCAATGAGAGGTTAAGTGAATTAGAGGATAGGGAACAGATAGGGACAAGTGAATATAATAACCTTGAAAATAAGAGAAAACAAAATGGGATAAAGATACAAGAATTGACAAACAAAATAAATACATTAAGTCAAACTACTCAACCTGTAGAAACTCCTGTCCCCGCACCTACTATACAGACCTCAGAAACACTGACACCTACAATAACAAATGAACAAACCCTTCGAGAGTTAAAACCTACTTTAGACGAAATGCACCGAAATGCTTTACGGGCAATAATGGGTGATAATACAAGTCAGTTAGAGCAATTCAAACAAGAGTTAGGGCAATTATTGTATCAACAAGAACCGCAAACTATTGAAAATGAGCAACCAGGTCAGCCTGTTAATATACAAGAAGTGATACAGAAAGGTATACCAGAAGGAGTGTCTCAATATGAGATGTTTAGGACATTATATAGTTTACTACAATCTCCTCAAGTTAGAGAAGTGCTTCTTAGGAATAAGAAAAGCAGAACACCGATTTTACTTTTACAACAACCTACTGAAACTTTAGAAACTCCTAAAACTCCAGAAGCCTCAGAAACTCCTAAAACTCCAGCAACCCCAGAAACCCAAGACAATAAAACCTATGCAGTCAATAGGGCGATTTTAAGATTAGCAGAGACAAGAGATATTCCTAAAGAAGAACTCCCAACCCACGAAGTAGAAAATATAAAACAGATTAGTCAGGCAACGGCAGAATTTTATGATAGTTTATCTCCTGAACAAAAAGATGAATATATACAAAATGGACAATTACCCCCAACAGTTTCTAAACCCATCTTTGCTGACTTATACGAGAAAGAACATACTAATGATGAACAAAAATTCCGTTTGCTTTTAGAAAGCCCAATTTATAAAGAATTAACTGAACAAGCCAGAGCATTAAGAGAACAGAGAGAAGTAGTGAGTTCTCGTGTTGAAGTAGTCCAAACACTACAGGAGGCAAAAAGACAAAGGGTTAGCAAAAGGTTGGGTGTGAAAATAGATGACCTTGAAGATAAAATAAAAGTAGTAAATCGTAGATTAACTCATCAAATTAACTTACAAACTTTATCGGATTTTATTGTTCAACATCCTCAACTTCGAAATCCTGAATTAGTGGATGCGGTTAGATTGGGAGAAGTAAATCTGTTAGAACTCGCTACTCATCCTTATGAAGATATCGTTGACACTTTATCTCCTTATATACAAGACCCAGAATTATTAAGGCAAGCCGCTTTAGAATTACAGGGTAAACAATTCTTACAGCGTATCACTACTGGTGTTACTTACTGGATAAAGAAATGGGGAATAGCAGAACCATCCTTTTCTGATAAAAAATTAACACAATTAGTTAATCAGTTTTTGGCTCAATTACAACCCAAGCAATTAACTTGGCAGGAACAACAAAAAATTCTGAAACAATTTACTGAAACTTTAAGTGGATATATTTTATCTGACGAGGAATTAAAGAAGGCAATGGAGATTGCTGATGTTTTAATTACTACAAGAAGTTTGCCAGATTTTAAAACTTTACCCGCAGATGACCCTCAAATAGTTAAATATGCTCAAGCAGAATTATCTTTTCTTCACTTAAAAGACGAGATTGAAGGATTAAATATTAACTTGCCTCAATGGTGGCAATCAGTTCACCAAACTATTTTATCCACTTGGAAAGAGCAAGGATTTTGGAAAGCGGCGGATACTGTTTTCAAAGAATTAAATGATTTATCTATTGCCCTTAAAGCCAGTTTGGATAATAGTTTTATTTTCAGGCAAGGAAGATATACTCTATTATCCAACCCTAAAGCGTGGTTAGAAGGTGCTAAAAAATCGTTTGAAGCGTGGTTCAAATCCAATCCTTCTCAAGTGATAGATAGTTATTTACTGGATTATTTCAAAGACCCTCTTTATCGTAATGGATTTTATGTTAAAACCAATGTAGCCACTGTTAATTCAGAACTTTATCCTACTACTACTCCTTCTAAATTACCTTTAATAGGTAATCTATTTCAAAGAAGTGAGTCCGCTTATACTTTAGCCCAGATAGAAATGAGGAAAGGTGTGGCTAAATATATGTGGAATTTATATCAGGGACACTCTATTACTGTAGGCGGGGAAACACGAACCATAGATTTTCTTACAAATAAAAATGATTTACAAGCGGCTAAAGAAATTATTGGAGTTAGCACTGCTAGTGGATTAACGGAGAGAAGGGGTATTTCTCGTTATCTTGTTTGGTCTCGTAATCTGATTACTTCTGACCTGAAAACTTTTTCTAATTTAGTAGGTGCTTGGACTTCCGATATTCCAGAATTTAAGAAGGTTCAAATCAAACAGGCGTGGACAAGATTAGTGGGGATATTGGCGTTCCAGTATCTAATTAACATTTTACTCCGTTCAATTTATAAAGATTGGGACGAAAATCCTATCGTGATAGACCCAACAGACCAAAGATTTGGAGAAATTTATTTAGGTAAAGATATTAAATTCAGAGACCCCTTACTAACTATTGTTAATTTGGTATGCACTGTAGGAAGCACGGCTTTGGGTAAAGGATATAGGTCAAGAACAACAAGAGAAAGAGTAAAAGTTGGACAATATGGATTTGACCCATTTGGAGATTTAATAGTTGGATATTTTCAAAATAAATTTACCCCCGCAGCCCGCATATTAATTGATATTGTTAATAATGAAATGTTTGGCGGGAAAAAGATTACTGTAGGTAGAATAGGAGAAGCATTATTTACCCCTATTGTTTTAGAAAATATCTCGGAATTGAAAGATGTAGAAAAATGGAGACAACCTTCTGCTATCATTGCTGTTATCGCTGACGCTTTTGGGTTGAGTACCACCACAATGATACATAGGGTTCAATTAGATAAAACTATTGCTGATGAGGTTGACCGATTGCAAGGATTAGATATACCCGATATTCAGGCAGGGAGATATGATGGATTTATCAATGAATTTAAATCATTAAGCACAAAAGAAAATCAACGCTTCTTCGAAGTTTTATCTGAACAATTAAATACACAACTAACCCGATTGATAGAAAGCAAACCATATCAAGCCGCCAGCGATGAACAGAAAGCAGACGCTATCCAGCGGTTATATGATAACATTTTCCATACAACCAAAATTTACTGGATACAACATAAATTAAATCAATGTAAGACGCAGGAAGAAGGATATCAATTACTTCACAAGTATACAGAACAAGGGTTTCTTAACGATGAATTATACCGAGATTTGGTTCAATACGGCGTTATTCCTTATTCTCTTATCCAATACGCCCAATCAAAACAAAAATAAACATAAATAACTTGACATTTAATTTTATAAGAGTATAATGAAAGTAAGGTCGGAAATTAAACAAAATAAAAATATGACCGATTTAAAACATAAACTAAATTTGGCTCTGCGTAGCAGAACAGTTTGGACTATTATCGCATTGTTTATAATCAATGGGGTAGCAGGTATCAGGGGGTATATTCCTTCTGATTGGTTGCCATTAATAGATGGAATTTTAGGGCTATTAGCAATTTACTTTAGAGTTACACCCCAAGCAGAGCAGAAAGTTTAAAAGTTAGTGTTTAGGAAGTTTATCGTCCTTTCACTGTTGTTCTTTTTAGGGGCTTTCTTGCTCTACTCGTATAAGACAGATAATTCAGTCAGTCGGTTGGCACCCGACATTAGCCCAAACAAGGAATATCAGAAGAAAGACGAAAAAATTCTTAAATGGATAGATAAATTAGAGGAGTATGAGTGTAGAAATTGTCCAGCAGGATTTAGTAAGGTGGATCGGAACGGGTTATTTTCTTATTCCTGTCTTCAGTTCCAAAAAGAAACCTTTATGAGATACCTCAAAAAGTTCTACCCCGAAACCTATCAGGATTTGGAAGGAGACGAGTGGCAAAATCTAATTTATGATTGCGATTTCCAAAAGGAATTAGCATATCAAATGATAGAAAATAATCCAGATGCTGTTTGGCATTGGAAAACAAGTATTAAAAGAGGTTTAGGATTGCCCTAAACAAAAATGAGAGGTTCTTGCCTCTCATTTTTTTATTCGTAAATACGGATTGGTTTATCTTGGGATATCCACTTATTGAATTTTTTATACCTTTTGATAAACGCATATAGGGCGTGATAACTGATATCGATATTATAGATATTGCGGGCATACTGCCAAGTTTTATACATTATCCCCTTTTTCCTCCCCCTATTAAGTTTCAAACTCTCCACAAAATAGAAGTTCAATAACCCCATTGGGTTGACTTTGTATTTTTTGTAAAAATGAAATCTTGGGTCTCTCATATTATTGAATAACAGGTTTCATTTTAATAGTTCCGTCAGGATACTTAACTTCTTCCCAACGGATAATTTTCTTTTTGTTTTGTTTGTTTTTCACGATATCGTCTATATATTTGGAAATAGTTTCTAAAGTAATTTTTTTAATATAATCTGTTCTTTGAAGGCTGTTGAAGGTATCAGTAATGTCTTCATTTGAATATCCTTTTAATTTTCCCGCAGCACGGATATTCCTTTCTATAATTGCTTTCCATTGGTCTTTGTTGGCGGGTTTAAATTTATTTAATACCACCCAAAGAGCAATAATCTGTAAATCTCTTCTGGTTGAATTTTGGAATTTCTTTAATTCTTCCTCAAACTTCCACTCTTCCTGAACAGGTTTGGAAGGTTTGGAGGAGGGCTGGGGAGATCGCTTTTTATCAAGAATTTTAATAGTTCGGCGGTAATTTTGATAGATTTTGATAGCGATATATCCTTTCTCCTCTAATAGGTTGATTAAGGTGCTGACCTGAACTTCTGACAGCCCAAACACTTCGGCAAAATAACTATTGCTTACAGAACATTGTCTCCCAATCCCCGTCAAAGCCAAGAGTTCGGAATAAATAATCTTGGCAGTAGAAGGAAGTTCCTTGTCATATCTTATAGTTGCGGGTAAAATTGTATAATTAGGTCTGTGATTGCTCATATTTTTGGGCTAATTTACGATACTTATCATACAATTTTTGAAGTTCAGACAAAGTGAATTGTTTGGTTTTTGATTTGAGGCGGAGTTTATTATTATACCACTCCAACCCATATTCTTCAATCAATTTCTTATGAAAAATATCATAATTTCCTCCCAAAAAGAGATTACAGCGGGGGCATTGGGGTTTGACCAGTTCCTCATCAAACAAAATGGTATTTCCCCTCCCGCTTAATCCGTGTCCTGCTTGTGCCTCTTTCCAATACATTATCTTCCCGCAGGTATAACATAGAACATAACCATTTCGAGCATACCTTAAACGAATATATTTAGAAAATTCTTTCCAAACTTTCTTTTTTAAGGCAGATATGTTAGTGCGGGGAGATTTGGTTTTCATAATTTTTGAATAAGATAATACTGCCACTTGGAAATTAACTGAAAAGATTTAATAGTTAGATTGGAGTTATGGATAAGTTCTAACACTTCCACGGGGGTATAATGATAATAATGGTCATCTATAATGTTGTCGCTGTTTTGTCTGATAGTGATTAAATTCTTATAAGAAGGGACATTGGCTATCTGGTCTGCAATGTAAAGTCCTTTAACTGGAGTAGACAGAACAATATATCCTTCGTTATTTAAGGCATTACGAAACTTATCAAATAACTTTTGTATATCCCCGCATAAATGTTCCAATACTTCGGTAAATACTATTAAGTCGCATTTAGGAAGGTCTATTTCCATAATGTCTCCCTGTTGAAATTCTACCCCATATTTCTCTAAAAACTCTTTATTTACATAAGTATCGTCTTTATCTATGGCAATTACTTTTTGCCAGCCAAGAGTTTTAAGAAACACAGAAGTAGTTCCATAAGCACAGCCAATATCCAAAGCCACTTCTTTTACAGGAACTTGGAGGATATTCTCTATATTGGGTTGAGCAAAACAATCCCAAGCCTGATTATCATAACGCAACTGCTCTGGATTATGCTTATTTTCCCAATTTTCCTGTATTAAATCTTGATATGTCATAGTATTATAATCCTTCTAAAACGCTCTCAAACGCACCAGAATGCCCTACAAAGTGGGTGAAGTAAGGAATGCGATAAGATATGCTCCCACAAAGTAAACTATCAGCCAAATAACTCCTCCCCAGAAATGTTTAGGGTCATTTAATTTCATAACTTTTCTGTAAGTGAGGGTTCATAATAGTTTAACTTTATAGTAAGTAAGGTTGTTTGTTTTCTGTTTTAGTCCATATCTTTTTGTAATGCTTCAAGATATTAAGTATCATTTTAATTATTTGGTGATATTTGTCGTAGTTTGTAAGGGTGGAGGAATAAATGATTTTTTTTATATCTTCTTGCCATTTAGTCATAGAGATTTATACTATCTAAATTTTATAGTTTAAGGAATGATGTGATATAGCAACATTAAAGTAGTGGGGTAGGGGTAGCCTTTAATCTTTTTTCTGCTATTTTACAATAATTAGGATTAAGTTCTATACCAATATAATTTCTACCTAATTTTTTTGCCACTAGCAATGTTGTTCCACTTCCAGCAAACGGGTCTAAAACTATACCATCAGGGGGGCAACTGGATAAAATTGGGATTCTGCAAAGTTCTTGGGGGTAGGTAGCAAAATGGTCTGTGTCTACGCCAACTTCTTTCTGAAAATTATGAGGTTCAGGATTAATTTGCCATACTGTTGGAATGTTTTTACCTAATGGATGAAAAGCGTTTGGTTCTCCTGGCTCTGGCGCTTGTCTCAATCCTTTAGCATTGGGATCAATTAAAGTTTTATTTCTTTTTCTCTCATTCCTCGCTCTCGGACTTCCAAACATTTCTACCTCTTCTTCCCCCATTCCTGAAAATTTGCCTTGATAAGGATGCTTATCTTTCCACAATCTATAACTTCCTGGTCCTCCTTCGTCATTTCCTCGTGGGTCAGGGTTTTTATAATATTTTAATCCTCCTCTCAATGCTGCTCGGTGTGGGTCAACTGAACCCATTCTATAACCTTCTGCTTCTTCTTTTCGCCAATCTCTTTTATACTTTTCAATTTCTTCTTTTGTCGCCCGAAATTGTGGTTGTCTTGCTTTGCGTTCAGCATCCCGAACTCGGTAGTTGAATTTATTATATTTGCTTTCAGGATACATTCTTTGTCTTAAAATTCCTGCTGGTCTTAAGTCTGTAACTCCCACTACTTGTGCTGGAATTCTTACTGCATCTAAATTAAAGTAATATTTTTTATTCTTTACAAAATGAAAAAGATACTCCCAACTCATATTAAACCTGTCCTTTGTGCTCGTTGGCATTACGCTTCCAATTGTCTTGTTTTCTTTATTTATCAATACTTGCTTTGTCCAAATTATTTTTTGCCTTAACCACCACTCCTGTTCATCTATCATTTTTAAAGCAGTTCTTTCTGGTTGCATCATCATACATTTCTCTTTAAATGTATCTCCCATATTTAACCAAAAACTCCCTGATTTTTTAAGAACCCTTTTTATTTCCGCAAAAATTTCTAAAAGTTTATTAAGATACTTGTCAAAATTTTCTTCTAACCCAATTTGTCCTTCTACCTGATAATTACGGAGGGAATAATAAGGAGGTGAGGTCATAACCATATCAATACTTTTATCAGGTATGTCTTTCAAAACTTCTAAACAATCTCCGCAAATTATTTTATTCTTTATTTCATCAATGTTATACATAATTTTTATAATTAAAACAAACTCTCGGGAATTGATTTAATTCTGGCTTCCGCAATAGCCACATAATCAGGTTCTTTTTCTATACCAATAAAATCTCTTCCTACTTTTTTAGCAGCCATACAAGTTGTGCCAGAACCAGCAAAGGGGTCTAAAACTATACCACCCGTTGGAGTTTTAGTTAAAATACAAAGATATTCCATAAGTTTAAGTGGTTTGACGGTTGGATGATTGTTTTTCACTGGCCCCTCGCACCCTTTATTCCGTTCTGATTTACTTGCTTTTGGATAATACAGAATAGACTTGAAGAAACGAGTTGATTTACTATTAGGAAAACACGCCACTACTTCATCGCTTCCGTCATGGATAAGATTGACAGGGAAACGACCGAGATTACTTTCTGCCATTTTCTCATCGTAACCTGTTTGTAGTTTTCTTGTTCCACTACCCTTAAATGAAGTTGGTTCTGCTTTTATTTCATCTCCTTTGTTTAATGTTCCAGTTAGTCGTGGTTTACTTTCCACCCTACTCTTGTCTATATTTATCCCACCTGTACCCCACTTAAGGCAGTTTTCTGCTACGGTTTTTTCAGATATGGGTTTACGTGCCATACAGATAGGTTCGTGAGCAGGTTTAAGAGCAGTCCCCCAACCTTCCCATTCAGAAGTACCTTTGGTTATTTTTCTATCAATCAAAGTTCTCTCACCTTGTCCTACACCTACTATTCCGCTTGGTTCGTTATATCTTGTCTCTGTTGCTAATATCTCTCTATCATTTCCCTGTATCTTATCTACTGCTTTCCCTATATTTAAACTTTTAGGAAATCCACTACCATACACCCATTCTATCATATCCCGAATTTCAAAACCTGCATCTTCAATAGCCGAAGCCATACGGTGATAGGTTCGGGTTGCTGAAAAGGAAAGCAGGTAACCACCGGGCTTCAATACCCGTAAACATTGACGCCAAAGCTCTATGCTGTTGGCAATACCTGTACTGTCCCATGATTTACCCATAAAGCCCAATTCATACGGCGGATCAGTTACGATACTATCCACCGAATTATCAGGTATCAGTTTCATTACTTCCAAACAATCTCCGCAAATTATTTTATTTTTTATTTCATCAATGTTATACATAATTTTTATAATTAAAACAAACTCGAGGTTAAAACCATATCAATACTTTTATCAGGTATGTCTTTCAAAACTTCTAAACAATCTCCGCAAATTATGTGATTTATAACATCATCAGAACAGTTCATTATTTTTTATTCTTTTACAATTGTTATCTCTTTAGCCCAAATCTTTTTTAATCTTCTAATTTCTTTTGGCTTATATTGAGCGGAAATCTTATGGATTATAATACTTTCTTTTATTACTCGGGGGTCTCTCATTAGGTCATTTACAATCTTTATCATATCACTTTTACTTTTAACAAAACAAACTGGGTCTTCATTCTTATAAGCCCACGAAACTAACCAGCCAGCCCCTTTAGGATTTCCTTGAATTGGCGGGATATTGCTTATTTCACTTGGAATATATCCATATTGATACTCCGCTGTGTCCTTATTAAACCACGCTGAATCATTGGTTTTTATCCAATCTTTATCAGGAAAAACTACACCAGTTCCAGGATACATAGGAGTTCCACTACCTGCTGGATAAGTAGAAGACCCTCCCCGAGTATAATCAGAATAATTAGGAGTATAATCATTTGTGATAGAAGCCATAATATTGTGTTATTTTTTTATTGATTTTATGGGGTTTCGACCTTAACCCTATTTTAAATCTTTTAATTTTGTATTTATATCAACTCCAAAAGCATCAGCAATTGTTTTAGCGTATGCTTCTTTCTCATTTATTGGAGAAGTAGAAGCCCAAACATTAACAAATTGTTCCAGAGTAAATTCTGGTGAATAATATCTACTTTTTCCGTCTAATATGTAGTTAAGTTGCCAATAAAGGGATTCCCAGCCATCACTATCATTAGCAAAAATAGCAAATCCTTTATCATCTTTTCCTATGGCTTTTGATTGTCCGACATAAATTAAGTTGCCCGGGTTACAATTTCTTTGTGCTCTACTTCCGTTTACATAAAAACCTTCTTGTCTGGCTATTGTATGAGCCAACAAACTAACTACTTGGTCTCTTTTATTGGTTTGTGAAGTTTCTTTTTTCTTTTTAAGAAGTTCTACTATACCAGTCAAAATACTAATCATTAACATCATTGCTTTGGCTACTCCTTTAATAGGAACATCGGCAAATAATTTATCTTTATATGGCTCAATAGAAGTGTGATAGATATTTTCACTGATTGCTTGCAGTTCTTCTTCTGTAGCATTAGGGTGGAGTTTGCGGTATTCCTGATATGCTTGGTCTTGGTAGTCAGTGATGTTAATTTTCCAAGCATTCTTCAGAAGCCCAAAACAACAATGCTCCCATTCGTGAGCAAAGGCTCTCCAAATCCAATAATCGGGTCTTTTCGCATCCGCTTCACTTATAGGCATATCAACACAAACACTTCCATTGAAATCATTCCAGTAATGAGTGGTAAAAACTCCTGCTGATTGAGGGTGAGTGGGGGCATGGAGAAAATAAATGATATGATAATCGCCAGGATTTTCATACTTCCCACTCATTTTTTTCATAAAATCTTGGGATAAACAATAAAAAGTATTATTATTGTATCCCTCATATTCTAACTCCTCGTCAAAATCCTTGTATTCAAATTCACAAGGAACACCTAATTTTTCCAGCCACTCCCTAAACTTCTGGTATTCCTCGCTTAATTCATTTTCGTAGGGTTTAATGGTTTTGTGTTTTAGGAATAGAAATTTCATAGGTTTTATTTATTTTTTAAATCCATTCTTTATGGCTTGATTATATTTTCTACATATTGTCTGGTTTGCACAATAAACTACATCAGGTAAATAATCTGGATTATATCCTTCAGGCATTTCTATTTGACCACTTTCAGAAAATTCGTCTTTCTTCATTTTCTTTATCTTTTTTCTCAATTTTTCCTGCCATTTTTGTTTTTCAGATTCGTTGTGTTTTTTTAATTCTTCTATCTCCTCTTCTAATTTTTTTATGTAATCCTTAATATCTTCCAGAGATATTCGTTGTGTTTTTTTAATTCTTCTATCTCCTCTTCTAATTTTTCTATGTAATCCTTAATATCTTCCAGAGATTTGGAAGCATCGGTTGTATCCCCGCCCTGTTCCTCAATGTTCCACAGATAATCTTCTATCCCCTCAAATGATTTTTTAATTGAGTTGTTCATAGTTTTTTAATTAAATTTAAAATTTGTTTAGTATAATTCCAAGTTTGTTTTTCATTCATTGGTTGAATAAGTTTGGGGTAAGTATCAGATAAATAATGAAGAAATTCGTGTATCAATACTTTAACTAATCTTTTGTCGCCCAAGCGAGGGTCTATTCCAATTACCTGAAAATTTTCGTCATATAAACCATCTACTTGCTTTTTATTAGCGGTTGTGATTTTGAGCCAGTTAAATGTAGGAAGGCGTCTCATTTTAGTTTTTCTTAATTATGACATTATTGTATTATATATGAATAATCATACCGTAGGGAGGGCTGGTGGGATACCACCTGATATCGCCCTCCCTACGCCGCTTCTCCTTTTTAATCTGGAGACAGATTGTTCTGTTTAGTATCCTCGCAGAACGGCAATGGCGTAGTTACCAACCTCCACTGCGGACGCTTCAGTTGGGTCAGACCGCCACGCTATCCTACTATTTCAATTTATAACATAATTGAAGCAGCGGGATAGAGTGGGGTAGTTTAATTGTGTGGCTATATTGCAACATTGTTTATTCGGGTTTTACTATAACTCCCAAAGCCCGTAGCAAATCGTCTTTCTGTGAAGCGTCAATAATTACATTCTCACAGTGGGAATCTCGTAAATTAGCATTTTTTAAATTAGCACCCCGTAAATCTACCAACCATAAATCCGCTTTATCTAAATTAGCATTTTGTAAATTGGAGTGGGATAAATTTGTTCCTTGTAATAGAGCGTTCATTAACGACGCTCTTTTAAGATTAGCCCCGCATAAATTTAATGCCTGTAAATCTGCCCCTATTAAATCCGCCTCTGCCAAATGCCTTTTATTTTGTACTATCAACTTTCTAAAATCTTGCTTATTACCCGTAAGGATTGGCTGGTTAGTGCGGGCGTTTTTGATAGTGAAGCGTTGACCGTGAAAAAGGATACACATATTATTTTTGTTTTGAAATTCAAACAAATTTTACAATAAAGAGAGAGGGTAGCACCTGATTATCTCAAGTGCTACCCATTTTTTTACCCAAATACTCAATAACTGGGTCGAGTAGTATTTGGTGTAATGATTGATGACACTTCTCGCACAGCAGAATTAAATTCTCTGTATCGTCTTTTCCTCCAATCCTTCTTGGAATTATATGGTGTAAGGTTAGGTTGTCTTTGGTTCCACAAAATAAACATTCCTGTCCTAAAAGTTTTTTCTTATGTTTCTTGTGCTGGGTCTTGCTCACTTTCCACCTCCTCTGAACAATTAGAAGCCAGTTGGTCTTCATAGAGACCCATAGAAAGAGTTATGGAGGTTGCTAATTGGTTGATAATCATTTCCTCAAAGTATTCCCAAGCCCATCTACACATTTCTTGATTGCCGGAAATTAGAGATGAGACAAACTCATAGGTAGAATCCAAAGGTTTCAAGAGAATATGAAGCAGTTCGTGGAAAATGGTATGGGCTAATCCGTGAGAATAAGGGGATTCATCCAGTTTATCCCATATAAGTAATTCAGCAGTTTTGAATTGGTCGTGGATAACAATCAATCCATAAATTTCTGTGGCATATACTTGCTGGTTGCCATATAACAACTTTTGTAATTCTTTTTGGGATACAAGACGGCAGTAAATCACCCATTCGTTCAAGCCCAAATAATCTTGAGCAAACTCAACCATCGCTTTCACCTCGTTCAAAGTTATCATTCCTCTCACCTCCTTTCTTGATATGGTGCCATATACTATCCAGTTGGTATAGTATATGGATTCTTATTGTTCTAATGAGGAGAAATTGATTTTGCTACGGCAGGAAGGACAATAAAATCCTTCTCCGTATTCGCCATTTTCATCCCAATATACCTCTATCCAGCACCCGCAATACGGGCATTTGATTAGAAAGGAAATGTTCATTTCTCACCTCCTCTGATTTCCTGAATCATAAGCAATACTATGACTGTTCCCCAGAGACCTATCCAGACAAAGAGGAAATGACTGGGTTTTTCAAAGAGCCAAATCAGGAAACTTCTTATTGTATCAATCATTTCTCACCTCCTTGTGAGAGGGACGAGATAATTGGTAATACCTCGTCCCAAGAATATATCCTTTTCCACTTTTTATGAACTTTATTCTCCCAATCTATATCTTGGTTCCAAGCCCTGTCAAACAGAATTACTGGGATATGGCATCTGTATAATTTTTTGGCAAAGGTAAGGTCGTCTTCAAGAACTAACTGAACTCTGAATAGTTTATAGATATGAACCTTTTCATTTCGGTCTACCACATACAATGGATTAGTTAATCCATATTGAGATAGTTGTCGTTCAGTCATTGATTGAAGGCGGACATTTCGGCTTGTAATGAACACTAAATTATGTTGTCGGGATATTTCTAACAGAGTAGGAATAGCCAGAGGGTAAGGAGGGACATTGATGTAGTGTGAAGCATCCAAGAAGTATTTCAGCATCCAGCGGGCTTGTTTTGTATTAGTTTTAGGAAGGTTCATTAGGGAAGACAGAAGCATTGTATCTTTATGAGTGCGGTTGTAGTAATCAACCATCCACTCATAGGTCTGAAACACGGTTCCGTCTAAATCACACCCGATTTTCATTTTTCCCTCCTTTCTCTCTTATAGAG
>Ga0209409_1001166_pt1 | contig 23547 bp, 18 predicted proteins | sample AD_JPNMR1_MetaG_FD_184424 | JGI IMG/M metagenome (GOLD analysis project Ga0209409, IMG submission 184424) | Active sludge microbial communities of municipal wastewater-treating anaerobic digesters from Japan - AD_JPNMR1_MetaG (SPAdes) (version 2) | ecosystem: Engineered > Bioreactor > Anaerobic...
TTACTGAGCAGTTTAAAGACTTGCTCAGGTCTTGTTTGGTTACGATACTCTACTGTGTTTATCTTTTAATATTCTATAGACGTCTTTAATAATAAAACTCATGTTGTCTGTTAACTTTCTACCTTTACTAATCCAGTAAGATATACCGTCATCCTCAGTTACCCTAACATTATGTAAAGCTTTAATACTTCCTGCTGTTTTTATTGGTATTTTATAATTAATTTCTCTAATAAGAGTTAACAACACTTCTCCAGTGATATATTTATTATTTATAAAATCCTGTATTTTTTCCTTTAAATATTGTTGCCATTTTCTTTCCCTTTCTCTTTCTCTTTCTTGTGCTTTTAGTTTCTCTCTTTCCTGTCTCTCTTTCCTTTTTTCAGTTAGTTTTATTTGACATTTTTCTTTAAATTGCTTTAACTCTTCTTCAGTGAATAAAGTTAAATCCTGGACATCTTTTAATAATTTTTCGACTCTTTCATTAAAGTCAGACATATTTTTAAACTTCTCAATAATTTCGTCAATACTTTCTTTTTTGCGGTTACAAGTTCCGCCATACAATAAAATGTCATTATACAAGACATAGACATGATAGAGGTTATTGTCGGCCATTTTGTACCTAGTTTTTAGTTGCTCACTATCAAAATAGAACCATTTTAAACCGAATAGTAATTTGCAATTATTTATTTCTACCTCTTGAACTGGTTTAAAGTTAGCATTAATTAAAATTTTGCCCATGTCTATTCTGTCTAAAAGTAGTTTATTCATGTCAATACCTCCGTTTATTTTCTATTTACTGAGCAGTTTAAAGACTTGCCCAGGTCTTGTGTGTGTTGATAGTGGTTTAAAATTCAGTTAACTCTCTAGCCGTTTCCTCCAAAGCATACCAAGCCAAACCATTTTTAATAGTGGTTATATCATCATTATTGTCTAACATACCCATAAAAAATAGCTCCACTTCATCATTTTTAAAATGTTTAAAGCAATTAAAACTTTTAACCATTTTAATAATAGAATTATAGCCATAGTCTTGATAATGGTCTTTTAAATGTTGTTTGATTAGGTTTTCATTTTCGTCATAGAATTTAACTGTGTCATTGTAATAGGTAAAACCTTCCCAGCCAACATTAGCACCATTTTTGCAAACATCTTGTAGTGTTTCTTGCGCTTCATCCTCTAATTCTGCGTAACCCAATTGCTTAATAACTGCTTTCTGTAAATCTGTTAGTTGTGTTGCCATTTTCTTTTCTGTGTTTGTCATTTTAAAATCCTCCGTTTGTTAACTACTCTTTTATATTACCAGACTTTTTAATTTTTTGCAATACATAAATCGATAGATTGTTACATTTGTTAACATAAAGCATTGATTGTTACTGATATTTTTTTATAGTACCAGACTTTTTTTTTTAATTTTTGCAATACATTTTCCGGGAATTTTCTTACCTATTTCTTACCCATAAAAACTGGCGAAAGTTAACAAACGTTGAAAATCGAATTTTTTTGAGTATATACTTTTTTTTGGCGCTCGCGCGTTTGTTATCGTTTGGCAATTTTAAATAGGTAAGAAGGTAAGGAATTTGAACTAAAATGCGTAAGGTGTTAAATGTTGATTGTTGTTAGCTTTTATGTAGTTTAGTTCATATATTACCTATAAATAAAATAAAATAAAAATATAAAATATAGTATTTATAAAGTATATATCGTATTTTATATTATATTTAAAAGTTATGAATTTATGTGTAAGATAGGTAAGAACCCGTTTAAAAGTCAATCCTCCACTGCTTTTGTGGCATTACACTTCTCCTCACCCTTTAACTCCTCTCTGTGTTCTAGCGATTTTAACAGGTTGAAACGCTTGTAGTTATTGCGTTTAGACCAGTTAGAAACAATACAAAAATTTTAGCCGTTTTTGCTCTCAAAAACTGGCGGCGATTATTTCTGATTATCTGAAATTAATTTTTAAATTTTTCCGGACCGATTTTTTAATTTATTTTGTTATTCCAAAAAATAGGGTAGAATCGTCATAGGTTTATTAAGCGAAATTAGTTTTAGAGTTATACATATTCATGTTTTTTCAAGTTCTTTCGTTTTTACATAATCTATATTATCGGACTCTTTCGGATCGAAATAGTTTTAGTTAAAATCATTATTGTTAAAGCGTTTCGGCGCGTGTTAGGTCGCGCGGCTTATTGTATGCTTTTATTATGTTTGTATGTTTAAAAATGCCGTATGGGTTGACTTTCGGCGGTAAAAAATGCAAAACGTATCGGAAGGGTGCCCCCTCTTTTTGACCCCCATAGCGACCCCGTGGCCCGGCGCCCGCCCGTGTGGAAGGGGCCCCACCATAAACGCTAACCGTAAATTTACACAAAAACTACACCCCCGAAAGTACCTTAAAAAATAAATATAGATATAATTTCAACCGATACAATACCTTAAAAAATAAATATAGATATAATTTCAACCGATACAGTACCTTAAAAAATTTCCAACATAAAAGTTTTTTCAAACCCCCCCCGTCAAAACTTAAAAAGATTTATCTAAAAATAATCCCGACCCTATCTACCTTCAAAAATAAAATACCAAAAGCCGTTCACACGTTGTTAACTACGATTGACTGACGAATTGACACGTGATATAATCAAGACAAACAAATACTATTTATAAGTCGAATACAAAAAATTTAAGGAGAATGACTATGGCCAAAGTCGCTACTTGCGGTGTTAGATATTCCTTTGCAGGTCAATACTACGCTAAAGCAGGTGCTGAGAAAGAATTAAACAACTATGAACTAGATGTAGTTTTCGCGGAGTCTACCCCGAAAGCGTTATCTATTTTTAGAAGCGCTATTATGGACCCCAGCTCAAACATCAGAAAATTAATGGTACAAAAGTACCCTGACTTCGCGCGTGTAAGAACGCACATTATTACAGGCGAAGAGAGTTTATCCAACCCCGGAAAAGCTCCTAAAGATGTAGCCAGAATGAATAAAAAACAGTTAGCGAAATATATTGCTGATAATGAACTGGCAATAGATATCGAGGTTTATGGCGATAACGTAGCAGATATCAGACAAGCTATAGCTGATTGTGAAGCGAACCCGGAAGCGTTCGCGGTAAAACACGCAGAGCAAAAAGAAGAGTTTAAAACTAAAAAGATGTTAAATGATCTTAACCCGGTAGACGGCGACGACAAAGGCGGTAGCGGAGAAGCTCCCGACGCTGACGACTTGTTAGACGATTTAGACGGCGACGACAAGGACATCGATTCAAATGATGAGTAAAAAAGATTTTCAGCCTCCGGCCGAACCGAAAAGAGTACCGGTCGGAGGGAAAATGATTAAATGGGTAAATGGTGTGCCCGAACCCTACTATATTACCCCTGTAAACGCGGCGGCGGTTAAAACTCTTTCTACAGTTGCCGCGGCTCTACCTTATGAGGGGGAATGGGATGAAGAGTTAGGAATGAAAGTTGTCGAGCCCCGTTTTAAGGGAATGACAAACGCCGAGGTTATGTGGATAAGGATAGCCGAGAAAGCGGCTAGCGGTAATTTAGAAGCCGCAAATATGTTGTTAGACAGAATACTCGGCAAACCGAAACAAAGTGTGGAATCTACTTCTATGTCTATGAGTTATCAGGAATTTTTAAATATGGTCGAGGAGCAAGAGCGCAGAAATGCCAGATAATATATTAAGAACGCATAATAGACTTACCAACGATTTTTTATTTTTTGCAAAACATTGTTTGCAGGTAAAAAATAAATCGGGGCGTCTTGTTCCTTTTGAGCTTAATTTCGGGCAAAAATTTATACATAATAAACTTGAAGAGCAAAAACGGTTAACAGGAAAAGTCAGGGCGCTTATACTTAAAGCCCGTCAAATGGGATGTAGTACATATATCGCCGGGCGTTTCTACCATAAAAACAATAGAATACCGAATAAATCTACTTTTATTCTTTCTCACCAAGCGGCTACAACAAGCGCACTTTTTTCTATAGTAGACCGTTTTCATGAGCTATGTCCGGATCCGGCTAAACCAAAAGCGATTGTTAGCAATAGAAGACAATTAAAATTTGAGAACGGTTCCGAGTATACAGTCGGTACCGCGGGAAGTGGGGACGTAGGCAGAGGGTTTACAACGCAGTTACTTCACCTATCGGAAGTCGCGTTTTTTGAAAATACTGACGATATCCAAACAGGGATTTTGCAGTCTGTATCGGATGAAGAGGGTACAGAGATTATAGCGGAATCAACCGCAAACGGTATGAATAACTGGTTTTATCAGGCGTGTATGGACGCGCTACAGGGTAAGGGCGATTATATTCTTATATTCCTTCCGTGGTTTTGGCAACCTGAATACAGGCGTGAGGTTCCCCCTGATTTTGCTATGACCCCGGAAGAAATACAATATGCCGAAACTTATGGGCTGGATGAAGAGCAAATATTCTGGCGCCGTAAGAAAATTGAAGACTTGAAAAGCGAATGGAAATTCATGCAGGAATACCCGGCTAACGTTATGGAAGCGTTTCAGACTTCCGGGGATTCTCTTATTGACGCTGAAAAAGCTATGAGGGCCAGAAAGCGTAATATACTAAATAACTCTACAGAGCCTCTAATATTAGGCGTTGACCCTGCTAGGACTAATGACAGGACAGTTTTAACCCTGCGTCGCGGCAGGAAAATTGTAGATTATAAAGTGTATGACCTTATGGATGAAATGAGGTTAGCGGGTATTATAGTTAACCTTATTGAATCTAGGGGCGTTGATAAATGTTTTGTGGATAAAGGTTATGGCTACGGTACGATAGACCGTTTACACGAACTGGGGTACAGAGACAAAGTTATAGGCGTTCATTTTTCCGAGCGCCCTATAGAGGATGATAAATTTTTAAATAAACGCTCTGAAATGGCTTTCGCCGTTCGTGACTGGATAGGCGGCGACGATGTAGATATCCCGGACGATGATAACTTTTTCGCGGATTTACTCTCTATACCTGACGCGAAAGAAACGAGCCGTGGCCTTTGGTACATCGAGAGCAAAGATAATATTAAAAAGAAATATGGAAGATCGCCGGATATCTTCGATAGTTTAATGCTTACTTTTGCTTATCCGGTGAGAAAAAATTTAGAAAACACAACGATACGTAAAAAGATTGACGGGGTTACAGGGAAAAGCGGCGGCCCTTTAAAAACCTTAAATCGTACAAGGCGAAATAGGAGGCTGTAACTATGGGAATTGAAACTTTAATTATAGCGGCAACAGGGGCCGCATTGGGCGGGGCAATCAGTAAAGCGTCAGGTGGTAGCTTTTGGAAAGGCGCTGGATTAGGCGCTCTAACAGGCGGTGTCGGTGTCGGTATTGACCGAGCTACGGGCGGACATATAACCGGTAAAACCGAGAAAAAAGCTATAGGCGGTATTACTTATCCCACCGGTAGTGGCAGTGTTTCACCAAGTACCGAAGAGGAAAAAGCGGCGAGAAACAGGAACCGAAGCCTAGCCTTATTAAGTACAAGCCCCAGCGGGGTTTTGGGAAACGCTAAAACAGGTCGTAGAACATTATTAGGCAATTAAGTAAAAAAGGTGATTTATGAAAATAGCTATAGTTGGAACGTGTTTAACTTCAAGATTTTTAGCCCCCTTTGATAATAAAGATTTTGAAATTTGGGCTATGAATTATTCTTTTGAAGAGCTACCGCGGGTAACACGCATTTTTGATTTACATAGTGTAGGGGTTGACGGTGATTATAGGATTAAAAACGAAAAGTACAAGTCAGCCTTGAAAAAAGCTGGGAATAAAGTTTGGCTAACCGATAAACGTGAAGAGTTTCCCGAGGCTAATTTATTCCCGTACAAGGAATTAGTTAATATTTTTGGTCCTTACTTCACGAGCTCGGTATCATGGTTAATAGCCTACGCTATATATATCAATTGCACGGAATTAGCGGTATACGGTGTAGATTTAGACCATAAGAGCGAATACGCAAACCAAAAACCCTGTGTAGAACATTATCTCGGTATAGCTAGGGGAAAAGGTATTAAAATTTATATTCCGGAGACATCATCAATAATGAAAGCTCCTTATTTATACGGCATTGAAGAAAAACCCGTATTTATGAAATCGATTAAAGCAAAACAAGAAGTATTGTGGGCTAAAAGACAAGCAAAAATAGATCAAATACGAAAGCTCGAGAGCGAGGTTAGTTTTTATAATGGGGCTCTAGACTTATTAGAGAATATCGAGAATAACTGGAGGTAAAAAAGTGATGTCGAGAGTACAGACACTTGTAAATAGATACGGCCAACTAAAGCGTGAAAAAGTTTATTTAATCGGGCTTTATCAGCTTATCAGCGAATATGTTTTTAACCGTAAACAAAATTTTAATGTTAACGTAGCGACCCCAGGTACATTCGTAAATGAGGACGTGTACGATAACGCCGCTATGAGAGCGAATACTATTATGGCTAACGTTATGGTAAATAACCTTTGGCCTAACGGGCCCCGTACATTTAAACTTGCCCCAACGTGGGATATGCCCGATACAGAGGAAATAAAAAATTATTACGAATACTGCAACCGTCAAATGTATAGTGTTATGGATAATCCACGCTCCGGTCTTATTACGGCTCTTGATGAATATATGCTAGATCAGGGCGGTTATGGTACATCCGGGCTGGCAGTTTTTGAGGAAGAGGACGATTGGCAGGTACCCGTAAGATATAAGGCGTGGGACGTCAAAACGATGTGCATCGATGAAGGGCCGGACGGCATAGTTGATACAGTATTTAATGAAACGGAAATGACTATCAGAAACGCCGTTAAAAAGTATGGATATAAAAATCTTTCTAAGGCCAGCCGGGATAAATTTGATAAAGGTTTAACCGAAGATAAAATAAAAGTATTACACGCGATAGAGCCAAGAGAAGAGCGCGACCCGAATAAATACGGCGCTAAGGATATGCCTATCGCATCAATCCATATCGAATTAGGCCCAAATAAAATTCTTAAAGAAAGCGGTTTTGAGGAAATGCCTGTATTCGTTGCGAGGTTTATCAAAATTCTCGGTGAAAAATACGGACGTTCAGCCGCTATGTTGGCTATGGCCGATATACTCGAAATTAACGCTACAAGGGAAGCTATCAGTATAGCGACTGAAAAACAGCTTGACCCGCCACTCGGAGTTTACGACGACGGTACGTTAGGCGGTGGCGTTATCGATACATCAGCCGGAGCAATAAACGTATTTAGCGTAACAGGCCGTATAAACAACGGTAGACCGATAGAGCCGTTATATACTGTTGGCGAATTACAGAGTAGCTATGCACATATCGAAACGTTAATGGAAAAAATCAACAATCATTTTAACTTAGACAGGTTGTTAGATTTTAACAACGAAACACGTATGACTTTTGGGGAAGCTCAACTAAGGAACGCTTTACGCGGTCAGTCTTTAGGAACATTCTACGCTAGGCAGGAAGTAGAGCTCTTTACCCCGATGATTCAGCGTACATTTAACATACTGCTTAAACGCGGCAGACTGGGCGTACTTCGTGGCAGTAAAGAGGAAATAGAACTGATTAAAAACGGTATTGTACCGTTCTATATTCCTGACGCGGTAGCCCAAAGAATGTTAGCCGGTAAAGACGTATTCGAGATTATTTATAATTCACCTGCTAAACGTACAATGCAAGCCGAAGAGCTACAAGGTATTATGAATACCGCTAATTTCACGGTACAGGTAGCCCCTGTAGTACCTGACGTACTCGATAACATCGACTTTGATAAACTGCTACGCAAGGTTTCAGAATTAAGCGGAGTAAGTACAGAAATACTTAAAGATATGCAAACAGTAAAGAAAATAAGAGAGGCGCGAGCTAAACAGCAGGAACAGGCTATGCAACTTGAAGTTGCGCGCCAACAATCGGAAATAGGTAGAAACGTAGCGCAAGTGTCAGCTATGATAAAAGGAAAGGTAGCGTAATATGGAAAAACAGGCGGCGGAAAAGTCTAAGGACAAAAAAGAAATTCAGATTTCTAAAGCGGAAGCCCGGTTAAGACAGGCGGTTAAACGCGTAGCGAATACCCCCGACGGTCAGGTAGTTTTCAGACACCTTATGGAAATATGCGACTTTGGCAGGTCAAGTATTGTTATGAACCAACAGACAACAGAAATTAACCCTATGTCTACGGTTTATATGGAAGCTAGAAAAACTATCTACTATCACTTCCGTAACTTGATACCGGCGGAATCATTAAAACAAATTGAGTACACAAAAATAGACGATATGGAGGAATAACAGACAATGGCATTTTTAGGAAAAAGAAGACCTTTAGGGATGTGTTTTTTCGCTGACGGCGGCGAAGGTGGCGACGGCAGTACAATAAACGGTTACTATGCAGGAGGCGGAGCGGCCGCAGGTGGTGACGGCGGCGACGGGGCTAAAGGTAATGAGGGCGGCAGTAATTTTGACTTTAACGAGTTTAAAAATACTTACGCTAAAGATTTTTTAAATAAACCCTATATGAAAGATATCGATTCCCCGGAAAAACTTTTTAAAAGACTTGACGGGGCAGAATCCTTAATAGGTAAAAAACTGGGTGTACCGGGTGAGGGCGCAACCGATCAGGAATGGGACGATTATTTTAATCTGATCCGCCCAAAAGATATCGAGGTTTATAAGTTTGATGATTCAGAACTCCCGGAAGATTTAAAAGTGCTTCGCCCGGAAGGGTTCGACACAAAAGTTAAAAACCTGTTTAAAGACGCGGCCTTAACTCCAAAACAGGCGGCGATACTCCAAAAAGGTTATGATAAACTGCTTTTGGAAACTCACGGCGAAATTTTAAAAAGTATTCAGGAACAGCAAGCGGCCGCGGCAAAGGCTGACGCAGATTATGACGCTCTAGCCGATAAAACGTGGGGAAAAGATAGAGAACAGGTACAATCGGTAGCAAAATCCTTATTACAGGAATTTACTCCGCCGGAGTTTAAAGACCACGTTAATAATCTTTCTAATGAAAACCTTATAGTCTTAGCCAGCGTTTTAAAAGGTGTATCCGATAAATACATAAGTCAGGATGATTTAAGGGGTATGGGTAGCGGATCCGGAAGCGGTGACGTATCAACTCTAAGGGCGGAAGCTCAAACGCTTATGGCCAAACTAGGTTCTATGAGCCCATTTGACCCGCAGTATGAATCTACAAAACAACAGGTTAATGATCTTTACACTCAAATAGGTAAATTAATGGGAGATAGGTAAACCGTTCTAGCCATAGAAGAGAGGAACCTCCGTTAACTTCGGTTTTTACACCGAAGTTTTTCATTATATTGCAATTTTAAAATTAATATGGTATTCTAAAGTTAACGGGTGTCCCATTTGGGTCCGTTTGATGATACTAAAGTATCTAGTGTAAACGACTATAAACGTTAGGCAACGTCCGTTACCTCATAAGACGGGGATCGTGAGCTGAAAAATTATTTTATTTTTAAGTCGAATACAAAAAGTGAAGAGGTGACAATATGGGCGCAAGTATTGACAACGCGTTAAAAATCCAGTTTTCTGATATGATACATCAGAAAGCTCAACAGATTAGGGCTAGATTACGTCCTTATGTTACTGTAATGAAAATGAGCGGCGATCTTTTCGCCTACGACGGTATCGGTGACGTTGAAGCAAGGGAAGTATCCGGCAGAATCCAACCGGTAGTATTCCAAGATATCGAACATCTTAGAAGAAAAATTAAGCGTAGAAGATTCGAAGTAACCATACCTATTGACTCTTCTGATATCAGAGGTGCTTTGCTCGACCCGCAGGGTCAATATGCCACCGCTTGTGTGTACGCTATTGAAAGGGTGTTCGACAGAGTCGTTATCGAGGCTATGTTTGCTGACGTTCAAACAGGTAGGGATTTTGACACTACTTTAACAGCGGCGCAGGATGGAGTAATAACCGTAGACGCTACAGGCGGTTTAACCTACGACAAACTTCTTGAGATAAAACAAAACTTTATCGATGCTGATGTCGGTAACGATATGCCGGAAACGTTTGTACTCGGTATCTCTGGTGATGAACATACCGACCTTATGAGTGAAGAGAAGCTTACAAGCGGTGATTACTCACGTCAGTTTGTAGTTGAGAAAGGCGAAATTCAAAGGGCTATTGGTTTTGACCTTGTTAAGTTTGCCGGAAAAGCTAAAAATCCGATGTTACCTGTATCAAGTGCTAACGTACGTTCTTGTTTCGCTATGTCTACAAGAGCTATGGTGGTTGGTATCTCAGCCGAGCCAAAACTAGACATTTCAGAAAGAAAAGACTACGTAGAAACAAAACAGGTACAGCTTGTTATCGAGCTCGGCGCAGTAAGAACCGAAGGAAAATTAATCCAGAAAGTTACCACAACTTCAACAATCACCGGATAGTGGTAGGGGGCCTAGCGCCCATCTTATCCGTTTTTCAGTAAGTAATTAGAATGAAGCATAAAGGAGGCCGATAATGGCAGTAGTAGACAAATACGCTAACGCTGATTTACAAGCCGGTAAACTGGCGGAAGCTGTACACGTTAACGGAGCTAAATTAGTAGCCGCGGTTACTACGTTTGAAGTCGCTACGGCGGATTCTAATAACTCTGTTTATAGACTTTTTAAAGGGTTAAGTCCTAACCTTATCCCCCTCGATATTAAAATTAATAACGACGCAATTACAGGCGGTACAGACTGGGATTTAGGACTTTATCAGGGTAACGGCGGAAAAGTTATTGATAAAGATGTTTTCGTGGACGGCGCTAATCTTTCAGTCGCTCACGCTAGCGGCTCAGAGATAGACGGATTATCCGCCGTGGCTGTTGGAGACCTGACTAAAAAATTATATGAACACGCAGGGCATACTATAGCTACAAAACTTGACAGCTACGATTTAGCGCTTACCGCTAATACAGTCGGAACAGCCGCCGGAACAGTAACCGTAAGAGCTATATTTGCACAAGGTTAATAAGTTTAAAATTGTGGTGTACTAAAGGCGTGCTGACGTTGCGCACGCCTTTTTATCTTATGAGGTGAGAAATGACGGTATCAACTTCCGCAGTAGCAATATGTAATAAGGCGCTTGACCTGTTAGGACAAAAGGGCGAAGTAACAAATATCGAAACCCCGAGAACCGAACAGGAAATTATATTTGCGAGGCATTACGACGATACCAGGCAAATGGTATTACGTAAATATGTCTGGAATTTCGCCACCGAAAGAAAAAGAATAAACCGCGACGCATTAAACTCTCCTGACTTTGATTACACCGACGCTTATAAACTCCCTAACGATTTTATCAGGCTACTTAGTTTTGATGATTACGAGAGTCTTTGTGAAGTCGATTACGAATTAAGCGGCGGCTATATATTGCTTAATAATAACGGGGCCCCGTCTATAAGACTTCGATACATAAAAGATGTTACCGACGTTCATAAATTTGACGCCGGCTTTAAGTACCTTTTTTCTCTTTACCTTGCGGCCGCAGTCGCGTATAAATTCAGCCAGAAACAAACTGTTTTACAGCGTATATACGAGTTAATCGGGGTAGAAGAGGCAAAAATAATTTCTATTGACGGGCAGGAACGCCCGCCGCGCAGGGTACAACGCAGCAAATATTTAAACGCAAGAAAGCGTTTAGGTTCAAGTAACAGCGCTTCGCCGTGGATTTAGGAGCTAAACGATGACGGACGTAAATAAAACTTTCGTTAATTTTGTAGGCGGGGAATTATGCCCGAGTGTTAAGAGCCGATACGATATTAAAGTATACGGTAACGGTTGTGAGCGCTTAGAAAACTTTATACTTGAAACACAAGGCCCGGCAAGATTCCGTACAGGCTCGGTTTATGTTCATCATACACGCAGGAATAAATTAGCCCGGTTCATACCGTTTCAGTTTTCAGACAAACAGGCGTATTTAATCGAAGCCACTCCGGGGTTTTTCCGATTCTACAAAGATGAAGGTATTATAATTGACGAGGATAAAACTATTACAGGTATGACCTTTGGAAACCCTATAGTGGTAACTTGCCCGGCCCACGGCTATAATAACGGCGATGAAATTTTTATTTACGATACCGTAGGTACAATAGGAATAAACGGTAAATCCTATATAGTAAAAAATAAAACCACGGATACATTCCAGCTTTACGATATTGACGAAGTGCCAGTAGACGGAGCCGCGCACGGTTCTTATACGAGCGGCGGCGTATGCAACAAAATTGTAGAAGTTGCTACACCGTACGTTAAAGAAGAGGACCTAGCAAATATCCAGTTTTCACAAAATGCCGATACGATGTATTGTGTTCACCCGGATTATCCGCCGAGAAAATTAACCCGTTCAAGCCATACGAGTTGGACTTTTAACACTTATACCCGTACGGCCGACCCTTTTACCGACGTTAATAAATATCCGGGAGCGGTAAGTTTTGACGGAGCCGGAAGGATTTTATACGGCGGTACGTACGAAAAACCCGAAACCATTTACGCGAGCCGCGGCCCTGATACCAACGGAGCACAACGCTATGACGATATGACAACAGGTACGCTAGCAAACGACGGCTTTATTATTACCCTTGCCCCGTTACAAGGTAAAGTAGATTCTATACAATGGCTGGCCGCAAATAACAAATATTTCTTGATAGGTACATTTAGCGGACTCTCTAGGCTCGTTAGCCCGAACGGTCCCGATGAACCATTTAGCGCTGAAACCCCGCCTGCGGTTAAACCTATTGACGCGTTCGGGTGTGAAAGGGTACAACCGATACCACGCGGAAACCTTTTATTTTACCTGCAAAGAAACAGCTTAATACTTAGAAGTTTAGAATATGATTTAGTTTATGACAGTTATAAATCCGTCGATAAAAATTTAGTCGCGGACCATATAACCGGAACAGGTATAAAAGAGATTGTATTCCAACATAACCGCCCCGACTGCGTATGGTGTGTGAGAAAAGACGGTGCGCTTTTAGGTCTTACCTATCACGAAACCGAGGACGTTAGCGGCTGGCATAGGCATTCATTAGGCGGAGCGGGTAAAGTTATTAGCGTTGGTGTAATGCCGCGGGCAAATGATTTTGACCAATTATGGGTAATCGTTGAAAGATATATAAACGGCAAAACCAGAAGATATGTAGAGTTTTTCGCTGACCCGGTTAAATTTCCTACTTTAATAGATTTTTATACAGCCGAGGAAAACAGGGAAGAGGATAAGGCCCGCTGGGCTAATGCAATGTTTGAACGTCAAAAATGGACTATCCATTTAGACAGTTCATTAAGTTATGATGGTACTCTTTTGGGTACCGAGATGGACGCGTCCGTAGCTCCCGCCGCAACTACGGGCGTGAACATCTTATTTACATCCAATAAAGATATTTTCGAGCCGGATGATTTAGGCCGCCAGATATGGAAACTTCACGACGATTTAGGCTACGGAAGCGGCAGAGCGGTTATAACTGAATACATAGACCCTAAAAACGTTAAATGTAAAATCATAAAAGACTTTGATAACGTTGATGTTTTACTTCCGGGTGAATGGACTATAACCGCGAGTGAGGTTAGCGGTTTAGATCATTTAGAAGGTGAAAACGTATATATCCTTGCTGACGGTGCGGTGCACGAACCGGAAACCGTAAAGAACGGAAAAATAAAATTAAGCTATCAGGCTAGCGTTATTCACGTTGGATACAGATACAGGGGCTTATTAAAAACTATGAACATTGAGGCGGGCGGTGTTTCTGGCGCGGCTCAAAATAAACCCCGTAATGTTAATAAAGTTGTATTTAGATTTATAGATACATTAGGTGCGAAATTTGGTACAGATTTATACGGATTAACAGCGATTAACTTTAGGAGTACAGAACACTATACAAATAGACCTAGCCCGTTATTTACTGGCGCTATGGAAAAATATTACGAAGATGTAACCGCTAATGAAAAATACTTGTACGTTGCGCAGGATAGCCCGCTACCTTGTATAATTCAGGCTATAGATGTATTTATGGAGGCGGTAGATGAATAAAGTAGAATTAGTTGCATTTAAAGCCGAGCACGTCGATTTATTAAAAATTAGAGCTCACGAATTAAATACCGTTTTTAAACTGGCTAACAGTTATGACGGTTTAAAAATTTTGGAAGGGCTACGTACTTCATGGACGGTGTTATATGACGGGCGTATATTAGGCGTGATCGGTTATTTTGAAATGTGGCCGGGTGTTTTTGAAGCGTTTTTAATCCCGTCCGAATATCTTACTAAATATGCCGTACCCTTTGCTAGAATTGTCAAAAGGCATTTTGACACGCTCGCAGAATCGCATAAATGCCACCGCGTACAGGCCATAGCTTTAAACGACGCTTTACACGATCGTTGGTTAACGTACTTAGGTTTTTCGTGTGAGGGCGTCTTAAAAGAATATAACGTAGAGCGAAAAGATTACAAAATGTGGGCGAGGTTATATAAATGGGAATAGAAACAGCAATAATGGCAGGGTTAGCTATTTCCGCCGGTTCACAGATAATCGGCGGCGCTATGAAAATGGGTGCATATAACGATCAGGCGGAAAGTTATATCCAACAGGCGGCCATAGCCCGGCAGGAAAGTATTTTAGAAGCTAACCGAAAACAACGTGAAATAGATAAACTGGCGGCGCGTCAGGTTATGGGTATGGCTAAAAACCGCATACTTACGAGCGAAGGTTCACCGCTTGAACTGTTAAACGAAACTATAACATTGGGAAGAGAGGAAGTTACTGCCATAGTAAACCGCGGTAATTCAATGATAAATTATTACAATTCATTAAGTAAACAGAGTACAAATAAAGGGCGTTCATCTTTAATCGGCGGATATGCCGGAGCGGCTTCAACTCTTTTAACCGGATATTATAAAGGCGCTGACGCCGGGCTATGGGGTCCGAATAAAGTACCAAAATCAACAACTACTACAACTACGGCTAAAACGGGAGGCAGTTTATAATGGCTAAAATTCCACAGTATACACAAAATAAACTAGCGTCTTCTCTGGTTGGCGTAATACCCGTTGATACTTCCGGTAGCGAGCTTATGGATACAATCGCCAACGGGGCGAGTCAGGTAACCGGTGCGGCCCTTAGCTACGCTTCTCACGAAGCGGCAAAAAGAGAAGCCGAGATAAGAGCGTTAGAGAAAAAACAGCAAAATGCCTTTGAGGATATAGAAGCATATAAAGTTTCTATCGAGACAGAATCCCAGTTATGGGAAATGATAGACAAGGTTAAAATTGATTACCGCGCTAACCCAGCGCAGGGGTTAAAAATTATTCAGGATGAGGGCGGTAAATTTATCGCCGAAACTTTAGGCAATATAGAAAATCCGGGAATAAAGCAAAAAGCCGCCGGAATAGTAATGAACAGTTTTAGGGGTAAATTAAGCGAGCTCCATACGTGGAGCCGTACACAATCGACAGCAAATGCCCAAACGCAGTTAAGCGAGTCTATGGCTATACTTTCACAACAGGCGGGGCGTGCTACTAATATCGGCCAGATTCAAGAATTGCTAGGAAAAGTAGATTTAGCTAAAAATAATTTAGAACTTGCCTTTGGCACTAAAAAAGCCTATGAAACTATGACAAAGGCGAAAACCGATATAGCAAAATCCTATATTATGGGTATGCTCGATCGCGGACAACCGGAGCTAGTCGCGAAAACTTTAGACAGTAAAGCGTTTGATTCTTTAATAACAGCCGATGAAAGGGTCGCATTAAAGAAAGCCGCTAATACTATGATTAAAGCTAAAGAGGAAGCGGATAAATACGATAAGCTCTTACAGATTATCAGCATTAGGCAGGGGGTAGCTTTAGCACAGGCCAATGGTACATACACGCCTTCTATGGGTATGGAGGCTATGAGAAAACTCGCTACGCTAGAAGGTGGTAAAGGTGATTATACAAGTATTATCGGAGCTACGACGGATTTTATAAAAGATCAGCGAAAACAAATAACAGAAGCTCAAAAAATACAAGCCCTCGGAAACCTATATAATGCGTGGTATAAAATAACCGGCGGGAATGAAAAGATTAATAAATCAGCTACTTTAGAAGATATTGTACGTTTTCAAAAAGAAGTTGAAAAATCCCGCGCTTATCTTTCTCCTAAGGAGTATGAAAAATTTATGACCAAGTTAACCATGTCTAAAACAAAACGACTTGAAAAAATGGGGCGTAACCTTTTTGGATTCCCTAAAGGTGATCTAGCGGATAAAGACGAATTTAGCGGCGGTTTTCAGTATATTTACGACTGGACTAAAAAACATTATAAAGATGAAAACCAACGGATAAAAGCGTTAGACGAAATGGTAACAACATATATTCAAGCGGTCGACCAGGTGGAAAAAGCGCAGGGTGGAAGACCGCTAACGTCTAAACAAAAATGGAATATCTTAAAAGAGATACAAAATAGACAGATAAGAAAAATTAACCCGCATTTAAGTAATTTACCCGCGGGCGGCCAGCGTATGGCCGACGCTAACGGTAATCAGTTTATCGCATACCCGGACGGAAGTATAGAAAGGATATCATAGTATGGCGGCAAATGATATAAATGATATAAATGTTTTACCCCCTTTACCGAGTATCCCTTTACCGAGTATAGGACCCGACCCGAACAATCCTAACGGTCTTCCCGTTGTTAACTATAACGAGCCGTATAACGAGCCGTATAACGAGCCGGTACACGAAGACGTGGACGTTTCAGAAGACGACTGGCTCTCTATCGCTAACGGGGTGGAGTCTAAAAAAACTTCGGGCGTTGATAAAGACGTAGATTTTTCTACCGCCAAACCCGCTACAAAAGAAGGGTATACTATCCCCGGAAATGACATCGATATTGCTTCGGCTAAACCTATAAAGGTTGACAGTGACGACCCGTGGGAAGCGGCTATGGCATATCAAAACAGATCGCTCGGGATATGGGAAGAAGCGAAAGTAAAAATGGATTTAGGCAACCTGACTAAATATAGAGCGCATGTAGCCAGGCAATTATTCAGCGGAAAAATTACGCCGGAGCAAGCGGCCGAAATGGTAGGCGGCAGACATCAGGAAATTTTAAGAAAATATAATATAAACGAAAATACGGTAAAATTTAGTTTTGAAAAACTCAAAAACGACCCTCTTAAAACAATGCTGGGTGAAAGCGCCCAAATGCTACCGTTTTATGCCGATTCTTTACAAAAAGGTGCGGCGTACGCGGCTATACTCGGGCCCGCTACAGCGTGGGTAAGAGGAAAACAGGGACAAGCCGCCGGAGCATTAGCAGGTACAGCCGTAGAACCCGGGGGTGGTACGGTCGCCGGAGCCGCTACAGGTAGAACCGTCGGAATAGTAACCGGACTTATCGAAGGTGTTAACAGCGGAATGCTAATTGGTACCTTTCATACTTCTATGGAAATAGAGGGTATGAACCTTTATATGGATTTACGGGAAAAAGGTATAGACGATTATACGGCAAAGGTAGCAGGTTTAGCCGGCGGGCTTATGGACGGTGTTTTAGAAACGGCGAGTTTTGGCGTTATGACCGCCCCGGTTAAAGGTGCCGCAAAAAAGGCCGCCGCTAAAATGCTATGGAACCAATTAGAAAATAACCCCGTAGCTAAAAAAACTTTTGTCGCTATGTTAACAAAAGTTACGGGGGAATACTTAAAAAGGGTCGGGGCTGAAACTTCTACAGAAATGTTACAGGACGTTGTTAATACGAGCATGCAGTATCTAGCGGCACAGGCTGATAGCGTGGATGAAGCAAAACCAAAACCCGAAGACTGGAAAAAGATAGTAACCGAAACAGGCCCGCAAACCGCGGCGGCTATGTTGCTTATGAGTTTAGTTTCTACGCCGTTTGATATTGCTAACGCTAATGTCGGTTCCGTTAAAGGCGGGGAAGGTGAAATAGGTACAAAAGCCGAGATAGAACAAAACTTAAAAGACTTATCGGAAGGTAAACAGGTTAATACGGGTACTTTTACTCTAGAAGGAAGAGTAGAATACAATATCGCCCCGGATACTAACGCCGCAGAAATTGAAGCGGAGTTAAAAGAAAGCGACGCTAGACTTTCAGAGCTACAAAACCAAAAGGCGGCTATGGCTAAAGCCGGAGAAGACACTACCGATATAGATAACGAAATAAAATACGAACAGGATTATCAACAGCTTTTAGGTGAGGAACTAGGTAAAAACCGTCAGGCCGCCCAAACTAATACCAACGATATCACCCAAAGAACCATCCGAAAAGCGGAGCTAGAGGCTAAAGCTAAAGAAGAGTTTTTAACCATAGAAGAGCTCAAAGAATTAAACGAAATTCAAGTAGCTGAAAAAATCGAGCGTGAGGAAACCGACGGCAAAGTTTTACAGGGTAGGAGAAATCAAATTTCTACAGAAATTCGCGATCTCGACGCTAAAATAAATCAGGCGGAAAAAGATTTAGAAAAGGCTAAAAGCGAGGGCAAACAGACTAACCGTATTCTTGATAGACTCACTAATCTTTATAACAAGCGTCAGGAATTAGAATCCGAGCGCGCTTTAATTGATTCCGGGGATTTAACCGCGAATGATTACAGGCTCCCTGGAGCCCCTAAAAAAGTACAATTCAGCGCAAAACAATATTTACAGCAAAGAATTAAATCACTTAAAGATACATTAAAAGCGGTTAACAATGCTGTTAAAACCGGTGTGCGTATGACACGGAGAGAAATAAGGGACGTACAAAATTCTATAATAAGTCTGGTAAAAGACTCTGATATGTCGGATAAGGATAAAACTAAATTCTTTACTACGGTTAGAAACGTTCAGACACAAGAACAGCTAAACAAGGTATTACCCGATATCATAGAAAAAATAAATACTTTAGAAGAGAAAACTAATAAAAAAGCGGCTCTAGGTTTAGTATCAAAATTACTTAAACGGGCCGACTATAAAAAAGGCGGTAAAAATCCGGTTGGTAAATTCACCGCCGATATTCAGCGTGTACTGGATTTAATTAAAGACGCCACTAAAAAGACAAAAGCGGAAGCATACGCCGAAATTGAAAATATTATGGACGGGGCGGCGGATAGAGAGCTAACCGACGCTGAAACCGAAAGAATACGAATACTTAACGATTTTAGCGGATTAAAGGATAAAAATTCTAACGATCTTATGAGAATCGCGAGAGCTCTTAAAATGCTTATTGAAGACGGAAAAGCGGAAGCCTCGTTAAGAGAATTAGCACAGAAACAGCATAGGGAAGAGATACTACAACAGGCGAGCGAATCTATAGACGGCAACGCCCCGGCTACAGGTAAAAGAATCGTTTCTACAAAAGACGCTATAAAACAAATGCTTCGTACCCTGGGTAAATCTCACGACAGCTGGGAAGGTCTTATGAACATTCTTTCCCTGCACGATAAAACCCGAAAGCTCGCTAAAATTTTAGACGTATACCCGGCTAAAATCGCACGTATAAAAGGGCAAATTGAGGCAGTTAATAAATTCCGCGAAATGGCTATGGAAGCTCTCGGGGTTAAAAATGAGCGCCAGTTTTTAAAGAAATTAGAGGCGGACTCTAAAATAGTTGAAGTGGGCGAGTATGTAGATCAGGACGGTAACGGGGTAAAACTACAGGTTAGCCGCGCGGAAGCCCGTAAACTCGCTATGGAAATGCGCGACCCTACATTAAGAGAATCGTTAAAACAGGGTAATAAATATACTTTCCGTGAGGATGTATCTAATCCTATGGATAAATCGACTGAACAGCTTTTAGATGAATTTTTAACGCCGGAGGATAAACGGTTTATCGACGCGCAATTAGATTTTTACCGTTGGTACTACGAGCGGGCTAACAGCTATTATCGTGATCGCTACGGTGTTGATATGCCGTATAATGAAAATTACAGCCCGGTACGCCGTGAGGTTGATATGGATAAAGACGGTGATAACTGGCTTAAAGAAGCTACCTACAGAATATCTATACAGCCTACTTCTTTTAAATCGCGTACGGCTACAAAAATGCCTTTGGCTCTTCGCTCTGATATATTAGTTATGGAAGAGCATATAGCGACTACCGAGCATTTTATCGCTTTTGATAATCTGGTTCGTGATATGGATACTATATTTAAAAACAATGGTATCCGTAAAAAAATTACAGAAAAATTCGGGCCTAATATCTTAAAACTTGTAGATCAACATATCGCCGATATTAAGCGCGACGGTATCGAAAGGATAAGGGCGGAGCTCGAACTTTTTGACAGATTCCGCGCCAACTTTACCGCCAGTATGTTAGGTTTAAAAGCTCAAATAGCATTAAAACAGCTTACGGCTACCGGTGTATTTGCTCTTGATATTCCGCCCGCCGATTTCGCGGCAGGTATAGCGGATTTCTTTTCTAACCCGGTAAGCGCGGTAAAAACGCTAAGTAAATCGTATTTCCTTAAAGACCGCGCCGATTCATTAAGTATCGAGATAAGGGATATCGTTAGATCACAACAATTCAGTATGTTTGTTAAAAAACGTTCCCTTACACACGCCTTGTATTTTTGGACCCAGTTAGGCGACAGGGCGAGTATTTATGTTGGAGGGTGGGCCGTCTACAAATACGTATTGAATAAAACGGGCGACCCGGCTAAAGCTATGGAAGCATTCGAGCGCGCCGCCGATAAATACCAACAGTCAGGACATATAGATCAACTCGCTTCGTGGCAAAGAGGTAACCCCTTTCAAAAATCTTTCGTTATGTTTATGTCCGACCAGATGAAACAGCTACGAGCCGAAATTCACGCCATAAGGGACGCGGTGATACATAAAGATAGCGCCAGCATAAATAAAGCCGTTAAAACGGTCGCTATCTGTCATTTTATTTTACCTACTATGGTTCAGTTTATAACCAACGCTTTTCAATGGGATAATGAAGACCAACTTAGAGCGGTTTTACTTGGACCGCTTAACGCTACGGCTATTATCGGGGAAATATTAGCTCTCGGAGTAAACGAAGCTATGAGATTAGCTGGCGGAAATGTGGAAAACTTCGGCGATTTAGAATTAACTTTCTTAAGGCCGATATCAAAAATAGAAACCGCGCTTAGAAAAATCGACCCCGAGGATATAACATTAGACGATTTTGTAGAAGCAATGCTGACTTTATCCAAAGAAACGGTAGGCCCGCTTGTAGGTTTGCCCCTAAAATATGTTATGAGCGTAGGAGAAAAAGGACCAGAGTATTTAGACGAGGGCGAATTTAAACGGCTCGGTTTATTATTGCTGGGTTGGTCGCCTTACATAATAGAGAAAAAAGGACAGGACGATACAGAAGATGATAGCGAAGACGATGAATAACCGGGAGGTATAAAATGTTAACTACTGACGACAACAAATTTTTAATTGACGGCGACGGCGTGAATAAGGAATTTCCTTTTTCCTTTAAAATATTTAAGCCGGAAGACTTGTTAGTCTATAAAATTGATAAAACTACAACGCCGTACACGCCACACCTGCAAACACTAAATACAGATTATACGGTCGAAATTAGCCGCGTTAGTGACGGCGGGAAAGTAATTTTTACAACAGCTCCGACTTTAGACGAACAGGTATTCGGGAAAAGGGTTATTCCCTTAACTCAGCCGACACAAATACCGACCGAGAGTAACTTCCCGGAAGCTATTGTAGAAGACGCGCTAGACAGGTCTATGATGATATGCCAGCAATTGCAGGAGCAAATTAACCGTACAGCTATGCTACCGTCTTATTCTGAAATACAGTCTATTATTGTAGAGCCTCCCGTAGATAACAGGGCTATGGTGTGGCAGATTGACGGTGATACCGCGTATATTAAAAATTCAAACAATAACCCTGACGACGTGTACATTTTAGCTAAACAGGAGTCCGAAATCTCAACTGCTAATAGAGAACAAAGCGAGATCATTTTAGACCAGGTTAAAGCTAATAGAGAACAAAGCGAGATCATTTTAGACCAGGTTAAAGCTAATAGAGAACAAAGCGAGATCATTTTAGACCAGGTTAAAGCTAATAGAGAACAAAGCGAGATCATTTTAGACCAGGTTAAAGCTAATAGAGAACAAAGCGAGATCATTTTAGACCAGGTTAAAATTTCCAATTTATTCGATTTTAAATGGTCAGATCACTTATTAAACGATGAATCCTGGCTGCGATCAGATACATTTAGTTGGCATTCTGGTGAAGTTTACCAAAACGCTTATGATCATTTACTTGATGATATCCAAGACAAAGAGCTTATTGAAGAAATCTATTCTCTTGAGAACTGGAGTCAACCAACTAATATGACTTCCAACGGGGTACTAGGAGGTAGTACTTTCGCTGTTTGGCAAAGAGAAACAGGGAGAGGTGATTTCTATAATTGTATAAATGGTAACGCTGGACTTGATAATTTTTGGTATAACAAGACTAATTCAGGAGAATTCATTTTTTATAATCCAGATCCAATAATTATAAAGAAAATAACTTGGATTGTGTATGACCATAATAGAAATCCGTTGGATTACACAATTCAAGGATCTAACGATGGTATTGGATATGTGGATATCATTAAAAATCAAACAGCAGCGTCTGGTGAAACCACAGTTATGAATTTATCAAGTAATGATAACGCATATAGATACTATAAACTAATAGTCCATGCTTTTAATACTGGTGAAGGCAACTGCAAAGGTTTTATTATTGAAGCACAAAAAGCAAAAACTATTCAGTATTATCTAGCTGACGATGGACATAAAATATGCCCTGTAAGTGAAGAAAGCAAACTTATTGAAATTTATAACACAACAGGCATAGCGTGGTTTTATTTAATTGATACTGAAAATCAAAGATTTAAATTGCCACGTACTGAATGGGGTTTTGTCGGTTTAAGAGATAATGTCGGTAAGTTTGTACCTGAAAGTTTGCCGAATATTAATGCTAGTTTTGCTTCTGTTGACCCAGACGCTTCGGGTGCTATCTCTTTAAGCGGTCAACGTGGTGCTGTGGGCGGTGGTACTAATGTTAAAACTTATACAAAAATCTTCAATGCTTCTTTATCATCCCCTGCCTACCAAAACAACGCACCTGTCCAACAACGTGCCACGGAAATGTATCTGTATTTCTATGTTGGTGTCGCAGACGCTAATCCAGATATAGTCAATGAATGTTTGATGCACTTAAAATACAATAACGATTTTGAAGCGTGGCACAGACCTTTTATTCTGTTCGAGGATAAAAAGGTACTGCGTATAAAAGAAGGTACTTTAATCCGTTTGGTTACCGATTCTGATACCAGGTATTTTAGACAAACTTCTGATCTTGTCGTAGACGTTACAAGTATTTTAGATACCGGCACTACTCTTCAAAACGGTAAAGATTATTATGTCTATTTAGTACCGTCAGGAGCTACAGGGGTCGAGTTAAAAGTATCCCTTAATAGTACATACCCAGATGGATATACCGCCGACAATTCCCGCAAAATAGGCGGTTTCCATACTTTATGTGTCGATGCAGGTACTATTTCAGGACATCCGTTAAGTGA
>Ga0209409_1001172_pt1 | contig 23467 bp, 17 predicted proteins | sample AD_JPNMR1_MetaG_FD_184424 | JGI IMG/M metagenome (GOLD analysis project Ga0209409, IMG submission 184424) | Active sludge microbial communities of municipal wastewater-treating anaerobic digesters from Japan - AD_JPNMR1_MetaG (SPAdes) (version 2) | ecosystem: Engineered > Bioreactor > Anaerobic...
TCTAATGCCACTTTTGATTTAAAAGAGGAGCTAAACTTTTTTCTTGAACTTCTTTCCATAAGACAACTTTTAATTATTTATACGTTAAATTTTTAATTTTGTTGTCCTAAAAAAGGGGACCATTATAGTTATAATTCATTAAGCTATTAAAAAATATTTTATAAAAAATAATGTTTATTTTAAAAATTTAGATAATTAACAATTAATTAGCTAAAGGCAAATTTTTATTCAGAATTAAAATATTTAATAATTTCTGTATTGCGTTTAAAGCTAACATTAAATAATGAAAATAAACCCAACAAAAAAATAAAAAAATATATGCATGAAATAATCGATAAAATCAGAAATGAATTAGTTCAAAACAGCGATGAAAATACTCATAATTCTGCACAACGTTTTTTCAAAGAAAAAATAAAGCTTTACGGGATAAAAAACGCGACTGTTCATAAAATAGCTAAACGATATTTTGAAATGATAAAAGAAAAACCAAAATCCACGATTTTTGAATTATGCGAGATTTTGATGCAATCCGGATTTATAGAAGAATCATTTATTGCATGTGACTGGTCTTATTCTATTAATAAATATTACGAACATTATGATTTCCACATTTTCGAGAGATGGATTAATAATTATGTTAATAATTGGGCAACCTGCGACACTTTATGTAATCATACACTTGGAGAATTTCTCATGAAATTTCCCGAATATGCAGTAAATTTGGAAAATTTTGCTAAATCAGAAAATCGTTGGGTAAGACGTGCCGCCGCCGTAAGCCTTATTATTCCAGCCAAAAAAGGTCATTTTCTAAATGAAACTTTTGTTATAGCCACTATTTTAATTCACGATAAAGACGACTTAGTTCAAAAAGGATATGGCTGGATGTTAAAAGCAGCAAGTGAATCGCATCAAAAAGAAGTATTTGATTTTGTAATTAAGAATAAAAACGCAATGCCCAGAACAACATTAAGATATGCTATCGAAAAAATGCCAAAAGAACTAAAAAATTTTGCCATGATAAAAAATTAATTTATTTAAAAATTAACTAATTTAAAATTTTTACTATAATTGTATAAATTTTTATTTTATTCATATTTATAAATAGCTAATTTAAAATGGGGGAAAAATCAAACTATGAAAACAAATTTTATTATATTATTAACATTGCTAATTTCAATTTTTGTACAAGCCCAAATTACTCCTGATTTTGAACCGTGCATATCAAGCGGAGGTAGTTCTGGATTAAATAATTTAAGATTACTTGTAGCAAAATCAAGTGATGGGATTAATTGGACGAGGACAAATTTGGTACTTTCCGATAGAGCAAGCGTTGCGGATGGGTTATTGCTTAATTCCGGTCGAATTCTTGTTTACTATGTTGCCGGATGCATAGAGATAAATAATACAGAACAACCTGCAAATCACATTAAAGTAGCATTTTCGGATGATAATGGAAGATCGTGGAATTATAAAAATGTCACATTCAACAATCTGCCTTCTGGTGGTACTCTTCCGGTTGATCCCAATGTTGTTCTTTTGGACAATGGTGATATTCACATGCTGGTAACAATTGACCCTGATCAAACAGGTCCTCAAAAACCTTGTACTTATGCAGCAATATCAACTGATGGAGGTTTTACATTTACTTTAAGTAATTCTTCTGTATTTTCAATTTCCGGTACAGATGTCCTCGACCCTGAAAATTTTAGATTTGGTCCCAACAATTGGAGATTATGGGCAGGAGGAATTCCCGGTCGTAATGTAACCGGAATTTCAACAAATGAAGCTATAAGTTTTAACAGTGAAGGAGAATATTGTTCGACACAAAATCAAAATAATCCTTCTGAATGTTATATTGTTGCAGATGTTATCAAATATGAAGAATCAACTTACAAAATGTATACTTTCGGCACAAGTCCTTCGGGACAAATTATTCGTTCATTAACATCAACAGACGGTGAAATATGGAATCTGGATCCTGAAATAATCCTTTCGGTTCAACCTTCTACAGGTATTGAAAACCTTGATGTTTGGGCACCTACAGTTATTAAAATAAACCAAAACTATTTTCTAATGATTTATGAAACTCAAATTCCGTATTCAGCAGTGTCAGAATTCTCCTACATAAACATTTTGCAAAACGATACAACACTATCAGTAAATGAAAATTTGAATCTTACAGCACGTTCATATTACTCTGATAACACTATAAGAGACATAACGTTTTTTGGAACATGGCAATCTTCAAACCCCGAAGTTGCAGAAATAGACCAATTTGGTAAACTAACGGCTCACACTCCAGGAAATACCGAAATAACAATAAACTATAAAAATTCCACAAGTAATCCTGTAATAATAACAGTAAACGATGAAAACAACTTTATCAGTTCGAATATCACGAGTTTAAATGTTTATCCAAATCCTGTAAATAATTTTATTGTTTTTGAAAATATTTCTAAATCTGAACAAATAAATTTTAAAATTGTAAATATAACCGGACAAACAATATACAACGGGAATTGTACAACAAAAACAATAATTGACGCAAGCAAATTTAATCAAGGTATGTATATTATAGTTCCGGAGAATCCGTTTGTTTGTAAGAGTATTAAAATTATTAAAGAATAACACCTAAAATTCTTGTGTTAAAAAAAATAATAATCTTTCATTTTAGAAGTTTTTCTTATAAACAATGGCACAAGCATTTATTCACAAGTTAATCTATCTGGAGATGAGAAAATTATTGTGCAATTGAAAGTCCGAATACGGTATATGATTCTGCTATATCTGTCCATTTGGATTAAATGAAGAAAATACAAAATTAATGATTTATAGTTTTAACTTGTTGTTCAATAGTTAAATATTTAAATTTAAATCCAAGATAAAAAACCTCAGGGGGAGAATTTATCTTCGAACAAAATTCGTATTCCTTAATTCTCAATTTTGAAAACAAAGAAAATAATTTCAATCTACTTTAAGTTTATACATCACAAAACTACAACTACATTCTTGAAATTAAGGAAAACACAATGATATATATAAAAAAAATGAATAAGAATTCAAAATCCTTAGAGAATTCCAGTTCATTTGAGAAAATAAATTTTAGATTATTTGAAAAATACATTAACACTAAAAATTTTTATCTTTAATGTATAAAAATTAAAATAATTACAAAATCAAATATCAATAATCTTACTTTTAATTCAAATATTTTTTAGTAAGAACACCAAACAAATTTCTATCTAATTTCAAAACTACACTTGTCCACTGCCAATTATATAAGATAAAAATCTTAACAACATAAATTTGAATATAAATTTAAGAAATAAAAATTTAAGAAATTAGAACAATAAAAATTTTATTGGAACTTTTCAAATATTGACTGAATTTCAACAACAGATTCCGAAAAAAAGTTCAAAATGCCATTAAAAAACTTCATTATTATTTTCCAAATTAATTTTATTAGATTATTAAAACTTTGCTATAAATTTTTATGATTAAAAAATTCAACAACATAATTTTGAATATGAATATCAAAAAGTAATTTCTCTCTCTATTAAAAAATACCTCCCATTCAATTATTCCAGACGGAAAAATTTAACAACACAATTTTTAATAAAAACCTCTATTGATTTGAGAAAAATTAAAACCAATTTTTTTCCACATTATTTTGTATCAGAGCATAAAAAATAGCATTTTGCCCCTCTTTTCTGTTAAAAATTCAACAACATAATTTTGAATAAGAATATCAAAAAGTAAGTTAGTTTTCAACAAAAAATTCCATTATCTTCTTTCACCTATGACTTTTGATCAAATTAAATCATACAACTAGGATTGAAATGAATAATATTTACATGCAAAAAATCCCGGAAAATAAACCCCGGGATTTTCTATTTTTTCTAAAAAATTTTAATTCCTATTTTTAAAATAATCCTGAAATATTGCCTTGGTTGTCAACGTCAATAAGTTCGGCAGAAGGAACTTCGGGCAATCCCGGCATACGCATAATATCACCTGCTATGGGCACTACAAAACCGGCACCTGCTGCTATTTCAATTTCACGAATGTTTACAATAAATCCCGTTGGCCTGTTTCTCAAGTTTTGATTATCAGAAAGAGATTTTTGTGTTTTGGCAATACATACAGGCAACTTATCCAGTCCAAGATCAGAGATAGTTTTTAAATCTTTTCGAGCTTTGAGTGAATACTCAACTCCCGCAGCACCGTAAAGTTTTGTAGCTACAGTCTCAATCTTTTTCTCGATGCTCCATTCAAAATCATACAACGGCTGGAAACAAGTCTTGCAGGCATTTGCAGTATCAACAACCAATTGTGCAAGTTCAAGAGCTCCTTCTCCACCCTTACCCCAAGCTTCGTTTAAGGCAAATTTTATATTTTTGGATTTCAGAAATTCCGATAACACAGCAATTTCTTCAGTTGAGTCTGTGTTAAATTTATTGATAGCTACAACAGGTTTGAAGTTAAAATATTGTAGATTTTCAATATGTTTTTCAAGATTTGCTAACCCCTTTTCTACGGCTTTTGGATCAGGTTTTTCTATTTCTTTCAATGATGCACCTCCGTGATATTTTAATGCTCTGATTGTAGCAACTAACACAGCAGCATTAGGCGTTAAATTTCCATACTGAGATTTGATATCAAAGAATTTTTCAGCTCCAAGTTCTGATGCAAAACCTGCTTCGGTAACAACATAATCGCTGAGTGATAGAGCCATTTTAGTAGCAATCAGAGAATTTGTCCCTTGAGCAATATTTGCAAACGGACCTCCGTGTATTATTGCAGGAGTATTTTCAAGTGTTTGAACAAGGTTGGGTTTTATTGCATCTTTAAGCAAAGCTGCCATTGCTCCCTGAGCATTGAGATCTCTGGCAAAAATAGGCTTCTTGTCGTAAGTATAACCAATAAAAATATTTCCGAGCTTTTCTTTGAGGTCATTTAAATCTTTTGCAAGACAAAGTATTGCCATTATTTCACTAGCAGCTGTAATATCGAAACCTGTTTCGCGAGGAATTCCCTGGGCAGTTCCACCAAGTCCGATAACTATATCACGCAATGATCGGTCATTCATATCCATAACGCGTTTCCATTTTATAGTTCGCGGATCCAAACCCAGATTTCTCTCTCTACTTTGTAAATTATTATCTATCAAAGCTGCTAGCAAGTTATGTGCTTTTTCCACTGCAGCGAGGTCGCCGGTAAAATGCAGGTTTATGTCTTCCATCGGTATCACCTGAGCATAACCTCCTCCGGCTGCTCCCCCTTTTATACCAAAAACCGGTCCTAATGATGGTTCTCTAAGCACTACTGTGGTTTTATATCCCAATTTATTCATTCCCTGAGCAAGACCTATGGATGTAGTTGTTTTACCTTCCCCGGCAGGAGTTGGGGTTATTGCCGTTACAAGGATAAGTTTGTTTTTATTAACTTTTGATTCATCTATAAGACTTAATGGCAGTTTTGCTTTATATTTTCCGTAGGTTTCAAGAAGGTCTTCATCAATTCCCAATTTCTCAGCAATTTTCACTATTGGCAACATTTTAGCCGCTCTTGCAATTTCGATGTCTTTATTCATAGTAATTAAGTTTTATTTTATCAAATTTAACATAAAAATATAAAATTTGTTTAGTGATAAAAGTTACATTAAAAAAAAATATTATAAAAATTCGAGTTGTTAATAAAAGTTTGAAAAGATTTATGAATATAGAAAAGTAAAATACTACAAAGCAAATAACCCATTACGACCTAAACAGTAAAAATCCGACCCAAAAAATACTCAACAAAAAGTACATTTAAGAAAACAACCTAAAAAATTACTGAAGATAATTTGCATTTTGTTCAAGGAGTTTATTTTCGCATTCTAATTTTTTTGTCCAAAAATCATAAAGCAGGACTTGTCCTGAAGCAAAGTCTCAGGTAAAGCTGTTTGATAGACGCGTATTATTTTTGCTTAATGTTTGATTGATTTTAAGAAAAATCTCATAATGCGACGAGCTTTTTCTTTTGTTACTTTTTCTTTTTAAACGGTGGTCTCAACCCGGATTTTAGATTAAAATTTCTTTTAATCACAGTGTATTGGGTTTAGAAAGGAATACGGGCTAGTCTCGATTTGTTGGGGAAGAAGAAAAGTAAAATAAAACAAAACGAACAATCCACTCCAAGCCGTACAATAAAACTTCAATTAAAAACATTTTAAGCAATTGGGAAATAATAAAATTTCTAAGTGTGTGCGTTCGGCTAAACAATCCCACTGAAAAATATAGAAATACGGGCGTTTCGAGAGCCTCAACGCCCTCATGTTTCTGCCTTCAGGCAAATTTGGCATTATATAATGCTTAATCTTGGTTTAAAAATTTACTCGTGGCTAATAATTAAATATTCACTTTTTTAATTTTAATTTATCATTTGCAAAAGTTCGCAATCTTTTCCAATCAATTAGAATAAAAAGCATTAAATACTGAAAAGGCAAGCCAGGTGTTCTGTAACGCACTATCGAACCGGTATTTGGGGTATAAACTCCAACCAGAACATTCAGAAATAAAACAAATGTTAAACAAAACAAAATTACTCTCCATTCATTATGATTACGAGGCTTTTTAAAAAACACAACACTCAATAAAATAAAAATCACAAACAAAACAATCTCGGCAAAAGAAAAAAGTAAAAAAACTGTACGTACCTCCCCGGGAAAAGGTCGAAACATAGAATTGATAAAACCTATAGGTACAAGTTTAACAAAACTTTCCAGATTAGGACTTAGCCTTGGCAATTCGAAAGTGCTGCCTTTGTCTTCGAGCAAAGAAATATAATTTATAAAATCGTTTTGTTTGCCCGATAAGGTATGCAAAATATCGTAACCTATAATTTTTCCGCTAAAAATTACAAAAATCGCACTGAAAACTATAATTGCAAAAAATAAAATTATCTGTTGCTTTAAATTAAACTTTTTAGACACAAACAAGAAAAACAAAGCAGGCAAAAATGCCGGAAGCACATATACTTTTGAGGTAAACATAAGTGCGGCAGAAGCAATAAAACCTATTAAAGTGAAAATATTGAATTTTTTATACAGTTTTATTGCAAACCACATTGTAAAACCAATTGCAAACATCAACAAACCTTCCTTTAGCAAGCCCGAAGTCCAGAAAAGACAGGAAGGTACCAGAAAAGCTGATATTATTTTTAAATAAGGATTAAGTTCGGGAAAAATTTCATCGAAAGATTTGTATAAAACAAAGCAACCAAGAAATGATAAAAATGCCATCACAAGAATATGTATGTAAACATTTCCGGCTGAAAATAAACAAACTATTGCGTTAAAACGCATAATTGTACGGTTATCGTTAAAAAGTCCATAGCTGAATTCTCTTGTCCAGTAATCTGTTTGGTCGTAATATTTTTGCAAATGGGATTGTTTTCCTTGAATGCCTGTAATTAATCGCAGATAATCGGTAAAATTTTCATCTGCAGCTTGGTAAAGCACTTTTCCACCTCTGAAAAACTTGTGAATATCGGCCATTGAAGGGTCGTACAAATAAGTATAGACAGCATAGACACTAAAACCTCCAAGAATCTTCAAAAAAAATAAGACAATAAAAACATTCCGTTTGAAATTTTTGTCCTTGATTTTATAAAAGAAATATGCAATTGCGGCAAATAATAATATTGTTAAAATAACAGCAAATGTTTTCATTAACTTGAAATTTACATAATTAAATCAATCAGCATTTGGTGCATAACTTAATCAATTAATTACTTATAGGATTGTGATTATTCAGTTTTTTCCCGTTAAGTACTAGTAAATATTTTTCGAAATATTTTTCAGCCATAATTTTTGAATTAAAGTTTTCACGAGCATATTCAGAAATGAATTTTCTGTTGTAGTTGTCAGCGTTTTTCAGTGCCTCAGCTATTTTGTTGTAGTCGTTTGACAGGAAACCGAGATCCTCATTTACAAGTTCGGGCAAAGAACCGCGAGGAGTTCCAAAAACCGGACATCCAAAATACATACTTTCAGTAATTGCAAGTCCAAAAGGTTCGTCCCACAAAACAGGAAAAATTAATCCTGCGGATGCTTTTATTAAATTATTTTTCTTTTCTCCACCAACCATGCCATAAAACCTCACGCGAGGTGATAAAGTTAACCTGAATCCCATTTTAAAATTAATCCGTTTCCCTCCCATCACAACAAGTTTTGCTCCTGCTTTTTCTGTAATCTTTATTGCACCTTTCACATTCTTAACTCGCCACGCTGCATTACCCAAAAAATGAAAATAATTTCGTTTAGCGGAAAAATCGGGCATTCTATAATCATCCCAATCCAATCCGTTATAGACGTAACTTTCCGAATTATGTCGTTGAGCATGATTTCGCGAAACAAAAACTGTGTTAACATCGAAAACCTGCCCCGGATTAGAATTACCATGTATTGTTACAATATAAGGTTTGGAAATTTCTTCGTGTATGGGAAAATTAAAATGAACGATATCGGTATCATCAGGAATTTGTGAATTTAAACTCTTATTCTTTTGAAGAGGTATTACATCGGCGAAATCACAATTGGATCCCTCAGCAACCAGAAACCGGACTTTATGGCCCATTTTAGTGAGTTCTTTAGCAAGGTACCATATTACTCTCTCGGTGCCGCCATAGAGTAAAGCCGGAATTTTAGAGGGATTTACAATTAGAATGTTCATTTTTTTGCTTTTCTTTTAATTTCTACTCCAACAGCGTCAATTTTTCCACCCATAGGAGGATTTATCTTTTTGACTTTAACTTTTGCTTTTTGGAGTTGCTTAAATTCATCAAACAGCACATCCAAAATATCAGAAGCAATTTTTTCTATAAGATTTGATTTAGTATTCAAAAGAATTTCTCTCACTAAAGCATAAGCTACCTGATAATTAAGAGCATCTTCGAGCCTATCGGAGATTTCAGCTTTACGAGTGTCGGCATACAATACCAAATCAACCAAAAATCTGTTGCCTGCAGTTTTTTCTTCTGGATAGTGTCCGTGAAAAGCAAAAAACTCCATTCCTTCAATAAATATTTTGTTAGTTTTCATAATTATCTTTCAAGTTTTCCGCGATAAAATGATAAAATCATTCCAATAATACAAATAAATGATAAAATTAAAAAAATAAATTTTTCGGCTCTGAGAAAAATTTCATTTTCGATTTGATTTACGGCAGTTTTACCGAAAAATACCACAAAAAATATGGCGACAATTGACATGCTGAAAATTTGTCCTAACACACGCATAGTAGCCGCTGTTCCCGAAGCCTGACCATAATATTGCTTTGAAACCGAACTCATAATAGTATTCATGTTTGGTGATGAAAACAAAGCAATTCCAAATCCGACAATAACCAAAAGAGCAATAATGAAAAAGATAGAAGATGTTTCGGTAAGAAAAGAAAATCCCAGTAATCCGATTGAACAAAACAACATGCCCAAACTTGCAAGATAACGCGGTTGAATTTTATCAGACAATCTGCCGGTAATTGGCGAAAAAATAGCCATAATAACAGGCTGAAAAACAAGTATCATACCTGCTTCGCGAGGACTTAAATGTTTAACTTTCTGTAAATACAAACTCAACATAAAAATTATTGCAAAAGTTGCACTGTAATTTATCAATGCAGCTAAATTAGAAAAAAGATAAATCCTATTTTTGAAAAAAAGCTTAACTTCAAAAGCAGGAAATTCTGATTTTTTCTCAAGAAAAATATAAAAACTAAGTAATGTCAGCCCAGTTAAAAACAAAATCCACCCATGAACTTTCGGGAATTGAGTTGTTGAATAAATCAACAAGGGCAAGCCCAGCAAAAAGAGAATAACATTTCGAAAAGTCTGTTTATTATAATTTACTGTTTTAAAATCTTTTGTATTTTTTTGCAAAATTGAGAATGCAGGAAATAAAATTACTGTTCCGATTGCAGCAGATAGATAAAATAAAGTTTTCCAACCGAAATAAAAAGCTATAACACCACCTAAAATTGGTCCAAGGGCTAAGCCTAAATAAACAGCAGAAACACTTATTCCCAGAACTCTTCCTCTTTTTTGGGGAGGAAACTCAGAAACCAGTATTGCAGGTCCAGTTGTACTAACAAATGCTGCTCCTATTCCTTGAAAAAACCTGAAAATTATCAGTTGTGTCCCCGAAAACGATAATGCACAAAGCATAGATGCAATAGAAAATATTACCAATCCTATTTTAAAGATAACTTTTATTCCAACAATATCACCAAGTTTTCCAACAGGAAGCAGAAACATAGCTGTAGATAACAAAAAGGCTGTTACAATCCAGCTTAATTGTAAAGAGTTCAATAAAAAATCTTTTTCGATTTGCGGCAAAGCAATATTGACTGCGGAGCCTAAAAAACTTCCCAAAAAAGAGCTAACTGCCACAAGCAGCAGAATACTAAAGCTATGTTTCATATTTATAAAAGAATAAAAAAATATCTATAAAAAAACGCAAACATACAATTGAATTCCATAACCTTATCAAAATTTTTGAAAATATCTTATTTTTATTTTGTCATAAAATCTAAAAGTTATAACTTGCACGGTTAAAATTTTAGATAAAACATGGGACTATTTTCATTCTTACAACAGGAGATTGCAATAGATTTAGGCACCGCAAACACAATAATTATTCACAACGATAAAGTTGTTGTTGACGAGCCATCAATAGTTGCCCTTGACGAACGCACCGGAAAATTGCTGGCAATTGGGCATAAAGCCAGACAAATGCAAGGAAAAACTCACGAAGGCATAAAAACCGTTAGACCTTTGAGAGATGGAGTGATTGCCGACTTTAATGCTGCAGAACTTATGATTCGAGGCATGATAAAAATGCTAAACAAAAATCGTTCATGGTTTAACCCTTCATTAAAAATGGTTGTATGCGTTCCTTCTGGCAGTACAGAAGTTGAATTGAGAGCAGTGCGTGACTCTGCCGAACATGCCGGTGGCCGCGAAGTTTACATGATTTATGAACCCATGGCTGCAGCTTTAGGTATTGGTATGGACGTAGAGGCTCCACAAGGAAATATGATCGTTGATATAGGTGGCGGTACAAGCGAAATTGCAGTTATTTCACTCGGAGGTATTGTTTGTAACAGAAGCATTCGTATTGCCGGAGATGAATTAACCGATGATATTCAAGAATACATGCGGCGCCAACACAATGTAAAAATCGGAGAACGCACAGCCGAAGAAATTAAAATTAATGTTGGTGCTGCAATTCCGGATTTAGATAACCCTCCTTCGGAATATATTGTCAGAGGTCCTCACCAAATGACAGCTCTTCCTATTGAAATTCCGATTACACATCAAGAAATTGCTCATTGCCTCGATAAATCAATTTCCAAAATAGAAGCTGCAATTATGAGCGTATTAGAATTAACTCCTCCCGAACTTTATGCCGATATTTATTCAAAAGGAATTTATCTTGCCGGTGGAGGAGCATTGCTTAGAGGACTTGATAAGAGAATTTCTGAAAAAACTAACATCCCCGTGCACGTTGCCGAAGACCCGCTACATGCTGTGGCAAGAGGGACTGGAATAGCTTTGCGTAATATTGATAAATTTGAATTCCTTATAAGATAACTACATTATTATATGAATAATGAAAAATCTTATAAGATTCATAATCAATAATGACTTTTTTCTGACATTTTTACTAATACAAATTTTTTGTTTTACACTTTTATTCTCTTATAACCCTTATCATCGCTCTTACTTTTTCAATTCTTCAAATGTATTATCGGGAATTATTCAAGAAAAACATTCAAATATTACTGAGTATTTTTACTTAAAGCATGTTAACGACAGCCTTATTGCAGAAAACGAAAGACTTAGAAACCAAATAGAAAAGTATCGCCGAGAAGAAATTCCTCCTATATTATCAAGTGGTTTTTCATATATCGCAGCTAAAGTTGTAGGAATTAGCGTTAATAAAATTGATAATTACATAACCATAAACAAAGGGAAAAATCATGGAGTATACAACGAAATGGGAGTAATTAGTTCGAATGGTCTTGTAGGTATAGTTATAAGTGTATCTTCAAATTATTCCACCATACTCCCATTGATAAATCCTCAAACTAAAATTAGCGTTAAAATCAAAAAAAATAATTATTTTGGTTCATTATCATGGATTAAAGGAGAAGCAAACTATGGATTAGTTACAGAAATTCCGGGCTATGTTCAATTTGAAGAAGGTGATGAAATTGTAACCAGCGGTTTTTCTGCTATATTCCCGGAAAATATCCCAGTTGGCAATATTGTTTCTTCGGAAATTGACCCTACTACAAGATTTCATAAAATAAAAATAAGATTTAACACCGATTTTTATAATTTACATTACGTATATTTGATAAAAAACAAAAATTTTGAAGAACATAATCAGATCATCAGTGAATTAGAAAAGAAAAATGATTAAACGAAGAATTTTCTACATATTTTTTCTTGCCATTTCAGTATTAGTTCAAGTACTAATATTCGACCGCATTACATTGAGTTCTGTTTTTCTGGTACAATATTATGTGATTTTTGTTTTATTATTACCTTTCAACTTAAACAAGTACTCTGTTCTATTTCTAGCACTACTTTCCGGTTTGTTGGTTGACATATTTAACTCCACACCGGGGCTACACAGTAGTGCTATTGTATTTATGGGATATTTTCGCAATTTCTTTTTAAACATATACAGTCCTCGTGACGGATACGATCAGAATAAATTACCTGGAATACAATCATACGGAACAGGATGGTTTATACGTTATTCTTTTTTCCTGATTTTAATTCATAATTTTGTTCTTTTTATACTAGAAGCATTCAGTTTAGAAAATTTTGGGCAAACATTGCTTAAAATATTTGCAAGTACAATTGCTACTATTGTATTTGTAGTTCTAGGAAATATTATTTTCTTTAAAAGAAACAAATGAAGAAGTACGACAACAGAAAATATTACATATCGGCAATTATTCTTTTTTTTATTTTTGTTATTGTATTTAAATTAATAAATCTCCAAATTTTTGATGAATCATTAAAAATATCTGCCGAAAATAATTCTCAGCGTCGTATTACCGAATATCCTGCTCGAGGACTTATTTATGACCGCTACGGCAATCTTTTGGTTTATAACGAAGCTGCCTACGACCTAATGCTGATACCAAGAAAAATGAAAGAATTTGACACGCTGTCACTTTGTAGAGATTTGAATATAGACATCAGCGATTTTTATGCAAGATTGGAGAAATGTATCTCTTTTTCTAGTTTCAGACCATCGGTGTTTTATAAACAAATCACGGCACAACAATACAGTACATTACAAGAACATCTTTTTAAATATCCGGGATTTTTTGTCCAAAACAGAACACTCAGAAAATATACTTCATCATTAGGTGCTCACATTCTTGGTGATATTGGAGAAATTGATAAAGAAACTCTGGAAAAAAATCCATATTACACCGGAGGTGATTATATAGGGAAAAGCGGTGTTGAAAAATATTACGAAACCGTACTACGTGGTAAAAAAGGCGTTAAAATTTTTTTGGTTGACGTCCATAATAACATACAGGGCAGTTACATGAACGGAAAATACGACACCCTTGCCATTCCCGGAAAAGATTTATATCTTACAATTGATTCAGCACTTCAAGCCTATGGTGAAAGATTGATGAAAAACAAAGTTGGAAGCATAGTAGCTATAGATCCCAACAATGGAGAGATTTTAGCCCTTGTTTCAAGTCCTACTTACGATCCACAATTATTAGTAGGTAGAAATCGCGGTAAAAACTACGACAGTCTATTAAATGCCAAGTCAAAACCACTAATCAACAGAGCAATTTCATCAACATATCCTCCCGGCTCTATTTTTAAGATTGCACAGGCATTAGTAGGATTACAAGAAGGAGTATTAAAGCCAAATACATTTTACCCTTGCGATGTATCTCTTGTTGGGTGTCACGGGCATCCTCCTGCTCAAGGAGTTGCCAGAGCAATTCAATACTCTTGTAATCCCTATTTCTATATGGTTTTTCGTTCGTTAGTCCAGCGAAAAATAGAAAAAAGTATTTTTAAAGATTCAAGAATCGGATTACAATTATGGAAAGAAAAAATTACCGGATTAGGATTCGATAAAGCATTTGATATTGGGCTTCCCGGGGTAAACAAAGGACAAATTCCCGGACCTGATTATTATGACAGAAAATACGGAAAATATCGTTGGGCATTTAGCACTATTTATTCGCTGGGGATTGGACAAGGTGAAGTTTTGGTTTCACCGCTGCAAATGGCAAACTTTTGTGCTATCATAGCAAACAAAGGTTATTATTATAATCCGCATATTGTAAAGCAAATCGGAACGGATTCTGTTGATAGAAAAAATTATATGAAAATATTCACTCCATTCGATAAAAAGCATTTTGATGTAATTATTGAAGGAATGGAATATGCAGTTAATGAAGATTACGGAACCGGTCGTAATGCCATAATATCAGGAATGCGAGTATGCGGTAAAACCGGAACTGTCCAAAATCCGCATGGGAAAGACCATTCGGTATTTATTGCGTTTGCTCCAAAAGATGAACCTAAAATTGCAATTGCAGTTTATGTTGAAAATGCCGGGTTTGGAGGTGTTTGGGCAGCCCCTATAGCCAGATTGATGATGGAAAAATATTTACTCGATTCTATTATAGATCCGGATATAGAAAAAATAATATTTGAAACAAAAATTGATGCAGAACAGTAGTATTTTTAAAAGATTAGATTGGATCAGTATATTGATTTATCTCCTACTTGTTTTGATAGGATGGGTAAATATATATTCGGCTGTTTATGAGGAAAGCCATAGCAGCATAATAGATTTGTCGCAAAAATACGGGAAACAACTTATCTGGATTGGAGCTGCTTTGTTGTTAGCCTTGGTTATCTTGATAATTGACTCTAAATTTTATACTTCTTTTGCCTATGTTCTGTATGCAGTAGGTATTCTATTATTATTTGCAGTACTTATTTTTGGAATTGAGATTAATGCTTCCAAATCATGGTTTCAATTTGGAACGTTTAGAATGCAACCGGTAGAGTTTACAAAAATTACAGTTTGTTTGGCCCTTGCTCAAACAATGAGTTCAAGATTTTTTTCATTTAACGAAATTAAAAGCATTATTAAAATTGGGATAATTCTTTTTTTACCGATTTTACTAATATTTATACAAAACGACACGGGTTCGGCTCTAGTATTTTTTGCTTTTATTTTTGTCCTTTACCGTGAAGGCATGAGTAAAGAATTATTTTTTACAGGATTCGTCCTCATAGTTTTATTTTTACTGGCAATGCTTACGAATCTCGAAATTCTTTTACTTGTAGTTTTAATTGCATCGGTAGTTATTTACATCATTTCCAATACAAGAACACTGCAAGCTCGGATAATGCTGTACTTGTTTTTGTTGTATTCTTCGTTATCTTTGATTTTTTATTTTTATTCTGACATTTTTACCGAAAAACTTTTACTCTTAATAATCATCAATATAACAATAAATTTATTGACAATGTTAATTTTGTATTTCACGTCAAGAAAAAAAATTATATTGCTTTATTTTTTAATTCTTTTAGGAGTTAGTGCTTTTGTTTTATCCGCTGATTATATTTTTAATAATATTTTGCAGCCTCATCAACAAAACAGAATAACAGAATTTCTTGGAATTACTGATGATCCTTTAGGAATTGGCTATAATGTAAATCAATCAAAAATTGCGATCGGAAGCGGAGGATTAACCGGGAAGGGTTTTCTTCAGGGAACACAAACAAAATACAACTTTGTCCCTGAGCAAAGTACCGACTTTATCTTTTGTACTATTGGAGAAGAATGGGGATTAATTGGATCTTTAACAGTAATAACTTTATATACATTTCTGATATTAAGAATTATCTTCAGATCCGAAAAACAAAGAACCTCGTTCTCAAGAATTTACGGATATGGAGTAGCTTCGATACTATTTTTTCATGTTGCTGTAAACATTGGAATGACTGTAGGACTTACTCCGGTAGTGGGGATTCCGCTACCGTTTTTAAGTTATGGAGGGTCATCACTTTGGGCATTTACTATTTTGCTTTTTATTTTTATAAAGTTAGACTCCGATAGAACAGAAAATTTAAGATAATAAACTCAATTATATGGCACAAATAATTACAAAGATTGAAAACAAAGATGCTACAGAAATTTCAGATATAAAAACCAACTATCCTGCCTTATCTGTATTGGTTACAGTATTCTTTTTCTGGGGATTTATTGCAGCAGGGAATTCAGTTTTTATTCCATTTTGCAAGCATTATTTTCATCTCGATCAATTTCAAAGTCAATTGATTGATTTTGCTTTTTATCTTGCTTATTATATAGGAGCCTTGTTTTTGTTTGGATATGGAGTATTTCGCAAAAACGACCTTGTAGGAAAATTAGGGTACAAAGTATCAATTATTTATGGACTTTTATTTTCGGCATTGGGTGCAGTTTTTATGATTTTTGCAGTTGAAATCAACAACTTCAATGCAATGTTGTTAGGACTTTTTGTTGTTGCGTTGGGTTTTTCGCTTCAGCAAACTGCTGCTAATCCATTTGCCATAAGTCTGGGAAACCCTGCAACCGGAGCTTCACGTATAAACCTCGGAGGAGGAATAAATTCATTTGGAACTGCAATAGGTCCAATTATAGTAGCCATAGCTTTATTTGGCAGCACAGCACCCATAACCGACGAAAAAATAGCTTCGTTACCATTAAACAAGGTTGTGATATTATATTCATTTGTTGGAATATTATTTCTTCTTGCAGCTGCATTATTCAAATTTTCAAAAAAAGTACCTGCCGGAATAAGTTCAGAACCTGTAGAACCTGCAAAAAAAGCATTGACGGCTATGATATTAATGACAGTTTTTCTAATCGGAATGTTTATTCCGGTTTTTAAGTCATACAATTTATCAAATGCCGATCTCAAATTGACAGAACTATCTAAACTAGAAACTTACAGAATGTCGTTTTTAACCGGAGCTTTATTGATAGTTCTCATTTCTTTGTTTTTAGTTAAATATTTTTCAGGAAAGAATCCCAATGGATGGGGAGCAATGCGATACCCTCAGCTTGTGTTGGGAATGCTTGCAATTTTTGTTTATGTGGGAGTTGAAGTTGCAATAGTAAGTAACTTTGGGGAATTACTTCACAAAAAAGATTTTGGCGCTTACAAAGCCAGTGAAGTTGCTCCTTTCATCTCAATGTATTGGGGAAGCTTAATGATAGGAAGATGGACGGGTGCAATTGCCGTTTTTAATTTAAAAAATAAAACCAAAAAAATACTAACGGCAGTTGTTCCATTAACAGCTTTTTTTGTAGTACTCGGGGTAAATGCAATTTCACAATATAACATAAAACCGTTGTTGTTTTACATAACTTTAGTTGCAGTACAAATCGCGGCATTTTTCTACACAAAAAACAAACCTGCAAAAACATTGATGACTTTTGCACTGCTTGGTATAATTATGATGCTCATCGGCATATTCAATACCGGAAAAATTGCTGTTTACGCCTTTATGAGTGGAGGATTGTTTTGTTCTATTATGTGGCCTGCAATTTTCAATCTTTCATTAGCAGGATTAGGAAAATATACAACTCAAGGATCTGCTTTTTTAATTATGATGATACTTGGAGGTTCCATAATTCCACCTATTCAAGGAAAACTTGCCGACTTTCTACAATCGCAATCTCAACATGATGGTTTTGGTATTCATAACTCATATTGGATTACTGTTTTATGTTTTGGGTATCTTGCATTTTTTGCCTGGTATGTAAAAAAAGTTTTAATTAAACAAGGTATTGATTACGACAAATAAAATTAAGACAAAAATTTATAGAATGCAAATGATTTTGATTGTTATTACTTCACATCCTGTATTTAGCATTTGGAAGCTTGATGCACTAATGTTTAGCAGGTGGGTCGGCTATGCTCAAACACAGAGAAGCCCCGAAATACGGGTATTTCAAGAGCCTCAACTATAAAATATGTGAGTGGGCTTTAAGCTGACTATGTATTATGTATTGCTGAAGAAGTTTGGGTTAAAAATTATAAAGTTTTGATTTGCACTTTTTATGGGGAAGGAAGGCATAGGCATTATTGAAAATAGCGAGTTATTATACTCTATTACAAGCTGATATAAAAAAGCTGCCCACAAGACAGCTTTTTTAGAAAATCTTTCAAATATTATTTCTTTCTTTCTTTTCTTTTCATCAAATCGTAAGCAATCGGACTTGCTACGAATATTGAAGAATAAGTTCCAACAAAAATACCAAGCAACAGTGCAAAAGTAAATCCTCTGATTACCTCACCACCAAAGATAAAAATTGCTACTAATACAAGTAATGTGGTAAGAGAAGTTAAAACCGTACGACTGATGGTAGTATTTATAGCATCGTTCATAATTTCTTTATTTGTACGATTCTTAAATATTCCAAAAAATTCTCTAATACGGTCAAAAATTATCACAGTATCGTTAATAGAATATCCAACAACAGTTAGAATTGCAGCTATAAATGCCTGGTCAATTTCCATATTGAAAGGCATGATACTGTAGAATAAAGAGAATGCTCCTAAAACAATGATTGTATCGTGAACAAGAGCAGCTACTGCCCCAAGTGAATACTGCCATTTTCTGAAACGTATCAAAATATAAATAAACATTAAAATAAGTGCAATGGTTATTGCTACAATTGATTTAGCTGTAATATCTTTAGCAACGGTAGGTCCAACCTTTTGTGTATTTTGACGATAATCGGAAACGAATTCTTCAATGGTAGTATTTTCAGGTAAGAACTTTTTCAGTCCAACATAGAGCAAAGAATCTGCGAGATTATCTGCATTATCTTCATTGATTTTAAATTTAGTGGAAATTTTCACCTGATTACTTGTGCCAAATGTTTTAACAGTAGGTCTTTCTCCATAAACAGATTCAAGAGATTTAGCAATTTCTTCGGGAGAGAAACTTTGTTTAAACGCAACAACATAATTTCGACCACCGGCAAAATCAATCCCAGGATTTAATCCTCTTGTTGCAAGAGAAAATAAACTTATTGCGATTAAAACTCCGGATATAACATAAGCGATTTTTCTTTTTTCAATAATTTTAAAGCTAACATTGTTGAAAGCATTAAAAGTAATTTTATTTCCGAAAGTAATTTTTCTTTCTCCATTCATCATCCATTCAAGAATAATTCTCGAAATAAATAAAGCTGTAAACAAAGATGTAAGGATCCCGATTATAAGAGTGGTAGCAAAACCTTTAACCGGGCCCACACCAAAGTTAACTAGAATTATACCGGTAATAATAGTTGTTATGTTAGCATCCAAAATTGCAGAAAGAGAGTTTTTATAACCATCAACTAAAGCAGATTTAATGTTTTTACCTGCACGTAATTCTTCTCGTATTCTTTCAAATATGATAACATTAGCATCTACAGACATCCCAATTGTAAGAACAATCCCTGCAATACCGGGCAACGTAAGGACTGCTCCCAGTGATGCAAGCACCCCCATAATTAAGAATAAATTAAGAATCAAAGCTATATCGGCAGCAACACCTCCATGAGCATAATAAAAAATCATGAAAATGAATACAATAATGAAAGCAATGATAAAAGAATTTAGACTGGCATCAATTGCCTTTTGACCAAGTGAAGGTCCAACAATTTCTTTGGATAAAATATGTGCAGGAGCCAGCATTTTACCAGATTTAAGAACGTTAGCAAGGTCAGTAGCTTCGCTTAAAGTAAAATTACCTGTAATTTGGCTCCTACCTCCTTTTATTTCGTCATTAACAACAGGCCATGAATAAACATATCCATCTAAAACGATTGCTATGCTGCGACCAATATTTTCTCTGGTAATTCGAGCCCATTCAACAGCACCTACTCCGTTCATGGCCATAGTAACTTCGGCAGTAGCTCTGTTCTGTCCAAATTCTTGTTGAGCATCGGTAATCACATCACCTCCAAGAACAGGACCTCCGTCCTTACTACGTTTGAGGGCAATTAACTGGTAATATCCAGGAGCTTTTGGTAATGGTTTAAAACTCCATGCAAATACTAGATCTTTAGGGAACAATCTTTTTACAGACTCTCTGTTTAAATCGGCCATAATTGAAGCCATATCGGATTCTTTTGCAAATCCAACAACAGGACCGTAAATTTGATATTCATTTACTTGGGGTCTTAATCTTTCGAATAATGCAGAAGAACTTGTAATTTGAGAATTTTCATCTTTTTTCTCTTCTGTATTAGCAACTTCAACTGTCTTGGTTGTATCTTCATTTTCAACCATTACATCTTCGTTAATAACATCAGTGATTACTTCCTGAGGTTTTTCTTCGGTTACTTGTTCACCTTTTAAAAGCTTTGCCTCAGTGTCTCGAATGTTAGCTATAATAACATTTGCTTCAGAAAGTTTGTCATAAATTTCATCCGCATTATAGGTTTCCCAAAATTCCAAAACGGCAGCCTGACGCAATAAACCTTCTACACGTTCGGGTTCTTTAATCCCCGGCAATTCTATATGGAATACTCCTTTAACAGCAACATCACGCTGAATGTTTGGCTGTACAACTCCGAAATGGTCAATACGCTTTCTGAGTACATCAAATGCATTGCTAATTGCAGCTTCGTATTGTTCGTCCAAGTATTTCAGAACTTCTTCATCAGTAGACTTGATGTTAATTTTATCTTGATTGCTTGTTGTAATAAATAAAGAAGCTAAGCTTGGAGAATTCGGTTTTTTAATTTTATTATAAGCCTGTCCGAATTTTTCAATAAAATTTTGACCGGTTTGATTTTTTGTTACAGTTCTTGCTTCTTCCATAGCAGCATTAAATGTGCTGTCCATTGGATTGTTGCATAAACTGCGAATTATTTCTTCAGCCGAAATTTCCAACGAAATATTCATACCCCCCTTCAAGTCTAAACCAAGATTCATTTCTCTTTGCTTACATTCCATGTAAGTATATTTGAAGAAAACTTTTTGATTAGACATCGAATCAAGATACCTTGTCTTTAAGGAATCAATAATTCTAAGTTTTTCTTCTTCACCTACGTTTAATTTTAATGCATTAAATTTAGCCTCAGCAAAATTTAATGCTTTGCTTTCAATTCGTCTTGCTACAAAAGTGAATGATAAGTAATATAAACTTATCAAAACAAACAAAACTGTTAAAAAAATAATCGCTCCTTTGTTACGCATGTCAATCAAATTTTATTATATTCAACTATTTCAAAATTTTAGCTTGCAAATATATATTTTTTTCAAATAAAAGAATAAATATTTATTAGGTAATTTTAATTTCGGTTAAAATTAACTCAAATTTTTTTAAATCAATTATTGCCTTGTGCAATAATAGAAAATCTGACCCCAATATCCCGGCAATTTTTTTAAATCCCATAAAAGTGTATAATTCATTTACATGATCCATCGGTGTAAACAAACACAAAAAGTTTTTGATTTTATACCTACCAATAATCATGGTATCTAATTCCGCCACACTAATATCCGAAATATTCGAGTTAAAACCAGATCCTGAATCTATAAAATCAGCATCTTCGAAATTAAAATTTTCAAACAATGGATTATTGCGGTCCATAACTGTTGAAGAGGCCCCAGTATCTATCAATAACCTTACTTTTTGACCATTTATTCTTGAATTGACATAAAAATGATGCCCCCCATTTCTAATATTCAGTACATTTAACTTTATTCGATATTCTTTTTGTTTTTTCATAGTTTTTATTATAAATATTTTTCAATAATCTGACGATTTGGATTAAAATATCCGTGATACATTTTCGGATATTCTCTTTTAATATTATCAATTAAAATTCTTATGCTGATCTCATTCGAGAATTCATTGATGTTAAGTTCGTCGCCTATAAAATCGGGATCTATATTAAAATTTCGCCATTGAATCATATTAAAATTCAGATTTTCAATTGCCGACTTTAATGCAGAAATTTCCTCAGGATGATTTGTATGTCCCGGATGTACAAAATAGTTTATTGATACCCATTTACCCGACTTTCTTAAAAGTTTAATTGACTCTATAACATCTTTAAACTCATAATTTATTGGAGAATAGTACCAATTATAATAATCTTTTCTAAAACTGTTCATACTGATTCTGGCACTATCCAGTCCATTTTCTATCAATTTATCAATTTTGTCGGCTTTGCTGCCGTTTGTATTTATATTTATTATTCCTGCTTTTGTTCTTTGCCTTATCAGTTTAATTGCTTCAGCAATTACATCTCCTACCAATAAAGGCTCTCCCTCGCATCCTTGTCCGAAACTTACCACCGGATTAGAAGCAGTATTTAAATGATCTATAGCAATTTCTGCAATTTCCTCCGGTGTTGGCACAAAAGAAATTCTATTTTGAGTTGAGCAAAATCCACTGTCCTTAGGTTGATATGAAATACATCCTCTACACCGACTATTGCAGGTTGGAGATGTTGGCAAAGGTGCTTCCCAACGATTTAAAAAATAATTTCTCGCTGCCGGACAAAAATAAACTGTAGCACAATGTACAAGATGTTTAACAAGACGATTCGCTGGATATCTTTTTTGAAATTGTTTTGTCCCCGCAATAACTTTTGATTGATTAAATTGAGAGAAATCCTGTCGAATATCAGGATCAATTCTCACGGCTGTAGTGTAAAATTTACCTTTTAACCAGCCAATTGCAGTATATGCAAACAACGGTAAAACAGGAGCATCATTCTTTTTTACAAATGCAGCAAGCGACGTATGAGTATGAGCAGGTGCAACAAAAGCAGCTACAGCATATCCACGCTTAGACAATTCAACTTTATTAGTATTTGTATTGAGTCCAACAGGAATCCTACCAGGTAAGAAAAAAAAATCACTGCCTTCAGGCAAAAGAATAAAGTCTTCTTTATTCAATATTTTTATTTTATTTGACTCCCTTCCAACAACCCTCAGAGTCTTATCTTCCTTAATATTTCCACGTTCGTCGGCAACAAGTATATACGGTAATTCAGGCATAATATTTTTTTGCAAATTTCTAAAAAAACCTGAAATAAACTAATGATTAAAAACAATTATAACAATTTTTCCGTACTTTTAAAGTATCTTACTTTAATTATACCTCAACTTTTTATACAAAACTCCAAGCAATCGAGCAAATTTAATTAACAAAAATTTTTGACGATGAATGAATAAAATTAATTCGTTTTATCTTGCTTAAAACTCATAAACTCTCGTATTTTTTTGTCAAAATACGATTTAACCTCCTTAAAACTGTGGCGATGATCTACATCCCATTCTGTTATTTTATATACCATACAGTTATCGGGAATAGGAACTTTTTCTGTACTTTTCCACGTTCGCTTATTCAA
>Ga0209409_1001176_pt1 | contig 23419 bp, 16 predicted proteins | sample AD_JPNMR1_MetaG_FD_184424 | JGI IMG/M metagenome (GOLD analysis project Ga0209409, IMG submission 184424) | Active sludge microbial communities of municipal wastewater-treating anaerobic digesters from Japan - AD_JPNMR1_MetaG (SPAdes) (version 2) | ecosystem: Engineered > Bioreactor > Anaerobic...
TAACCCTTTTATCTCTTATCCCCCTTGCAACAATCTGGTTTTTCACCATAATCCTCCTCATCTTTCCAAAATCTAATTTTTCTTCCATAACTTCACCTTCATTAAAAGAGGAAACAGAATAATCAAAAGCATCCTGAAAAATCTTATTGTATCTCTTGTGGGATTAATCTTACTCTTTTCCTTACTGTATACAGTGGAGATGGGAACCGAGCCAATTCTATACATTTTCCACCCTGCCTTTATCAACAGTTCTGACTCTGTCTCAAATTTTGATGTAATAAGCGTCACATTTCTGATAACATCTCTTTTTATAAGTCGGAACCCGTTCTGAGTATCAGGTATCCACTGAAGTGAAAAAAGAGAGATGAGAATGGACATAGAGATATTGGTTATACGTCTCATAAAAGGCATATCCGTTCCTTTTATTTTCCTCTTACCAACCCATATGGATATATTTTTATTCCGTCTGTATGCCTTCTCAAAACTCACCACATCTTCTACCTTATGCTGACCATCTCCATCCATTGTAATTACAGCAGATATATCGCTTAAATTTTCAAGGATATAACGAAAACCCGTCTTTAACGCTTCTCCTTTGCCCCTGCATACAGAATGTTTCAAAACAGTAGCCCCATTTTCTTCTGCCAGGAGACCTGTTCTATCAGAAGAACCATCATCAACTACAACAACTGTTTCAAATTTTTCCTTAAGTTTTGAAACCAGCCCTCCAATAGTTCTCTCTTCATTATGAGCGGGGATTAAAACAGCTATCTCTCTATTCATTTATAAAGACCTCTTTTAAAAATTTTTCTTTAATGACATCCGGCGGTAATAACCTGATAACGCTTTCCGCTTTTTCTCTTGCTATTCCGAGCAGTTCCATATCCTTTACAATATTACCTATCCGCAAGGGCGGAATACCATGCTGTCTCACACCTAAAAGGTCTCCCTGTCCTCTTATCTTTAAGTCAATCTCTGCTATCTCAAAACCACTTTCTGTTTCAACAAAACTTTCAAGTCGTTCCGCTATGTTCCTGTCAGAAGAAGAATAAGGGACAAGTATGCAGTATCCGGTATCACCTGCCCTACCTACTCTGCCCCGTAATTGATGGAGTTGCGCCAGTCCAAATCTCTCTGCCTGTTCAATAATAATATATGTGGCTTCAGGAACATCTATACCTGATTCTATTACAGAGGTTGCCACAAGAACCATTGTTTCCTTATTTCTGAATCTTTTCATTACTTCATCTTTTTCTGTGTATGGCATCCTGCCATGAAGAAGTGCAACAGGTATCCCGGGTATTTTTTCTCTAAGTTTCTCATACTCTTCAATCGCTGACTCAATATTTTCATTCCCCTCTATTGCAGGGGTAACAACATATCCCTGTTTACCCTGTGAACTTTGATATTTGATAAACTCATATATCTTCTCTTTTTCTTCCACAGGAAATATATAAGAAACAACCCGCCTTTCTCCCTTAGGAATCTCACCTATCACTGAAACATCAAGTGCACCATAAAAAGTTAGGGCAACACTTCTCGGTATGGGAGTGGCACTCATTACAATATAGTGGACACCTTCACCTTTCTCTTTCAACCGTTCCCTCTGTTTCACTCCGAATTTATGGAGTTCATCTATTACAGACATCTTTAGATTTTTAAACTCTAACGACTCAGTTAAAAGAGCATGTGTCCCTATTAAAACTTTTATTTCTCCATTCTTTATTCCTTCCTTTATCTTCTTTTTCTCCGATTCCGGTAACTGGCCCAAAAGAAGTGCTAAAGGGATATTCTGCTCCCCAAAAAATTTCTGCCAGTTGATATAGTGCTGTTCTGCAAGTATCTCTGTGGGAGCCAGAAGTGCTGCCTGATATCCCATCCTTGAAAAAAGCCACAGGGCAAACACAGCAACCACTGTTTTACCTGACCCCACTTCCCCGTGTACCATCCTGCTTATAATCTTCCCCTCTTTAATATCCCTTAGTATATCTTTCATTACCTGTACCTGCGGTTTTGTAAGTTTGAAAGGAAGATATGACTGGAAGATATCAATAACATTCTCTTCTGTGTCAATAGAGACATCTGAGGGTATCCTCTGGTTCATTTCCTTTTTCAGGAGCAGTCCCAGTTGAAGAATAAAAAACTCCCTGAAAATTAGATAGTTCCTTGCCTTCTCAAGGTTTATATCTGACTTTGGAAAATGTATATTCTGGAGTGCAAATTTTATATTTGGCAGTTTCAGTTCCTGCCTTTCTGTCAGGGGTAATATCTCAGGCGGATACTCTTCGACATTTTCAAGAGAAAATTTCACCAATCTTCTCATATACTTCTGGGTAAGTCCTGAAGTAAGTGGATATACAGGCAAAATCCAGTCTTTCTTTACCTGCCTGTATTCCTCATAAAGGGGATTAACCATCTGCATTTGCCCATTGAATATCTCTACCCTGCCATTTATAAAAAACTCCTTATCAATTGAAAAGACATTTTTAAGGTATGGCTGGTTAAAAAAAACAAGAAAAAGAATACCAGACCCATCGGAGATAGCAACTTTCAAATAGGATGTTCTGTTCCTTACAGGGAACCTTTTCTCTTCTCTTGTAAGAACCTTACCTTTTACAGAGGCAATTTCATCAGGGACAAGTACTCCTATTTTTTTAAAGTTTCTCAGGTCAAGATACCTGCGAGGAAAAAGGAAAAGTAAATCAAGAACATTGTTTAACCCAAGTTTCTCAAGTGATTTAGCACGCTTTTCGCCTACAGAAGGAAGGGCTTTAAGTGGGGTCTCCAGCGTTATGTCCATTTTTAAAACGGTAATTTCTGTTCCTTTTCACCAAAAAATTTATAAAACTTCAGCACTCTTAATATCTCATCAATGGAAGAGAGATACACATTTCTCGCATCTATCTTTTCAATAAGATTGGCAATAACTGAGGGGAAAGTAATGAGATGATCCACACCCTCTTCTTTCATTATTTTTATACTTTCCTTCTGAAGTTTATCTGAGGCAGGAAGAGAAGGGATGACAAGCACCTTTTTGAAATTTTCCCCCTGAAAGAATTTCTTGCTCTCTAAAGTATATCTACCCTTTGAAAATTCAAATATCTCAGGAAATCTTGAGAGAACCACAGGGGTAAATTTCATTGTATGCCAGCACACAGGTTTTACAACAGCATTTTTCAGAACTCTGCTTACTTCACTACCTGAAAGAATAAACTTATCCATTTCTTCGGGCTCGGTAAGCTCAGCATTTTTAACAAAAAGGATATCGTTTTTTTTGAGGACAAAAAAATTGTGGATTATGAAAAATTCTTTTACAATTTCAATACTTGCCTGGCTCATAATTTTTGACCTCTCTTTTCCAATTTACAATTTTTTCTTATATCTGTCAACATCATCTCCATCTCTTCTCATCTTCTTACATATCTCATAAATTATAGATATTAAACTCTTTTCTCTGTGAATAATATGGGGCTGTGTTTTGTCTATTTCACTACCAACCTCAATATTTATAGAAGGTGTCTTTCTGATACCGAGTATCTGTGAAGGATACACACTTCTATGTCCTGTTATCAAAAAACTCACAATGCAGGATAATGCAGCATACGGAGCTATGCCCTTACCAAAAAGTTCTATAGCCATAACACTCGCAGATATTGGAGTGTTTGCTGCCCCTGCAAGAACACTTACCAGCCCAATAGCAGATAGAAATGACCTGTCCATTCCCATTAAATTAGAAAAACTCACTCCTGAGGTTGCACCAACAAAAAATAAAGGAAATATAATCCCACCACTTCCCCAGAAATTTAATGTTATGGCTGTAAAGATAATTTTCAGTATAAAGGCATACCACACTAAACTTTTTCCTTCAAGTGCCCCTTTTACTGTTTCACTTCCCAGTCCAAGATACCTTGTAGAAAAAATCAGTGTCAATATAACAAGTAAGCATCCCCCTGCCATCCCCTTTAATGGAAACCATATATTCAACCCTGAAGAAAATTTCTTAAACAGCCGCATTGTCTCTATCATCAACATAGAAACTGCCCCGAACAATATCCCGGAAACAATTATCTTCAGAATAACAATACTGCTCATACCTGGTAATAAAGGACTACTTTTTTCTATAGCACTGTAAAAATAGGGGCTGCCGAGGATAGAAGATATATAATAACTCACAATACCGGCAACAAAAGATGGCAACAGTGCATCATAAAAAACACTGCCTATAAAAAGAACCTCTATACCAAAAAGAGAGCCGGCAACAGGGGTTCCGAATACAGAAGAAAAACCGGCACTTATACCGCATATAACAAGTTTCTTACGGTCATTATCATCAAGCCGGAGTATATCAGAAAAGAAGGATGCAATACTACCACCTATCTGGGCACAGGGACCTTCCTTTCCTGCAGAACCACCGAAAGATATAGTTAATATAGCAGTAAAAGGTTTGATAAAAATAACTGCCGGATTGATTCTCCCGGAATATTTATGGATTGCTTCTATAACCTTTTCCGTACCATGCCCCTCTGCAGAAGGACATAGATATCTGATAATTAGAGCATTTAGAAAGAAAATGAAGGGTAAAAGAAGATAATAGTGGGAATAAATATTAGATAAAGATATACTCCTGTTCAGAACTTTTAAAAAAGCAGTGGTTGATAGACCAACTACAATACCCACCACTCCAGCAAGAGTGCTCCATTTGAAGGTGCTTATTAAAAGAACTGTTGTCTCTGTAAATCTTCTACGCATTTATTATTTAAAGTTAAAAGGAAAAAGTTAAAAGTTAAAAGTTGAAATTATTAATGACTCTTTACCTGCCACTTTCTTTTCATATCTAAAGGTGTTCAGCAAGTATTTAAATATTTACTTACAGATTAATTTATGAAAAATCCGAGAAAAACAAGCCCTTTATAAAAGAGGGCTATTATTGCTCCCAAGCCCAGATATGGACCAAAAGGGACATAGTCCTCCATCTTCTTTTTTTTCAGTCCTATGAGTGTAAGACTTATAACAGTTCCGAGAAGGGAGGCAAAAAATATGGTTATAAATACACTCTTCCAGCCTAAAAAAGCACCTATCATTGAGAGAAGTTTTATATCTCCACCTCCCATTGCCTCTTTTTTAAAAAGCAATCTACCTATCATTGCCAGAAATATCAGTATTCCACACCCTGTCAGAATACCTATAAATGAATACCATATACTTTCAATCCCTGTCAGTTCATAATGCATCCCACGGAAAAAGATAGAACACAAAAGACCTATAACAATTCCGGGAAGAACGATTACATCTGATATCAGATATGTATCTATATCTATAAAACCCATTATCAAAAGGCAAAGAGTGAAAAAAGTATATATTAACAGATTTATTGTTAATCCAAATTTAAAATATAAAGAAAGAAAAAGTAATCCTGTGATAAGTTCAACAACAAAATAGCGGGGGGATATTTTTACCTTACAGAATCTACACTTTCCTTTAAGCAATAAAAAACTTAAAAGAGGAATATTGTCATACCACAGGATATTTTTACCGCAGGAAGGGCACTGAGAACCAGGCCTTACTATTGATTTACCTTTAGGTAGCCGGTATATAACAACATTTGCAAAACTCCCGAATACTAATCCCAGTACAAATATAATAATTCCCATAGTGGTTATTGTATAACATCCCTGTATTAAAAGCAAGGACGGTTTATTTTTCTTCATACAAATTTTTTGACAGAAAGTTGGAAAAGATTACAATAAATGATAGTTTTTAAAATTTAAGGAGGAACTAAATGGTAAAGATAGCTTTTATAGGGGCTGGAAGTCTTGGTTTTACAAGAGGACTGGTAAGAGATATTCTCACATTTCCCTTGTTGAGAGATGCTACTATCAGTTTGATGGATATTGATAAGGAACGGCTTGAGTTTGCAGAAACAGCAGTTAGAAAAATCATATCTGCAGGTAAGTATCCGGCGAAACTTGAAGTAACAATGGACAGAAAGAAGGCACTAAAAGGTGCTGATGCTGTACTCTGTACCATACTTGCAGGTGGTGTTCAGGTGTGGCGATATGACATAGAGATACCTAAAAAATATGGTGTTGACTTTAATATCGGGGATACCCGTGGAGCAGCCGGTATTTTTAGAGCGCTGAGAACCATACCTGTTATGTTAGACATCTGTAAGGACATTGAAAAATACTGTCCTGATGCAATATTTCTTAACTATACAAATCCTATGGCTATGCTTTGCAGGGCTATGCAGAAAAAGTCATCTGTTAAGGTAACAGGACTATGCCACAGTGTGCAGGGAACTGCAGAGATGCTTGCAAGGTGGATAGGCGCATCAATGGATGAAATAACCTATGTATGTGCAGGAATTAACCATCAGGCATGGTATATTGAATTCAACAAAAATGGTAAAGATGCCTATCCCCTTATAAAAAAGGTAATAAAAGAGAAAAAGGAGATATACCAGGAAGAGATTGTGAGGAATGAGATGTTTCTGGCACTTGGATATTATGTAACTGAGTCAAGCGGGCACAATTCAGAATATAACTGGTGGTTTAGAAAAAGACAGGACCTGATAGAAAAATACTGTACATATGGAACCGGCTGGAATCCGGGAGTACACAGATATATCCTTGATGAATATCTTAAACGGGAAGATACATGGAAAGAAGATGTAAAAAAATGGTTAAAAGAACCGGTAAACCTTAAAAGAGGGCATGAATATGCAGCAAGTATTATTAATGCCTATACAGGTGGAGAACCATTTGTCTTCAATGGAAATGTCCCCAATACTGGAATTATTCCTAACCTACCTCAAAATGCCTGTGTGGAAGTTCCCGTATTAGCAAATAAAAGGGGGTTTAATACTATATATGTAGGACCACTTCCACCTCAATGTGCTGCCTTAAACAATATAAACATAGCGGTAGAAGAGATGGCTGTGGAAGGAGCATTAACAGGTAATGCTGAAATGGTCTATCATGCCATATGTTATGACCCGCTGACAGCAAGTATGCTCTCTTTAGCAGAGATAAGAAAAATGGTCAAGGAGATGTTTGAGAAAAATAGGGAATATCTCCCACAATTCAAAAGTATAAGATTTTAGCGGGATAATTTTTCAAGATACTCTTTTGCAGGAGAAAAATCAGGGTTGATTTCAAGCGCCTTTTTAAATTGTTCTTCTGCTTCTCTATATTGTCTTTTCATATAATAGGCAGTCCCTAAACTGTAAAAGGAAATATAGGCATCCGGTTTTAACCATGTTGCTCTTTTGAGATACTGAATTGCTTCATCATATCTTGCTGTATTAAGATATAGAAAACCCATATTATTGTTAAACTCATAACTATCCGGAGTTAACATTAAAGCGGTAAGAAACGACTCTTCCGCTTTTTCTGAATTACCTCTAAAAAGATATGTTAATCCCAGATTGTTATAGAGAGAATCATAGTAAGGGTGTAATTTTATTCCAGCCGATAATAAAGTGTATGCCCTATTATATTCATTTAAATTCATTGCAATGGTTCCTGCAAAGTGTAAATATTCATAAGAAAAAGGATTGTATTTAGATGCTTTCTCTGCAAACTGGAGTGATAGATTCCCTTTTGTATTCTTCGCAAGAAACATATACCTGCTTGCCTTTATCCCCCTGTAACTCAAAACAATCCCTCCTATCGCAAAAATTAAAAGGTATAACTTCAATAATGGATATGAAACCTTTAAAGTCCTGTCACCCCTGCTCTTCCTGTATATACCACCTGTAAAAGAAACATTTGCCCAGAAAAGCAACAACGTAGCAGGATTTTTGAATGGAAAGGACGCAAGAGCATTAACACATATAGCAACTACAGAAGAAATAATACCTGCTATAAGAACTCGCTCCTTACCCTCCATGCCCCTGTACAGAACAAAAGATACCCTGAAAAAAGAAAAAAGAAGATATAAAAATAATAAAAGCCCCACAACCCCTGTCTCCGCACATACCTCAAGATAATCATTGTGGACACTATCAACAAGCAGCGAGGGACCTTTCAGTGCCTTTGTTTCTCCTTTTGCATAATACGGATATGTGATAACAAAATTACCTGGACCTACACCCATCAAGGGATTTTCTTTTATCATCTTCAGTGTTACATTCCATATAAGAAACCTGCTCTTTATCGTGCCTTTCTCAAATGTGGAAATATCAGAAAAGGCAATACGGGAAAAAAACAATATGCACAGAAAAATTATCACCTTCCTGTTTATAGACACCCTCCTGCCAGTAAGAATAAAAAATAAAATACAGGAAACAAAAAAAGATATATAACTTGCCCGCGTGAATGTAAAAATAAGATGGAGAATAAACAGTAAAAGCAGAATATACAACAGCCAGTTCCTCTTTTCCTTAAAGATAAAATAATAAACATAGGGAATTACCATCACAAGATATTCAGCGGCAAAGTTACGCCTGCCAAGGGTACTTAACGGACTGTTCTTTATATCCCACTTCACAAAATCAATACCAGCAACCTGTAATAAACCATATATGGATATTATTACTGTGATAATTACAACCCCCTTCATAAAATAATCAATAAGATAGATGTCCCTTGCAATGAGATTCTCCAGCGATATATAAAGGGTGATGAAAAGAATAAGAATAAAAATACTCCTGAACCCTTCAAAGATATTTACACACCTGCTAAGTGTCAGGATATACCAGATAAGTAATAAACCAGCAGGTATAATAAAGGTGTTCCGATAACTGAATAACCTATCCTTTATCCCTGCCGCAAAAAGTAAAATAACACAAAAAAATATCCAGACAAACTTGGGAAGTTTTGTAGGGTCTCCAGTAAAAGCAAAAAGAAGGGGCGTAATTGCCAGAAGCCACAGACTTAACCGAAAAAATTTATTCATATTGACTGTAAAGGTACTTCTGGTATAATTATAATATCAGTTTAAATTAAAAACAATGTACTTTTGACTTTTTATTTATATCCTGGGGATATAGCTCAAAGGGAGAGCGTCCGCCTTGCACGCGGAAGGTTGCGGGTTCAACTCCCGCTATCTCCACTCTGGGTTGCGGTTAAGGGAGGTGAAACCGCAACCTTAAAGGGGTGCAGGGGAAAGAATTGTCCCCTGCGTATTTCGGAGTGGGGGGAGGACTATATCAGGAAGGGGGAAGCACCCCCTCCTGACGAGCGAAGCGACGGTTGGGGGTTCAACTCCCGCTATCTCCACTCAGGGTTGCGGGTAAGGGAGATGAAACCGTAACCTTAAAGGGGTGCAGGGGAAAGAACTGTCCCCTGCGGCTTTCGGAGTGGGGGGAGGACTATATCAGGAAGGGGGAAGCACCCCCTCCTGAAGAGCGAAGCGACGGTTGCGGCTTCAACTCCCGCTATCTCCACTCAGGGTTGCGGGTAAGGGAGATGAAACCGTAACCTTAAAGGGGTGTCCGCCTCGGGCGGATGTATTCTGGAGGGGAGGCAGAAAAAAGTATTTCCATCTTTTCACTCTTCTCTCAGGAGAAGTAAAAATACCAAAGGGCCAGAAAAGGGATTTTTATGATGACTAAAAAAGGACCGGGTTCTCTGGTCAAAATAATGGATGAAGAAGAGATAAAAAGGGATTTTGTTCCACGACTTAATATCATTACCAAGCCATTGTTTATTATCTTTGAAGAACTGATACAGAAGGAAGATTTCCCGGATAGAGAACTTATCTTTTCTATTATGAGAGAAGTTGATGAAATAGAAACCTTCCTTGATGACTATGGCGCTTCTCATAACAAAAAGTTTTTCTACTTCAGAGAATTGATTGGCTCTATAAGATGGATAAATATCTTCATATTTCAGGGGCTCCATATTCTTGCAAGAGTAAAAAGTTATAATCTTGATGTTTCTGAACGGGAAAAAGCCATATTTATCAAAGAGCTGAAGAAGACAATAACCCTTTATCTAACCACGTTAAAAAATCTTGGAGCAACATTACAGGAAGAGGCATTAAAAATCGGGATTAAAAAACCAAGAGAAAAATACAGTAAAAAGAAGATGCTGATAGAGATACAGAAAAAAATTCTCCCACCGGACATTGAAGAAGATGTGGTAAAAGAAAAAGAGGAAAGAACTATTAGTATCCTTGTAAAATTCCTTGAAAATGCTGAGATGTTCAATACCTTTGTATGTGGAATAAAATCAGATGAAGAAATCACAGAAGAAATAATGGAGAAATACAGGTCAATATTCAATCAAATAGAATCTCTTTATGACACTTTTCTAAAAAATACAGAGATAGAGAATAAATACCCTGATCTGAAAAAGATAAGGAGTTATGTCGCCCTATCTATGCATCTTTTAGAAATGGGGAAGGCACTTACTCATTTCTACGAGAGGCACAGTGATAAGGTAAGAAAATACTCCTCCTCTTCTCAACTTTCCCGTCTGGTGCCGGACGTTACAATAAAAGAAACTTTAAAGGAATTCATTCTCAACTATTCTATTTATTTCCTTCTTACAGGTAAATCTACGTCTATAAAGATATTCAAAAAAATGGGTATGGATGCCGATGAGTTTATCTATTCTACAAGGAAACTTATACTATATTCTTACAGAATAGAGGACTTCCATATAAGGCCTGTAATGCCTGTAACTCAAATAGCGGGTAAATATAAATTGGATACATCCCTCTACTATAACAGAAATAAGTATAACCTTAAAAGTCCGGTAGAGATGGCAATAGCAATACCTGATATAAGAGAAGGTTTATCAAAGGAAAATGTGGAGATTATGATACAGGGACCAAGAAAATCCGTCAATGAAATATGTGAATTTTTAAAGGAGAAATGCGGGGCGTCAGAAAAGGAAATTGTATGTAGTTTAATAACGTCTTCTCGTTTTTAACCTTTAAGATTTATGTTTTATCATTCGTATATGGCTTATTGACATATAATTTTTTCCGGGTTATACTATTTATCTCTTGACAGAGTTATTTAAAAAGGGTATTATAAATTTGACATAAGAAAAAAATGGAAGTATAATTACCTTTCTTTCAGTATAAAGCCTGAAAGTGTGGAAGTGTTGCTCATTGACAATTTAAAATTTATGGTCAAGCTATTAAGGGCATACAGTGAATGCCTTGGCGAAACCTGGCGATGAAGGGCGTGGCAAGCTGCGAAAAGCCCCGGGGAGGCGCAAGCAACCCGTGATCCGGGGATTCCCGAATGGGGCAACCCATCCACCTGAAAGGGTGGATATTCGCCGCAAGGCGAAGGCGAACCAGGGGAAGTGAACCATCTCAGTACCCTGAGGAAAAGAAAGAAATTTCGATTCCCTGAGTAGCGGCGAGCGAAAGGGGAAGAGCCCAAACCGTATAATGGTAATAGCGTAGGTGCGTTCATTATACGGGGTTGCAGGGTCTGGCAGGAGAGAACCTACTCTCTCACCGGGTAAAAAGTTTTTCAGAATAGTCGAATGACATGGAAAGGTCAACCACAGAAGGTGAAAGTCCTGTAGACGAAATTCTGAAAACACCTGGGTCAGATTCCTGAGTACCGCGGAGGAACCGAGGAGCTCCGCGGGAATCCGGGAGGACCACCTCCTAAGGCTAAATACATGGTTTCGACCGATAGTGTACAAGTACCGCGAGGGAAAGGTGAAAAGAACCCCGGGAGGGGAGTGAAATAGAACCTGAAACTGTGTGCCTACAAGCAGTCGGAGTCCGCCGCAAGGCGGATGACGGCGTGCCTATTGAAGAATGAGCCGGCGAGTTATTGGCTGCAGCGAGGTTAATCCGCTTCAGCGGAGGAGCCGTAGCGAAAGCGAGTGGTCCTAACCGGGCCCGTTAGTTGCAGTCAATAGACCCGAAGCTGGGCGATCTAACCATGGCCAGGATGAACCCGTCTTAACCGGCGGGGGAGGTCCGAACCGGTGTTCGTTGCAAAGAGCTCGGATGAGCTGTGGTTAGGAGTGAAAGGCTAATCAAGCCCAGTGATAGCTGGTTCTCCCCGAAATGACTTTAGGGTCAGCCTCACCTTATAGAATGATGGGGGTAGAGCACTGATAGGGCAAGGTTCCTCACAAGGAGCCAAGTTCTTTCAAACTCCGAATACCATCATTTGTTCGGTGGGAGTGAGACTGTGGGGGCTAAGCTCCATAGTCAAAAGGGATTCAGCCCAGACCATCAGCTAAGGTCCCTAAATCCAGACTAAGTGGTAAAGGAAGTGGAGTCACACAGACAACCAGGAGGTTGGCTTAGAAGCAGCCATCCTTTAAAGAAAGCGTAACAGCTCACTGGTCGATGTGATTCTGCGCCGACAATTCAACGGGGCTCAAGTCTGGTACCGAAGCTATGGTTTCCACCAAAAATTGGTGGAAAGGTAGGGGAGCATTCCCTGACGAAGAAGTTCATCCGTAAGGATGGATGGAGTCAAGGGAAGAGAGAATGCCGGCATAAGTAGCGAAAATCCCGATGAGAATTCGGGACACCGAAAGCCTAAGGTTTCCTGGGGAAGGTTCGTCCGCCCAGGGTTAGGCGGGGGCTAAGTCGAGGCCGAAAGGCGTAGGCGATGCACAGCTGGTTAATATTCCAGCCCCATCTGGTAAACGTTAATACTGAAGGGGGGACGGAGAAGAATAGGTCATCCGGTGACTGGTAGTACCGGTTTAACTCCTGAAGTCCGCTTGTGGCAAATCCATAAGCACCAAGGATGGATGGAGGAATACGAGCTCAATCGCAAGTGCGAGCGAAGTGGCCAAGTTCTTCTTCCAAGAAAATCCTCGTAGGGAGTTTATCAGGTGCCCGTACCGCAAACCGACACAGGCAGGCTGGGGGAATACCCTAAGGTGCGCGAGAGAACCCTTGCTAAGGAACTAGGCAAAATAACCCCGTACCTTCGGAAGAAGGGGTGCCTGAGTAAGGTATAGTTAGTCAATAATTATACCTGAAAGGGCCGCAGTGAAATGGCTCCCGCGACTGTTTATCAAAAACACAGGGCTCTGCAAACTCGTAAGAGAATGTATAGGGCCTGACAAGTGCCCAGTGCCGGAAGGTTAAGAGGAGATGTTATCCGCCGTAAGGTGGAGAAGCATCAAATCCAAGCCCCGGCAAACGGCGGCCGTAACTATAGAAATGGACCGCTGTAGTTACGTAAAAAAATCCGACTATATGCTGGGAAATCTCGTCATTCCTGAACTACTCGCCACTAACAGATGGCAGTAAAAATGTTCAGGTAGAGATAATCAGCAGGAAAGGTTAAATTTCCTTAAAGGAGACGGGTATGCAATATAATCCTAAAAGAGTACCTCCACATATAGGATATTATCTTGCTGGCTTTGCTGATGGAGAAGGCAGTTTCAATATAATCTTCGGAAAGAGAGATGATTACACAAATCAGTGGAAAATCTCTCCATCCTTCAATGTTTCTCAGAAAGACCCGGTTATACTTTCTTTGTTCAAGAAACATCTGAAATGTGGAACTATGAGGCAACGTCAGGATGGAGTATGGTACTACGAAGTAAATAATCTTAAATCCATCTGTGAAAATGTAATTCCCTTCTTTGAATACTTTGGATTTCTATCATCTAAGAAGAAAAACGACTTCTCAAAATTTAAAAAAATTGTTTATCTTATCAGGGAAGGGAAACACCTTACAGAAGAAGGGATAAAAGAAATCATCTCCATCAGGAATAAGATGCACAATGGAGGGAAAAGGAACTATTCAGAAGAAGAAATCCTTAAGGAAATTTAAAATCCTCAGAGACTATACGTCGGACACCAAATATCAGTTTGGTGAAGATATAGTCCGAACTACCTGGTGACAGGTAGAGTGGGAAGTATCCCACCCTTTAAAAAGGTAACACAATGAACGGTCCTAAGGTAGCGAAATTCCTTGTCGGGTAAGAGGTCGGTCTTGCCCGTAAGTTGGCTCATAACGGTGGAACTCTCTGCTTCTGGATGTAAACAAGGAACATCCTAAACGGCAGGGACAATACCGTGGGAAGTCGTCTGCCTTCGTTCTAAAAATGAACTCTGGTGGATTGACCCCGTAACGACTCAATCCTTTTACGGATTGGACTCTTCCAGAACTGCTAAATGGAAGGGTAACACGCCAACCATTAACCGGAGAGGAGCAAAATGTTAAATCCCTATTATGTAACCGGATTTACAGAAGGGGAAGGGTCTTTTTATGTATCTGTATCTCCACGTAAACTGGAAAAGGTTCAGTGGGAGATAAGACCCACCTTCTCAATATCTCAGAATAAAGATAACAGAGGGATTTTATATCAGATACGGGACTTTTTTGGATGTGGCTCTGTAAGACCTTCAAAAAGAGACAACACTTACAGATATGAAGTGAGGGCACTTAATGACATAAGTGAAAAGATAATCCCCCACTTCAAAAAATATCCGCTTATCACTGAAGGCAAGAAAAATGACTTTGAGGCATTATGCAGGGTTGTTGAGATAATGCTTCAAAAAAGACATCTTACAGAAGAAGGGCTCAAAGACATCTTCCAGATACTTCTCAGTGCCCGTCCAGAAAGCAGAAGAAATTACAATATCAAAGAACTCTCCAGGTTAATGAAGGTATAGTCTATTGTGAAGTTCCGACCCGCACGAATCTTGTAACGATGGGAGCGCTGTCTCGGCGAGGGGCTCGGCGAATTTGTGATACCTGCGAAGACGCAGGTTACCCGCGGCTAGACGATAAGACCCCGGAACCTTTACTGTAGCCTGCTATTGGATTTTAGAATAATATGCGTAGGATAGGTGGGAGGCGATGAAATCCTGATTCCGGTCAGGGTGGAGCCAGCGGTGAAATACCACTCTTATTATTTTGAAATCCTAACCTCTGTCTGTGAAACCAGGCAAGGGACAGTGGGAGGTGGGCAGTTTAGCTGGGGCGGCTGCCTCCTAAAAGGTAACGGAGGCGTCCAAAGGTTCCCTCAGGCTGTTTGGCAATCAGCCGTTGAGTACAAAGGCAGAAGGGAGCCTGACTGTGAGACTGACAGGTCGAGCAGAGGCGAAAGCCGGGCTTAGTGATCCGGTGGTCCCGTGTGGAAGGGCCATCGCTCAGCGGATAAAAGGTACTCCGGGGATAACAGGCTGATCTTGCCCAAGAGTTCATATCGACGGCAAGGTTTGGCACCTCGATGTCGGCTCATCGCATCCTGGGGCTGGAGAAGGTCCCAAGGGTTGGTCTGTTCGCCCATTAAAGCGGTACGTGAGCTGGGTTCAGAACGTCGTGAGACAGTAGATGACCCTGCTGTCTTTAAATCTGGCTATATGCTGGGAAATCCGAGTATCTAACTGTTACTTGACAGAGCGTGAAAATAGAGATATTATGCCTCTATATAATATGTCAAGTAAAAATACAGTTAGTGCGGACAATCAGCAGGCAACCGGTCAAATTTCCAATGAATATCTTGCGGGTTTTGTAGATGGAGAAGGATGTTTTTATGTTGGTTTCAGCAAAAGGAAAGATCTGCCATTAGGATGGCAGATAATCACTGAATTTCATCTCAGTCAAAATCCAGGTGGTAAAAACATATTAGAAGCATTTAGAGAAAGATTAAAAGCAGGTTATATAAAACCCAACAATCCGAAAAATAAAAAAGATAGAACCTGGGTTCTTGTAATAAAAAATAGAGATGAAATCAGAAACAAACTTATACCTTTCTTTGAAAAGCATCCTCTCTTTTCGCACAACAAAAGAAAACAATTTCATATATTCAAACAGGTATTTTCTATTATAGAACAGAAAAGACACCTTACAGTAGAAGGTTTTGAAGAAATAGCATCTCTTGTATTCAGTACCCCCACAAGAGGCAACAAAAAATATTCAAAGGAAGACCTGACCGGAGCCTCAGAGACTATACGCCAGAATTCACCGAAAGGTGAATAAGATATAGTCCGAACTTGCAGGCGACTGCAAGAGACTTTCTGAAAAGAAAGTCCGCCCGCCAAAGGCGGGTCAGTAATCCTTATTTATTAAGGATGAAAGTAACAGATTGTCGGTCTCTATCTGCCGTGGGCGCAGGAGGCTTGAAGGGGAGCTGACCCTAGTACGAGAGGACCGGGTTGGACGAACCTCTAGTGTACCGGCTATCCCGCCAGGGGTAATCGCCGGGTAGCTATGTTCGGAAGGGATAACCGCTGAAAGCATCTAAGTGGGAAGCCCACCCCAAGATTAGGCCTCCCTCCGCTGCAAAGCGGACTGAAGACCCCAGGTAGACTACCTGGTTGATAGGCTCCATGTGTAAGACCCGTAAGGGTTTAAGCTGAGGAGTACTAATCGGTCGAGCGGCTTGACCATAATTTTTATTAAAACAGGGAAGGTTATCGCCTTCCCTGTTTTTTTTTGACATTAACCGTAATGTCTTTTAAAATATTAGTATGAGGAATAAAAGATTCTGGCAGGGCTTTACCCTTATAGAAATAAGTGCAGTTGCAGGAATTGTCTCTGCACTTTCAGTAGGAACATATATGGGGGTGCAGAAAGGCAGAGAAAGAGAGTGTATAAACAATTTACAGCAGATATATAAGGCGGTTGTGATGTTTGAGATGGATAATGGACACCTCCCAAATGCCAAATTTTTCCCCCCATCTTCCTCTGACCCAAAAGGACTCCAAAATCTATTAGCACAGTACGGAGTAACAGGTAGTATTTTTTTCTGTCCTTCTATCCCTGAACAATTAAATAAATATGGAATAAACTATATATGGAATGATACTGTAAATGGGAAAATGAGCGATTCTCTACCTCCCGGTACCTGGTTAATGACCGAGATGACTGCCGTAAGTAAAAATATACCAGGTCCTCATACGGGCAGGTTTTCAATACTTTATGCAGGAGGTAATGCACAGACAGGAGAAAGGATTTCCTTACCGGAGGTATCTCCTGCACAGAAACCGGTAGAAGAACCAAGGGAAATTAAAAAAACAGAAGAAAAAATGCCAGAATCATTGCCTGTATTAAGCGTCCTGACAAAAAAGGAAGCACGGGCAGGAGAAAAATTAAAGGTATCTGTTTCTATCTCTGATGGAAAAGGTGGTTCAATTCCAATAAAATCAGGTATATTTTCAATAAAAGCAGATGACACTTCAGTGGATATACCTTCTGTTTTTGAAGTAAAAAGCGAGTCATCAAGTTTTGAATTCCCGGCCATCTTTAATAAAACAGGGAAATTTCATATAAAGATAAAAGAAGAAAATTCAGGACTGGAAGGAGAATGTGAAATAAATATCTCTCCTGAATCCGTATCCCAGTTTACATTTTCTAATTTTCCATTACTATGGGAAGCAGGCAAACCACAGGTAGTTCATATCTATGCCTGTGATACAGGTGGCAACAAAACTGATGATTATGACGCTGAAGCAATTATCCTGGCGAGAAAAGGGAAGGTATCTCCTGAAAAGGTAATACTTGTAAAAGGGGTATGGGCAGGAGAGATTATGCTGACTGAATCTTCTGATAGCAATGTTCTGTATGTAGCAGGAGAGCGAGATATTTTTGGAGCCAGCCCTGAATTCAAGGTTAAAAATACTGCCCCTTCTTTTATTGAGGTATCCACTGAAAGTAAAACAGAACCTGTAGCCGGTACCCCTTATGATATAACATTAGAAGTGAAGGATATTTATGGCAATAGATGCATTGATTATACCGGAGAGATTGAAATAACCCTTCCTGAGGGAGCAACAGGTGATAAAAAAGTCATATTCAACACAGAAGATGCGGGAAGGAAAAGGATAGCACTTACATTTTTTAAGGCAGGGAGTAAAAAAATAATGGTTTCCTCTGGAGAGATTAAAGGGGAAAAAGAGTTCTATGTCAACCCCGGACAGTTGTATGGTTTTTCTATAGGAGATATAGGAACACAGGAAGCAGGAAAATCATTCAGTATAGTAGTCAGGGCAACGGATAAATGGGGAAATCCTGTAAAGGGTTATTATCTTAAAGAACCATCCGGCACTGTGGAATATATAAACAGGGATACTTCTTCAGGAATGTGGATGGAAACGGTTGTAATAAAGAAAGCAGGAGAGTATAACATTGTAGTTGAAGACATGGCAGGGAATCGTGGAAATTCAAATACATTTACGGTAAAACCCTCTTCACCTGAAAAGATTGAAATTTTGGGGATACCTGCGGAGCTAATACAGGGAGAAGAATATACAGGAAGTATTGCAGTAAAAGACAGATTCGGCAACATTATTGCTGATTATAAGAGTAATTTCACAATAGAAGCAGAAGGACTGAAAGTAGAGATTAATGGGGCCAATATAAAAATAATCCCTGAAAAATCCGGATATTGCAAACTTACCCTGAAGGATGAAGCCAATAGTAAGTTATCCTTAGAGAAACACCTCATTGTCATATCATCAGATAAAAAATAATTTTTTGCTTTAAATTTACTTAAACATTTTTTAGTTAGAGATATGGTGGAAAAAAATCATCTGAAAGACAAAAGAATAGAAGTAGTATGTGTGGGAACTGAACTTTTATATGACAGGGTGAATACTGATATAAACATCATATCCGGGATAATGGCACGGGCAGGTTTTTTCATAAGCAGATGTATTACAGTAAGCGATGAAAAAGAGGAAATAAAAGAGGCAGTTTCTATTTCATTAAAAAGAAGTGATATTGTTTTTATTACCGGCGGGCTTGGTCCTACATCTGATGATTTAACAAGAGAGGCAGTTGCAGAATTAATGCAGAAAAAACTTATTTTTTCAGATACTCTCTGGAAAAATATATGCGAGAGATTTTACAGAAGGGGGATAAAAGATATCCCTGAAATAAATAGAAGACAGGGATATATCATAGAAGGAGCAAAGGTGATTGAAAACACTGTGGGAACTGCTCCTGGTATGATATTAAAAGAAGGGACAAAAACACTTGTATTGCTTCCCGGTCCACCTCCAGAACTCATCCCTATGGTAGAAGAGTATGCAAAAGAATTAAGAGAAGTATCAAAAGGTGGTATAAAAATTTATCGGTTTGGAATATCCGGGGTGCCGGAATCATCAGTTGAGGAGAAAATCCACAGTTTTTTTACTGAAAGAGGCATCAAATACACTATACTCGCCAGCCCGCAGGTGATAGAGATACTTATATCTTCATCTGGAGAACTTAACGCTCTGTCGGAAATAGAAAAATTTTTAGAAGAAATCTTTTCTGATAATTACTTAGGGATAGACCCACCTGCTCTGCCTGTTATCATAGGAAATCTACTGAAAAAGAAAAAATTTAAGATAGCTCTTGCAGAGTCCTGCACAGGTGGACTTGCAGGTAAACTTCTTACAGACATACCCGGAAGTTCTGAATATTTTCAGGGTTCTTTTGTGGTATATAGCAATATTTTGAAGAGACGAATTTTAGGTGTACCAAAGACAGTTCTGAAAAAATATGGTGCTGTAAGTGAAGAGTGCGCTCTCTGTATGGCAAAAGGCGCCAAAAAGAAAGGGAAAACTGATGTGTCCATAAGCATTACCGGGATAGCAGGACCGGGTGGAGGAAGTTCTGAAAAACCCGTAGGTCTTGTATATATAGGCATTGGCCTGCCCAAAAACAGATTTCATATTCACAGGTTTGTATTCCCGGGTAATAGAGAAAGGATAAGAGAAAGAGCGGTCTATCAGGCATTTGAACTTTTGAGGAAATATCTAAATGAAAAGTAAACTCATTTCAGTCATTCTGTCGGTATTGATATTAGGGGTGATCATAATAAAACTTGTTACTCTACCACCCGAAGTAAAAACAGCAAAGTTAGTTGAAATTCCAGAAGGAGCAACTGCTGTAGATGTAGCAAAACTGCTTGAAGAAAAAGGGGTTATAAAAAATGATGACTGGTTCCTTTATCTCACCAGAAGGTATAATGTTCAGGAAAAATTACAGGCAGGTATATATGAATTTTCAGGCAGGACGCCATTAAAAGAAGTAATAAGAAAGATAGCAAGAGGAGAGGTTATCCTTGTAAGAGTAACGGTCCCTGAAGGAAGCACCATTAAAGATATCGCTGATATCCTTGAAAGAAAAGAACTGGTTCCCAAAGAAGAGTTTATAAAATATGCCCTTGAAAATAAAAAACTTGAAGGTATGCTTTTTCCTGATACATACCTATTTCCCCATAAGACATCCGTTGAAGCCATAGCAAGCACAATGTATAAACGATTCAAAAATGTATTTGAAGAGTTGTATGGAGAACCTATAACAGACGCAAATTTTAAGAAGGTGAAAGAGATTGTTACGGTTGCATCCATAGTGGAAAAAGAAGCGATGTATGATAGTGAAAGGAGGATTATAGCAGGGATTATCTACAAACGCCTGAAAAGAAATATACCTATCCAGAGTTGTGCCACGGTTATCTATGCAACAGGAAAATCTAAATCCCGGCTTTCAACCTCTGACTTGAAGGTTAAATCCCCATATAACACCTACATCCACAGGGGGCTTCCGCCGGGCCCTATATGTAATCCAGGATTTTCTTCACTTAAGGCAGCGCTCAATCCTGAAAAAACTGACTATCTATATTTTGTATCTATGGGCGATGGCAGAAACTACTTCTCAAAGACATACAATGAACACCTTATCGCCATAAAAACCTTCCTCTCATCCAATACCACATCCGAAACTACTTCTTTTTAGGGATTTTTACCCGGATTGTTCTTCATTTAATCAAACAGGGCTCTGCTAAAATAAGATTATTACACCTTTCTTTTAAACCGCCTTTTGCTCTAATAAAAAAATGCAAAAGCCCCCCTTCTCTCACACAAAAATCTATCTCTACTGAAGGGTTTTCTCTGTCTAATGCTTCTTTCAATAGAGTTTTCCCGTTAAACCTTGCTTCAAATTTTACACTTCCTTCTTTAATAAATCTTGAATGAATCCCGAAATATCCATGAAACCTGTTAAATACCTTTTTAGGGACAGCATAGGAGATAATCAATTCCCTGTGCACCCCCATCGCAAGGCCTTTATTAAATCTGTATTCCTCCAGTTTTCCTTCTTTTCTTATCAGAATACTCAAAGGGTATCTTTCTCCCCTCTCCCCTATTGCATAATTATAAACAGGTGTATTAACTCTATAAGGAAAACTGGAATGCCGTGGATAATTTACTGGCTTTATATCTGACAAATATATCCTTTCCAACTTTTTTAAGTCAGTTTTTCTAAAAGATGAAGTTGCCACACAGTAAATAGTATATATTAAGTCATAAACTAATTCCCCTGCTTCTTTTATAATACTTTTTTTGATTTTATATACCGCCTCCGTATCTTTAAGATACTCTGCCTGAACAAGTGGAATTAATTTCTTTCTGTTGGCGCTTTTCACCTGTCTGTACCTATTGTAGAGATGAAAACATATCTCTTCAATATCTGTTCCTAATAAAACAGGATTATAGTCCTTTAGATTTACAGGAATATGGGTTTCTCCAATAAGGGCAGTGGGGTTCAATAAACACCTGTCCGGCTTCTCTATCAGTTCATCAAGTATCCATTGGGAACAACCTTCCTCTCCTTCAAGAGAATGGAAAAAACAACACTGGTCCTGTAAGATATGAAATAACCCTGCCATTGATATTAAGGCATCTTTTTTCTTTCCGGTTCTCAGCCATCCTATAATCCTGGTAAGGTATTTATAAAACCCTCTGTAAACAAAGTGCCATTTTTCTGTGGAATCTGCCTGCCATGCACCGCATCCTTCATAGACATCTGTATCAACAGGGAAATAATGAAACAATCTGCCTTTATTGTTTATCCCATACCTTGTTTTTCTATCGCCCGGATAGGTAACAACTACCATATACTTTTGAAATTCTTTTCTTTTCCTTGCTGACAATCCACAATAATAATCAGGGTCACCTTTGATTAAAATAGAATGAATCTCTTCACGACTCATACCTTCAATCCCCCAGAATATCTTCTGTTTTTTCGGCAGTATATCAAACACATCATATGTAGTATTGTGAGCCATAGAATTCCTCCTATAGCGGTTTTATGATTTATATAGAACAGGGTCACATATAGCAACATGGGGTATATCAAACTGTATTTTTCCATCACAGGTTGTATAAGGGCTACTCCGGGTAGTAAGGATAAGTGTTCTTGCTCCTTTAATACATATATCAATACTATGAACTGGCTCTCCGGGTATAAGAGGAAGTGATACAATCCTCTTTGCTTCATATTCCATATCCTCAGAATAAGTAAGGTTCTCTTCTGTATCAATCTCAACAAAAAACATAGTCCTTGTATTTCCTGTTTGCCCTTCAGTATGCCTGCTCGGCAGTCCCACCCTGCAACGAAAACGGGTATATACATCTCCATTAATAAAAAATTTTATTCCTGAATGGCCCCCCATCCCAAAGCCATTTTTAATAAGTTCTTCCTTACCGTTTCTTCCCCAGACATAGATAGGTATTTTACGTTCTTCTTTAACAAGATTTCCAAGCAGTATATCAAAATACTGGCAGTGATGTATGAAGTATGGTACAAGATAGGTAAGATTAAGAGATTTAAGTCGTTCAACTTCTTTTTTATTAAACCTGTTAAAACCAATGCACATAACTGTATGCCATGCACTTGCAGTAACAAAAACTGCCTGCCGGCACTGCTGAGAAAGAATCCTTTCCTGTTCGCTTTTTGGCTCTCCTTTATATACTGAATCTATTAACCTCCCTACAATTTTCATTCCTTCTTTTATTCCTCTGTCAATTTCAATTAATAGACGAAATGCCGCCTCTGAAACTGTTGTACCCATCAAAACAGGTGTTAGAGGTTTAAATCTATCACTTGCTGCATCAAACCTGCTATGAAGACGGATATGTCTCTTCCTGTCAGGGTCAGGAAAAAGTTGATGAAAAAGGTTATTATCAATTGCATGCCCAGGAGTAAATGGTTCCTGAAGAAAATGTCCAAGCGCCCCACCATATCGTATTGCTTCTTCCCATCTTTTTCTCTGTACCTCATTTAACATCTTTTTAAGCAGCCATTCAATCATTTCCATATGGACAATATGCGAGCGTGGCTGCCCACTACCTGAAGATGACTGACAATCCCTGTCAGGAGGAGAATGGGGTATCCATCTTCCATCAGGAAGGATAGCATAAGGTCTCATCTCTTTATAATAAATCCAGTCCAGTATAGAACACATCGCACCTGCCTTTTCTTCAACCGTTTTTATACCTCTCGGTAGATATGGTTTATTAAGTGCCCTGGGGCTCATATCTGGCTGGATTATCTTTTTCTCCCACTGAGGAAGTGTTGAAAACGCAATCTTTCCTAAAAGGGAATGACCACCTAATCTTAATCTGTGTTCAACCATCTTTATTTTTTACTTCCACACGATTTACGTACAATAAGTTCACCTTTCAAATGTATAAACTTCTTTACTAAATTTTCTCCTTTTATAAGTTTTGCAAGCATCTCAACCCC
>Ga0209409_1001177_pt1 | contig 23370 bp, 31 predicted proteins | sample AD_JPNMR1_MetaG_FD_184424 | JGI IMG/M metagenome (GOLD analysis project Ga0209409, IMG submission 184424) | Active sludge microbial communities of municipal wastewater-treating anaerobic digesters from Japan - AD_JPNMR1_MetaG (SPAdes) (version 2) | ecosystem: Engineered > Bioreactor > Anaerobic...
AGGTATTGCTAATTGATATTGACCCACAGGCAAATTCTACTACTCATTTAGGATATGCTCCTGATGAGTTAGAAGAAACGAGTTTAGATTTTCTCTTTGGCGGGAAATTGCCTATTCTAAAATATCCGCTCTTGGAAAATCTTTTTCTTATTCCTGCATCTCTGTCTCTGGCAGAAGCGGAAATCAAGTTGACTATGAAACCTATTGGACGGGAAACTATGTTGAGTAATGCCATAGGAAGAATAAGGGGGGAGTTTGACTTTATCTTTGTTGACTGCCCACCAAACTTGGGGCTGTTGACTACAAATGCCTTGTGTTCTGCGGATAAGGTTCTTATTCCTGTCCAAACACAATACTTGCCGATTGAAGGGTTAAAGACACTACTGGGGGTGGCGGAAGAAGTAAGAAGGAACACAAGGAAGGAAAACTATATTCTGGGGATTTTAGGAACGATGTGGGCAAAGAGAGAGAATGCCTGTCAGGAGATAGCGGAGGTGTTGAGAAAGACATTCGGAGAGTTGTTCTTTGACACGATGATTAGAAGGACGGTGTCTATTCAGGAAGCAAGTGCAAATAAGAAACCTGTAAATCTTTATAATCCTCTTTGCTACGGAGCGAAGGACTATAACAAACTTACTGATGAATTCTTACAAAGGATAAAAAATGGATAAAAAAAGAAGAATACCAGAAGATATTCAATTCGGGCAGAAAAAAGATGTAAAAAGAGTGTGGAGTGCGTTGGTAGGGGGGGAGAGAAAAGTTCAGTTCAGGGTGCTTTTAGATGAGAGTTTGTATTCCTTTTTTCAGAAGTTTTCCAACGAGGTCCAAATAAAAAGAAAGTTGAAAAAAAGGCAAAGGATAACAATGGGTGGGATAATAAGAATTGGGTTAAAAATGCTGAAAAAAGTATGCGAGAATAATCCTGAAATCTTTGAAGAAGGGACAGAAGAGGAAATAGTCCAGAGAATAGTGGTGAAAGTAGGGGGAAAAAATCAAAAATAGATACACATCTTTATATTTCCTCTGATTTTCTTTTTTGTATTTCCTTTCTTATAACTCTTTCTATTGGCAAAACTATATTATACCCCCTGCCTATCCCCGCAGGGGGCAGTCAGGTCCCTCTTTTTTTCACTCGGTTAACTATTGCCTTTTCGTTGAAAAGGTCGGTGCTTAAATAACACCAAGTTAATAAATTTTCCCTTGGAATTTCATTAACTTGGCTCGCACCTCAATAGATAACCTCATTAAGAGAGACCTTCTGCCTCTGCTTCCCATCTGTCCCCCAAGGGACGCCCTTTCCTCCTCCCCACTTTTTTATTTACTTACTGCTTTTTTTAACGCACTCCCTGGTCTAAAAACAGGAACTTCTCTGGCAGGAATTTTTAATGTTGCTCCTGTTTGTGGATTTCTTCCTGTTCTTGCTTTTCTTTTTGCTACTTTGAATGTTCCAAATCCTATCAAGACAACATCTTTCTTTTTTTTCAGGGCATCAGTCATTATTTGAAGTGTCGTTTCTATGCACCCTTTTACATCTTTCTGACTTAATCCTGTCTTCTTTGCTACTTCTGTGATGAGTTCGCCTTTATTCATTGTTTTTCACCCCCTTTCTTTTAATGTTTTTCCCACTCTATATTCTCAAAAAAAGTTCTATTTTCTATTTGTGTAATTTTAGTATAAATAGTTGTGTTAAAAATATCAGAGTGTCCTAACCACTCTTGAAGCACTGTTATAGGAACTCCATTAAGAAGGCAATAAACAGCAAATCCGTGCCTAAATGCGTGAGGATGACATTTATAGGCAGGAACATTTGCTTTCTCCCCTACTTCTTTGATAAATTTCAAAGCATACCTACGAGAGAAAGGGAATAATTTTTTATCGGGATTTATCCCGTAATCAAGGCAGTAATCAGAAATATCTGCTCTTAAACTATCATTTATTGGGATTATTTTTTCTACATAAGGGGTATCCCCTGTGGTAGGTCTGCCTCTTTTTCTTGTTTTGTGTCTTTTCAAGTTTATTATTCTTATGGTTCTTTCTTCCCGATTTACCATAGAAGGTGTGAGAGATAACAATTCAGAAACTCTCACTCCTGTTTGAAACAGTGCCTTAATAAAAATATACTTTCTTCTGGTTGACTTTAATCGCTCTTTCTGTCCTTTTTGTTTTATCGTTTTAATTTCTTCCTCTAAAACTACTAACATCCTGTCTACTTCCTCTTTTGTAATGTAGACAGGAATGTTTTTTGAAAGTGCTAATGAAAGGGACTGCTTTACTAAATTACTCATTTTTTCCCCCTTGTTTTATTTTTACCTGCCGTGTTATGTATTTTTTAAGTTTTTTACTTGGCAAGAATTTTATTGTGGAAGTATCAGGAGTAGAATACTTCCCTGCTATCGGGTTGGTAAAAAAACGCCCTTTTTTCTTCACTAACACAAATTTACCAAATCCCGAGATTTGATACTCCCCTTTACTTAAAACTTCCTCTAAAATTTCATCTACTACCATCTTTTTTGCTATTTTTTCTATTTCTTCTTCTATTGTTTTTTTCATAATCATTTACATTATACTATATTTTATTTTTTTGTCAAGTAGTAAATGAAAAAAATAAAAATATCTTTTACTGAAAATAACTTATAAAAAAGAGGTAATTTAATGAATTATTTTTAGTCAGGAATACATTTATATCTTTTAAGATAAAAAAACGCCCTTATTTTTCGTTTTAAGGGGTTAGTTCCCAATACACTATGAAATGGGAACTTTTTATATAAAAAATAATAAGAAAAAAGAGGGTATTTTATATCAGGTAAGTATGGTTTAGTTCCCAAAATACTTGTTTTGGGAACTAAAATAATTGGTAAGATAATAAAACAAAAATCCTCTTAAAGTCCGTTCTTCTCTCCTTCTTATCTCCATAATCCTTTTTTGTTTTCTCTTGCCTGCCTCTGTGCTTGTAAAAATCTTTCTAAATATTTGACATCTGGCGGTACAGTGTAGACAACAGCATATCCTTCTTTTATCATAATTTCGTTCATCATCTTACTCTTTTCCTTGTCCAACCAAACATAAGCAAGTAGGCGCCCGTATTTGTCTGTTTTCTGAACATCAAATTCAAGGTAGATGATAGTTTGCCCTTCTTTGATAAAATTAGTAGCGTATTGTTTCGCCTGCTGTCCTAACTTTTTTATTTCTTCAATATCTTTTCCAAATTGCCTACTTTGTAATTCTGCTCTGTTGTTTTTTTGAGTTTCAGGAGTATCTATCCCTATTAACCTAACTGACTTCTTTTCTCCCTGATAGTATATTTTATAAGTGTCCCCATCTATCACATAAGCAACTTTTACAGGAATAAGGTCATCAGAAAAAGAGTAAGAAAACAGAAACAAGAAAAACAGGAACAAAAATTTTTTTAGATATTTCATTTTTTAATCTTCGTTATTTCCACTATTCCGTTTTTATTTAAAAGAATATATTGTAAAGATATAGAAACCCCGTTATTTTCCCAAGTGTATGTTTCCAGCCCTTTCTGTTTGGTCTTTGAAGGATGCCCGAGATATTTTGAAAAATAAGTTAGTAGGTTGCTTTTGGATTTCTCTTTGAAATATATCCTCACAGAAAATAAGCCCTCTTTTGTTGCACAATATAAAATGTCATCTACTTTATTTTTTTCTGTCCCTAATCGCAGGTCTTCATTTTCTCTTTTATAAATTTTTATTTGCCCCATTTCTCCTGCCTGTTTCATATCCTTTCTCTGTTCTATCTTCTCACCCCATTTGAAATCTCTAAACCCTTCTTTTGTTATCTCAAACTTCTGCCCTTTCTCTTGTGTAAAAGCAAAAGTAGTAAGAAGAAACAGGAAAAGAAAAAGCACTTTCTTATTTTTCATTTTCTCTCCTTTTGTGAAAGTAAAATAATTTCTGTCTGTTCTTTTTTCCCTTGTTTTGCTACCCAAGAAACCTCTACATCTCTGTAATTATCATCTTTGATAAGCCCTGCGGTTTTCAGTCCATTTAAGAGAGGTTGAAAACCAGCATAATTATCAAGGTCTCTTCGCCTTCCCTTTGGAAAGTAAAAAATGATTTTAATTTTGTTATATCTCTGGTTTGTCTGTTTAATTTTACCACAGGCCCAAATATATTTTTCCCACCTGTCAAAAATCTTTTTCCTTTTAGACCAGTGCATTCTCAAAAGGTAGTTTTGACTTGGTGGAATTTTCTCAATTACTATTTTGTTTTTACTCATTTATTCGCTCCTGTTTCAGGGATACTTCCACTATCTACATCTACACTCATAACACCTAAATAATAATCAAAAAATCTTTTCTGTGTTTCTTTCTTATGCTGATAAACTATAAGCCCGGCAACAGCGAAAATCAGAAAAGAAAAAACAAAATATTGAATTATTTTCTTTTCTGTGTTATTCTTTTTTTGTTGAGACATTAAAAACCTCCTTGTTGAGGAGGTTGCTCCCCCTCTCTCCACAAAGGGAGGGGGGTTTTTGTTATTATTTCTCTTTTTGTTTTTCTGCTTCAAGTTTTAAGTTTTCAAGTAGTTGTAAAATATCCTTCCCTAAAATCTTATATGCTTTCCCTATTCTTACTGATTTTAACTGTCCTGATTTCAGGAAGTCCCTTATTTTCTCACCAGATATTCCTAAAATCTGTCTCACTTCATTTGCCGTGTAGATAGCGTTTTCAAGTATTTCTATTTTCTCTTTCACTTTATCACCCCCTTTCTATTCCCCTGTTCCATAAACAGGGAAATAATCTCGTTTTTTATGTTCTCTAAATCCTGTCTTGTGAAAATTCTTACAGAAACAGAAAACTCTTTTATAATCTCCTGTAAGAGTTCTTCTATTCTCTGTTGCGATATATCCTGCCAGAGATTATTAAGAGAATAAAAATAAAAATAGTTTTCTGCCTGCTGTAAAACGCTTTTTGTTTTTCCAAATAAAAATCCTGGAAATTCAAGGTAAGAAGATAAGTGTTTTTCCCATTTTCCTGCACCAAATTTGACATACGCTAAAACATCAAGCAAACTCCTATCAGAAAGAACAGGTAGGTCTGTTTCAAGTTGATGAACAAAGTAGTAGTAATCTGCTAAAACTCTTTGAAAATTAACCCATGAAGTAAAAGATAATGAAGACCAGTGAAATATCAAGTTCTCCATAAGAAACCGTGGTAATTCAGGAACTACAATATGAGAAATCCGTTCTTTTTCTAACACTTTTTCAATTTCCTGAACTAATGTAGTTTTCCCTGCTCCGTGAGAACCAATTAAAAACACTTTCATATCCTACTCCTTTCTTTTTATACTATATTTAACTGCTATTTCTCTAATGAACATTGAAACCTTCTTATAAAATATTTAAAATTTCACTCAAAACATTATCTGCTCGCTCTTTATCAGAATCAACATACGAAGTTATGTCTTTGTATAGTATCTCTAACTTTGAAACAAAATCTCTGAGTAGTTCATTTTCCTCATCTTCCAGTAGCAGTTTTTCATATTTTAATAATTTAACTCTAAATATTTCTAATTTCTCCTCTATTTTCATTTTCCACCTCCTAATTTTATGTGTTCCGTTATATTCCTCCTCTTTTTTATATTTCACACCCATCTCAGCTGCCTCAATTGCATCAGCATATTTTGCAGCCAATTTGGGGTCTCCCCACTGCTCCATCCCGTCGTAGAGGTCAAAAGTTGTCAGTTCTTCTATCCATACTCCTTTTACATCATCAACATCTTCTACAACAATAGTTTGCCCATCTACCTTTTCTTCTATTTCCTTCACTTGATATAGTCCATACCATTGATAGTCCTTGTCTGGATGTATTTTGACATAGATAATAACATCTCCTTGTTTGACTTCATATACTTTTCTTTCTTCATTGTTTTCTTCTGGATATTTCAAAGTCCCATCTTTTTCACACACCACTACATTTTCTCCAAATTTAATGAGAGGAGAAATGTCTAAAAATACTCTTTTCATCTTTTCCTCCTGTCAAACAGTGAACTATGCAACGAAATGTCGCATATAAAATTCCCTGTTTTGTTATTATAATAATTGGAAATGCTTTTGTATGAAAATATAGATGGGCTTTTTTTATTTCTTCTATTATTTCTTTCCCTATTTCCATTTAATTCTGCTGGTAAATCTTCTTTTTTAATTAGTTTTCTTAAAATATCTTCGCTTATCTGTCCTTTTCTCCACCATTTAATTAAAGTTTTTGCAGGATAAAATATGATATATTTTGAATATTCCCTGATTTCTCCAATCGTCAATTTTGCTTTATTTAAGCAAGAATCAAGGATATTGTCATAACAGGAAGCACAAATTGGTTGTCCTTCAACATCTCCATAGAAATCTTTGGTTCTTTCATCAACCCATTTTTCACATAAATAACATTGTTTCATATTCTCCCCCTTGTTAGTATTCCGATGGCAACATCAAAACACCATCAGAAAAATATAATTTCAGAACCCCTTCTGGAAAATCCGTGAAGGGAATTTTTTGTAAAACTATTTCTGGATTTCCTGTGTCTGTTCTCATCACAACAACTGCTTTTTTGTTTTGTGATTTAATTTCCCAAATTTGGAAGGGTTCTTGTTTTACTTCTTTTTTGTATTGATGAGAAAAAATTAAAAAAATAAGCCAATACGCTCCATACTCACTTGCCATTGCTTTTACCCCTTCTGTGTAAGTTAATTCTTTGAAAAAGGGGTGTTTGTAATACTCGTCAGTTCCTATGAACCCTGCAAATTCTTCGGTTAGATTTTTAAGTTCTTGTGTTTGTTCTTTCATTTGTTTATCTCTCCCCTTTTTTATCATTTGAGCCAGAGCAGGAATTATTCCTACTCTCTAACTGTATTATACCCTACTTTTTATAAACTGTCAAGAGATAATAATATATTTTTAATATCTTTATAGTATGCTTAAAATATCAAGTATGTATTCTAAACTTTATGAGGAAATAATAGAACAAAAGAAAAATAGAACTATATGCCGATATAGTAATAGTAGAATAGTGGATTAGTGGAATAGTTGACTAATATAAAGAGATAAAAAAGAATTGGAATACATTGTCTTCTAACTATAAAAGAGAAGGAGGGTCTTCTTCTGTTCCTTTTATTTCTGGTTTCCTAAAAGGCGGTAAGATAAGGGGGGGGAGTTTCACAGGAATAGGGTTTTTAAATAAATCTTCTACTGTAAGTAATTGAATTTTAGGCAGTTTCTTCCCCAAGATATTTATTTCCCCTTCTATTATTGCTTCTGTCTTCATATCCCGAGTAGGAGATTGTAATGTTATAAGAATTCCAAAGTCCGCATTTTGACTTTGCATAGTGCCTTTCAAATCTCTTACCATTGAGGGGCTTACTTGCTTTGTCCCTTTTACTTGAATTATTCCTTTCCCAAATTTTTCTTTCCTTGTTTTGTCAAGAAAATTTATAAATCCATCAACTCCCTTATCTGCTGTTTTGGAGGGAGAAGGAGTAGCGTTTAATTTAGATACACACCAGATTTGAAACTGAAATGGGTATCTTTTTGCCAATTCTTGTGCGGAATTTACATCAAAAGGTTCACCATCAACCTTAAAATCTTTTCCTTCTTGAATTTTGTTTTTCTCCAACCTTTTTTTAATAATATCTATCGCTAAATATGTTATGTCTATTCCTATCCATCTTCTCTTTGTTGCTTCTGCCACTGCTATCGCAGTCCCACACCCACAAAAAGGGTCTAAAACTAAATCTCCTTCATTGCTACTTGCTTTTATAATCCGTTCTAATAGTTTTTCGGGCTTTTGGGTAGGATAGCCAACTTTCTCTCTGGAAAAACTCATAATCATAATAGAATTTAAAATATCTGCTGAACTACAATTCCATGTATCTTCTATAGGGATACCTTTTCCTGTCGGTTTTTTGCCGTCCCTTCTTACATAATCTTCTGGGTAAGATATATATTGTTTATTAAATATAAAATTATCTGTCTTTGTATAATATAAAAGTGTGTCGTGATTTCTAATCCAACCCACTTTTTGTGTCTTATATCCTGATACCCAACCTATACGCCATATAATCTCATTTCTAAAATTTCTTGCCCCAAAAATCGCATCAAGTAAAAGTTTCAAATAATGGCTCGCTGTCGGGTCGCAATGCAAATAAATACTTCCGGTAGGTTTTAATACCCTTCTCATCTCTAATAACCGGGGGGACATCATACATAAATACGCCATCATAGGACATTCCCCTAAATATCCCCGCATTGCTTTCATAAGGTCTATTAGTTTCTGGGGTGGTTTTTCTATCGTAATATTTCCTTCTATTAACCCTCTATATTCTTTCTCTGCTTTTTCTCCCCAATGCCAAGTATCTTCAAATGTTTTAATCTGTGCTGTTGCCCCCTTTATTTTGTCTGCTTCTGGTTGAAAAATAATATTATAGTTCTTACCACTTTGGAAAGGTGGGTCTAAATAAATTAAATCCACGCAAGCATCTTCTATTTTATCTCTTAAAATCTCTAAATTATCCCCAAAATAAAGAGTGTTCATTTACTTTTTTTCTGCTTTTTTCTTGTCTATCCAATTGACTTTTTCTACATCAACCCTGATGTCAATTGTGTTAGAGTTATTGTTTTTGTAAAACCCCAGAACAGGAACATTGTTAATATACCCTGTGAAATATTCTGTTCCTGTTTTACTTTTTTCTTTCTTCAAATTTCCTAATTTTATAATCATTTTACTCTCCTTTGTTATGTTAAAAGTTTTTTTAGTTCTTCTTTCTCTTTGGGTGTTAATTGGTTCTTAAAAATTGTTAACAATTTTCCTATATCCTGCTTTTTAGTTTCTTTTTGGTATAGTTCTTTTTTATATTCTTCTTCTGTAAAAGAGTAAATCCAGTCCTGTAAAATCTTATAAACTATCCTTGTCTTATTTATACTTCTTATAATGAAGGGGTGAGTGAAACTTGTTATTGTTGCGTAAATTAAATTTTCTGTCCCCCTGTCTGTTCTCCCAACTACTCCAAATTTCCATATAGGATTGCTTTTGTCTTCCTCTGCTTTTATATCTTTTATATCTTTATCAATTGTGTAATGTTGAACAGCAAAAAGATGTTTTAATGGTGAAGAAGAAAAACAGGGGAAAATAATAACAGAATAACCTTGATATTCTTGGTTGAAAACTATATTGACCAGCCCTTTGCTTACCTCTCTTTCTGGCACTCCCTTATGGTCAAAGATTACCACTTTTCCCCGTGAATATCTGTCTTCTGTCCTGTAAATGAATTTTGTGAAATCTTTGAAAAACAATTTTTCAGTTGGTTTCTCTAAAAATATATTACACGCTCCTTCCCAGACACTTACTACTTTACTGCTTGTTTTATCTCCAATAATAAAAATCGCAGTTGGTCCTTCTGACAGAGAAAAGAAGTGTTGACAAAATTTCTGCTGATTAAAATCGTTGATAGTAAAACAAAACGGGCATTCAACCTGTGAAGTTTTAATTGAAACAGGAATTCTGGCAGTTAATCTTCCTTCTTTTACCTCTGATATGTATAAATCAGAAAGGTTATTGCCAGGAAATAATTGGGAACTTTGTGGGGTCTCTTTTATCTTCCCGTTTTCATAATAATAAGTGAACCACTGCTCTTTTCCCATTCCGTCTTTCCCTACTATTACTTGCTTTAACCACGCAGGGTTTTTTCTATTTTCAATTTGTATTATCATTTTTTCTCCTTTATTTGACTATCCTGTCTGCTACCCAGTCAATTAGTTCTTTTGCATAGACAGGAGCAAATTCAGGTAAAAATATCTTCACTCTTTCTTTTTTTACCCCTTCTTCTTTCTCAAACTTCACTGCCCCAAAAAACAAAATCTGCTTCTTAAAATTCACTCCCCAGAGGTATCTTCCAAGAGTGTCAATTAAAGCCGTGTATGGTTCTGTCTCAATAGGAATAAAATATAAGGAGTGTTTTTTAGAAACATCTTTCATTGCGAAAAACACTTTTTCTGCTCTAAATTCAATTGTTCTGTATCTCTCTCGGGGTGTTTCCGCTGTAATTAGGGGTAGTTTCAGTTTCATTTATTTCTCCCTGTCCTGCTAAATTGTAAATAATTTTACAAGATATTTTAGAAGCATAAGAGACATTTACCTGTGCTTGGTCTTTGAACACATCTTTAATTTTCTGATATATAGCAAAAGAAGGAATATCTACTCCAACCACAAGTTGACCTGTTTCTATTTTATATTCTATGTCTGTAAGAGTTGCTTGTGGAATTTGTCGTATTTTCCCTATTGCTTGCTGGGTAAGTTCCACCACTCGCCGAGTTCTGTCCCTCTCGGCAATTCTTTCAAGGTATTTAGATGTTTCAACTTCCTTTTTTATTCTTTCCACTTGCCCGAATTTCCCTGCGATTTGTGTGTATTCTTTTTTTACTTTTAGATATTCTAAAAAGGAGGAGGTAAAAAGAAGAATACCCCCCATTATAAAGAAAGTATTGAGAACTTTTGAAATAACTACTTCTCTTCCTTGCTCCTGTTTCTGTCTATACGCTATTATTTCAGGAAGCAAAAATTCAGCAGGGGTATCCCAGTTGGGAACTCCCTCAATAATCTCAAATTCTGTAATATCCTGCCTTATCACATTTCTGAATTGATTGAAAAGAACTTCCTTCTGTATCTCATATTGCTCTTTTGTCTGTATTATAGGAGAAGAAATATAGTTTTCCCAGAGGACGGTGATGGTAAAAGCAGGGACCTCTTTTCCTTCTTTTTCCAAAGCGGTTTCTTCTAAAAAAATAAAGTTCATTCTTCTTATGGTGTGTAAAATACAACTCTGGTAAGGTAGAATTTTATATTGTTGCCAGTTTTCTATCTCTTTTATTTCTTTCACTTGCGTAGGGGAAATCTCGTATAGAATAATTTTGTCATTTTTTATCTTTTCATAAGTATATATAGCCCCCGGTGTAAGGGAATACTTTTCTTTTGCTTCTTTGGGTATTATTTTACATACCGCAGGAACTACTATTGTTTTCCCGAACACCCTATATGCCATTTTCAACTCCTTCTATGGTAAGCATAATGACAAGTTCATTTCTTGTCTTTTCTTTGGTCTCTTGCCTAAAAAGATGTTTTAGAATAGGCACATCCCCCAAGAAAGGTATCTTCTGTATTTTGTTGTGGTCTGTCTCTTTTATCAATCCGCCTAAAATAACTGTGTCTCCTGTCTCTACTACAACAGAAGTAGTTAAAGCCCTGATAGCAATATCAGGGGCTTCTATTTGCCCGCCACCAGAGACAGGAATACTTCGTATCTTGCTAACTTCCTTTATCGTTGGCATAAGGGATAGATACACTTTCCCATCGTCATTGATTTTATTTATTAAGGCGAGCGTTAATCCTTCTGCTATCTGTGAAGTCCCTGAACCTGACAGAATCCCCACATCAGTTGTTTCCTGTGAGATAGAAGAAACATAACTTTTTATAGTTCCTACTTGAATACTTGCGGGCTGGGTATTAAGTACTGTCAAAGAAGGTTGAGAAACAATGCGGAGGTCTCCAAACTCTTGCAGGGCTTTGAAAATGACAGTAATCCCTTCATTGTCAGGACTGGGGGTTTCAGTTGATTTGAAAATCAAGGTATTCCCCCCTGTTATTAGTGAAAACTCGGTGCTTGCCTGAATTTTTTTGCTTAAATACTCCCAATTTATTCCTGTTTGTGCATTATCGTTTAGTTCCACTTCTACAACTCTGACTTTCAAACTCACCTGTCTTGAAAACTCTTTGTTGACTAATTCTAAAAACTTTTCTGCTTCTTTTAAGTTCTCTGCGTAATCCGTCACGGTTATCATCCCTGTGCTTTTGTTAATTCCATATTTACCTTTATCTGACATTAAAGATTTGATATTATTTTCTATCTCATCATAAATTTTTGTTTCTTCTACTTTGATTTTCACTTCTGCATTTGGACCTGCTTCATCAGAATCAGAAGAATAAGTGTTAGTAGAAGAAGTATTACTATCATTTCCAAATGTATTGCTCTCAAATCCAGCATATCCCGAAGTATTTATTGAAGAAGAAAAATAATGAGAGATATTGGGTAAGGTCAATCGGAACATTTTAGTTCCAAAAACATAGACAAGAATTTTACCTTCTTTGTAAGAGTAAGTTGCCTTCACCTGTGTCGTAATATCATCAAGAATAGTAGAAAGTTGGGTCTCTTTGGCAAAGCAGGTGATTTGTGTGTTAGGGACATCATTTGAGACAATGAATTTTAGGTCATACCCCATTGCTAATTGCCCTAACGCAACTTTTAATGGGACATCTGAAAAAGCAACATCTATTGGTTTATTAAGTTCTTCTGGAATAGTGTCTACTACTACTTTCTTTTCTGGTTTTGGAGTTTTTTCTTCTTGGTATTTTTTCGCAACAGGTGTTTCTTCTCTTAAAATAGATGTTTTAGTCATTTGGGGTGTTGCTCCTTCTTGAACAAAATAACTCCCCGGTGCCACAATTACCATTTCTTTATGTGAAGGAACATAAAACCCATTGACAATTCCAGAAGGAACTTCTACCTCACACACCAGAGGTGGGCTATATCTCTGTTGTGGTAAATCTTTTGTTTCATAATAGGGAACACCAGCAAATAATCCCCCTATTAAGAAAAAGAATAAAATAAAATAAATTCCTTTTTTCATTTTTTTGCCTCCTTATTTGTCAAATACTTAATTGCTTCAAGTGTGGTGAAATTAAATTCTTCCTGTATTTCCTTAATTTTTTGTATATCTTTTGGGTCTGTTGTAAAAAGGTAATAAGCAAATGGAGAAGGTATCAACCGTATAACTCCCTGCCTTTCCTCTAACTTCACAAACGCTTCCGAATACAGCCCCTTTTGTGTTTTTACTGCTTTCAAAACATTTATTTCTGCTGGAACAAGTGAGAGGGTTTCTTTCATTCTCTCAATTACTTCTGGGTTTTGAGCAAGGAAAATTCTATTAACCGCATTCGCCAGAATAGTTTTCCCTGCTATCGTTCTTGTGAAATCTTCTACCTGTTGAGTAATTGCTATAACGGAACATCTATATTTTCTGAAAGTCCTGTAAGCATTTTCAAGAAAAGTTGCTGTGTTCTCTGTATTAAGAAGAGACCACGCCTCATCTATTAAAAGGAACTTCCTTGTTGCTCTTTGTTTTGCTACTTGCTCTGTAAGTAAATACATCAGGGTCAAAAGTAAAACTACTTGTAAATCCTTCCAAGAACCAATTGACCCCATTTCAAAAACGACGAAATTATTATTTATATTTAGTTGATTTATCCCATTAAAAAACCCCGCATATTGCCCCCCACCGACAAATGGGGAGAGTTTATATGCTATTTGCTCTCCGTTTATAAAAGAAACTTTTTCATTTCTCATTATTTCTACTAATTCCCCAAGTGTATGTTCTGTTCCATTTGTAGGTGCTTTGGAATACATGATTTCAATACATCTCTGTATAAAACTTCTTTCTTCTCGTCTTAACGCCTCTCTTTCTTCACCCCCTGACGCCATTTCACTTACTACTGCTACTAAAAACGCTAACTGGTCAGTGGTAAGTGATGGGGGTTGAAAAAGGTTAATACAAGTTGGGGTCTTCGGGTCTATTTCTATGTATTGTCCGCCATTGACTTCACAAAGTTTTTGATAACTACCCCCTTTATCAAAAATGAAGAAACTTGCCCCAAGTCGTAAGTTCTGCATTATTAGGTCATTAACAAAAAAGGATTTACCTGCTCCTGTAATTCCTGAAATAACACTATGAGGACTATTGCTATCAAACAAATCAAAACATACAACCTGCCCGTGTCTATCTGTGTAAAGTTGTGCAGGGGTGTTTGTTCCACTGAAATACCCATACAAAGGGACTATATCAGAAAGATTATCAGAGACAAACTTACAACATCTTTTTACAAATTTTTCATTTTTCCAACTAAACCCGAACGGACAACTCCTTAAAAAAACCCCTGGCCCAATTATAGTTTCTTCAAATCCCTCAAAAGAAAGAAAATGTAAGGAGTTTAAGGCATCATCAACTATTGCTTTGTTTTCTGCTGGGTGATAAATAATAAAATGAAGTGAAGCATTTATTACTTTTTTACCTTCTGCGTATATTTTTTCAATTGTTCGTTCTGTTTCCCTTTGTATTACATCACTTTCAACGCTTCTACCCCCCATAAAATTAAATCTATGCATAAAGGCAAAAGTGTTTTTTGTTTTAATTCTCCCTAACTCTTTACCCTGATTATCTATGAAAAAATTACAGGTAATAAAAATTTTTCCTGAAATATCTACAATAGGGGGTCTATTTGAAAAAAGAGTTAACATCCCCGGGAATGTTTGTAATGGTAGTGCTTTTATGGAAATCACGGTTGCTTTTGTGTCATTGAAAAGCAACCCATCATCTTCAAATTGAACCTGTGTAAAAAGAATTTGCTCTCTTATCTCTTGTTCTGTATTCAAGTGTGGTGCGATTTCTCTTTCAGGATTAAAAATATCACAAAGGAGAGAAACAAGTTCTTCTCCTTCAAGTGTGGTGAAAGGTATTCTTGCTTCTTCAAAAAGTTTTTCAATTGTGCTTGACTTTGTTATTATTTCTCTTTTTTTATTTAAGTACTCTCTACTTGGTGAAGAAGTTGAAGAAGAAAATTCAATTTTTATAACAAAATATGCTTTGAACTGACGCAAGGAATAAGTAGTATTTCCCTCTCGGAAAAGTGTTTGTTTGCTTTTTAAGAAATCTATTTTTTCTTTTATAGTTATTTCAGAAATCCCTGCTGGTTCTCCTTCTTTATATTCCTCATATTTTTTGAATTTCTCCTCAATGTTAGGAGAAGTCATAAAAATAATCTGATAACAAACGCCTTCTGGTAATCTTTTAAGAAGTGTTTCAAAATCTTTTGAAATTGATTCAAGTGTGGTGTCGCCTTTGAACTCTGCTTCTCTGGTGGAAACCTCCCATATTTTTCCCAGTGAACCATCTGCTAATAGGAAAATTCCATCTTCTTCATAGAGCCACGGCAAGTATTCCACTAACCTTTCTCCTTCTTCATAAAGTTTATTAAAATCACTTTCTTTTATCATTTTTCTCTACTCTCCTTGTTTCTCTATTGCCCCTTTCTCTTTGTAAGGGACAATAACTTTTATGTTTTCTTTCTGTCCATTATCTTCAATATACCACGCTGGTTCTTTTACAATTATGTAAAGAAAATACCCACCAACCATATTTCCTTCCTCTGTTAAATGAGGACATATCCAGACCTTTTTAACAACAGGTGGGACAACGATAGGATAGAAACTTGGTTGGTCTCCAATATATGGTGTTTTATCTATTTCTTTGACTTTTCCCTCATCAAACCCTACTGACTGACTTTCATAATAGACCTTTTCAATTGGTGTTTTGTCTCCTACTAAACGAGCACACCCAGAAAAAAGTAAAAAAACACCTAAAAAAGCAAAACAAATTTTATGATGTCTCAACTTCTACCCCCTGTTGAACTACAATGTAGACCTTTTTCCCTTTTTCTACTTTAACTGCTGTTATTATCTGTTCCAATTGTTTTGCATAGTAGTCCGATATTTTTTCACTTGCCTGTGATAACCCCGAGTAAAGCCCATACTTTGTTGATGACCCTGTTATCGCAGAAGTAATTGTTCCTGATATAGTCGTTGATTCTTCTGTTTCTTTCAGGGCAAACGCTTCTGACATACCTGATAAAAACCCTGAAAGAAAAGACCCCGAAAGTTCTTTCCCTGTTCGTCTTATCACTTCTCCGTTTACTCCAAGTATTCCATCCTCTCCTGTCAAATACCCGTTTATTGGTTTCTCTACTGCCTTTCCATCTGGGTAAATAAAAGAGAAAGAGACAAGTTGAACGATAGCACGAGCAGAGTTGATGTCTGCAACGCATTTTCCTATCACAAACGCACCTTTAAGAGGCACTCGGGACATTTTTGGCCCATAAAATGCCTCATCAACAGACACCAAAACAGGTAAAGGATTACTTTTATCCCCGGGAGCATAAACTCCTGTTAAGAGTGTTCCTCTTACAAAAGACCCAGCAGGTAAGAAAATTGTTTTCTCCTTTCCCCCTGTTGTTTTCTTAAAAGAAGACACTTTTAATGAAGGGGGAGGAGGAGTTTGTTCTATTTCTAACTGCCCCTGTTGTGGTAAAATTTCCTCTATCCTGCTTTCTATATTTCTTGACAGGTTTTCTTCTACTTTTTTTGCTACTTCATCTCCTATGACCTGTAATTTATTATCTACATCAACCTGTGATTGCCTCATCGCTTCTATTTGTTTTTCTAAATCTTCTATTCTTTTCTGTTGTTCGTCTACCTGCGAAAGAACTCCCTGTTGTTTCTGCTCTATTTGTTCTGTGTAAATCTCTCCTGATGGAACTCCTAAAAGTCCCATTGGTTGTTCTCCTACTGGTTGTGGTTGTTGTGTAGAAGACATTTTTTTTGTTCCCATCCGAGAAAGAAAAATAATGAAAATAACACCAAAAAGAAGGATTAAAAGCATTATTGGGGCATTTTTCCCTTTTAAGATACTTAATTTACTGACTTTTATTTCTTTCTCATCTGGCATTTTTAATTTCCTGTGAAAAGTAAATATGCTTTTGTTTTTTCTTTCGGATTTAACACTTCTTTGTCAATTGAAATTGCTACTAACTTTGGAATAGATATTTGAGTAATTGGTATTATTACCTGCCCTTTTGATATGTTTTCTATTTCCCCCTCAATTCCCACAAACCCATCTGTGAACCTAAAAAGTTTATTTCCTTTTATAATAATTTTTTTGTCCTGAAAGAAAGTAGTATTTATTGTTTCTTCTGTTCCTGTTTCTGTTTTTCCTTGAAGTAATTGTTTGAGTGCTTCTTCCATTTTGGAAGAAATACTCATTTTGAAAGTACTAACTCTGCTTTCAACTTTCAAACAAACATCTTGATTATCACCAACTTCTTTAATGTAAATAGGATAGGTTTTCCCGCTTTCTCCTATAACAAAAACAAGCCCTTCCCAAAACCCTGATAAGAGAAAGAATAATTTGTTGTCCGCAACAGAATAACTTGCTACGCCTTCTGGGTAAGAAGTGATGACCTGACTAATTGGTTCAGGAAATTCAATCATACTTTGAAAATTCGCTTTTACAAAGAAGTTTATTACTCTTCCTTCACTAAAAACTTCTACCCTCTCTGCTCCTAATATCCCGCAAAGAAAAATACTAATAAAGACCGCTTTCTGTAATTTCCACATTGTCTATCACCAGTCCTGTCGGGTTTGTTGCTGTTGGAGACGCCTTTTCCACTATAACTTCATAAGTGTATGTTTTGTCTTTTATCTTCTCTTGCCCTATCCATATAGTCCTTGAAAGTTGGACTTCAACCAGAAAAGAATTTGAGGTTAATGGCTTTACAGATGTTCTGAAAATTGCTCCCGTAGAGTTCATCCTGCTCTTTGTTGCACTGGCTACTTCATTTGCTAACACAGGTCGGATTTTGGAAAGGAAGTCAGGAGAACATAATCTTTTTGCACTATCAAAAACTGCCTCTGCATTTTCCCCTGTAAAGTTAGTGATGTTAGAAACGAACATCTTTGCATATTCTTCTGCTAATGGAGAATAGTCAACGATAGGAGATGCCAGCCCTGTTGCTCCGTTGATATAGTAAATGGGCTTGGGAGAGAGAGCATAAAAAAGCATTCCCGCAACACAGATAATTACACAGAGAGTTAAAGCCCAGCAAATCAAAACCGATGTTTTCTGCTTGGTCTCTAATTGCTGAAATATGTTGTAGAACTTGTCTTTTTCTACCATATCTTCCACCTTTTTTTTAGAGGGACAAGACCCGGAATTTTTAGGTTAAGTTTTTTATAAAGGTAGTGGGTTAAGTATCCCTTTGGTTTGCCCTCTTTGATTTTCTTAATTACTACACCCATGATAATTGTTGTCGGAAGAGAAATTAAAATATCTGATACTGCTTGAAGAACGCCCAGCCAAATGAATAGAAATCCTATCTCTTCCATTTCCAGACCCAGTAAAGTAAATGGCCTATCTATATTTCTTGGGCATTGTCTCATCTGAATACACTTTCCGCTATCTTTTCAGCGAACCCTAAAAATATACCGCCTACAATACATCCAATCGCAAGTCCCATTTTTCCCAACATAAAAAATATCCCAGCTCCAACAAAACACCCCACAGCAAGGGTTTTTGCCACTGGACCAACAAGGATATTTTTTAATGTATCGGCAAAGTTAGTAATTTCACTTTCTACCCCAGTTGCGGCAAATACATTAGAGACAAGCAAAACTACTCCTGCTATTACCAAAAGTACCGCAATTTTTTTGGAGTTCTTCAAAATGAAACCGACGAATTTCCAACTCCCTACATCAAATTTCTCTCCAATTTCTCTCGCCTTCATCATTGTTTTCTCCTTTTGTTAAAAACCTAAAATACTCCCATACCCCAACCGTCTCCAATAACCCCATAACTCCTATGTTATCTCCATCACTTACCAAACAGAAGGTTGGGTCTTTGCTTAACTCCTGATTGATAATCGGGAAGAACAGGGTAGTTTTTATTCTCCTGTTCTGAAAAATCATCTCTTCCACGCCAACAACATAATGCTGTCCATCTAATTTTATTGGCTCTTCATCTTTCAGGTTATTCAATATCCTCAAAACCTCTTTCTCTTTTAATAGGTCTGTCATTGTTCACCCCCCTTCCGCTAATGAGTTGGCGGAATTTATTCCGTCAACTTCTCTTTGAACCTCTTTGAAAATATTTTTTATTTCCTCTTTTACTATTTCATTTATTTCTTTTGTCAATTCATATTTCAATTCCTCGTCTGTTTTTCCTTCTGTTTCTCCATTATCCCCCCCTGTTATTACTTCCACCTGAACATAAGTAAGTCCTTTGTTCAGGTCTTCAATTTCTCTAAATGCTTGTTTTGTAAGGTCAATAACACGAAGAGGAAGCCAGTCAGCAGGCCCTCTGTCATTTACTCTAACAACAACAGACCTGCCATTGGAAAGATTTGTGATTTTAAGACGAGAACCAAAAGGAAAAGTTCTGGTTGCACAGGTAAGGGAGTAAGGATTAAACCTCTCCCCGTTTGCAGTGTAATCATTAAGAGGTTCGCCACCGCCATACCAAGACGCAAGTCCATAAAAACTTTTTTCGGCTGGGAAAGAATACAAAGAAAGTAAAACAAAAAAGAAAAAAGAAAATTTAGTTATCCTCATCCTTTTCTCCTTTTACCACACACGCTTTTATTCTATCACATTTCATTTTTTCTTTCATTATTCATTGCTTTATTATTATATTTTACCTCATATATTTTTTTTGTCAAGTATTTCTTGACACAGAATAAACAAAAAAGGGGAAACCCCTAAAAAATTAGGAGTTTCCCCTTACAACTTCTTTCAGAGAACTTGGGAGAAAATTGATTGTAAATCTTTTGTTCCCCTTACAATAGAGAACTTTCTCCCAAGAAAGGCGTTATCAGATAAAATCCTTTTCGAACGCCTGTTCTCTCCAATCACAACACCCAGAAAATCAAGATAGGGATGTTGCTTCAATGTTCTTTCTATTTCTTCTGCATCACCATCTTGGAAATCCGCATCTGTTATCATTATAACCCTTGCCTTTTTGGGATGTTCGCTTATAATTTTTTGCAAGGGGAGTGCGGGAATAGTAGTTCCGTCGGTAAACGGAAACTTCTTTTTGAGGATTTCTTTCGGAAATCCTGCAAAGACCCTATCGTTAAAAAACAACACTCTCAAATCCAGTTTATTACTAGGAATACTTTGTGTTGCTTGGACGATAGAATAGAGGGCTTCTTCTGTTATATCACTTCTTCTTTTCCCACTATTATCTTCCATAGGTGTCCACATAGATGCGCTGATGTCAACCACAAGATATATTATGGTTTTTTCAGTTTTTTTCTGGACACTCTGGAAAATTTTTGCGGGAGCAGTGTAAAGAGAACTTGCTCTTTTCGTGTTAATTTTTAAGTTCCCTTTTCTGTTTTCAATTTTTTGAAGAAGTAATCTCTTGGCAATAGCGGGAGAGATTTTTACCTCTCTGGGGTTTTTCTCCGCTTCTTGCAGGATTCTCTCAATCTGATGTATCCCTATACTTTGCTTTTTTACTTCCTTCATTACTTCTTCAATTTTCTCCTCTATCCCGTCTTCGGTCAGTTCCTCTTCTACCTCCCCCTGTTCCTCTTGTTGTTCTTCTTCTTGTTGTTCTTCTTCTTTGCACAGGGCTTCTTCGCTCTCCTCTGTCTTCTCTCTCTGCTCTTTTTTTTCATCCTCTTCCTTCTCATCCTCTTCCTCATCATCAGGAGGAGTTTCTTCTGGTTGAGCAGGAAGGGTATTTTCTTCCTCCTGATTTTCCTTCTCATCCTCTTCCTCATCATCAGGAGGAGTTTCTTCTGGTTGAGCAGGAGGTTGAGGAGGTTGAGGAGGTTGAGGTTTTTGAAAGTAGTTTTTAAGTAAATCATAGAGGCCTACTACGACCTCTGCGATTTTTTTTCTTCCTCCTCGGGACTTTACAGGAATCTTTTGAAGAATAGAAAGGATTTCCTCTTTTAAGGGTAAAACCTCTTGTGGGCAAGGGGGCAGAATAGACGAATCAAACCCTGTTGCCTCTATCATTGCCGAAGCAATCGCAGAAGCGACAGGAGATTTTGCCTGTTTCTTGGATAATTCTTTTAGTTCTTCCTCGTATAATCTTTTCGCTCCTTTGTAATCAGAAAGAACTATCCTGTCTATCCTAACATCTTCCACGATATTCATAATATCGTGAAAGACCCCAAAGTCATAATTTTTATAGGTTTTAATCCGCGGAGGCATAAGTTTTTTTACCCCCTGCTCCATCTGTCGGCTGGCTTTTTTTATATGATACGATTCGTGCATAAGCACGGCCAGAACAGAAGGGGCAACTTTTTGAGGCATATCCGCAGGAAGTAAAATCTCTTTCCCGTTTGTTTTGGGTGTTGTGTTTTCAATGAACTTTACTTGGACATCCTTATCAGAAAAGTGTCGTCCAAGTATCTCTATTTCTCTCATTTTTGTCTCCTTTTAGGGAAAAAACAAACAGGCAGGAGGATTTCCCTATTTTACACTCCTGCCTGTATTATTTTTATATTCCCAGAACTGACATTGCCAGTCCTCGGAATGCCTCTGCTGTATCTTCATCAGCAGAGGCCTTAACCTTGTTAAGGAAGGCGATTTCTAATGCCTTCCCTTTTCCAAGCACCCCTGCCAGTGCTTGGTATTGTAAGAGTTCCCTGATACCAAGATAGACGCCGAGATTTTGCTCTCGTGCCATCTTATTGGCTTCAAGGAAAAAACTTATAATTTCTTCCTCTTTTATAAGTTTTTTAAGTTCTGCTTTTCCCCAAAGAGGCACTTCATACATTGCCACTCTGGAAAGAAGTGCATAATTCAGAGGATTCGTGCCGTAATATACCCTTCCAGTAGGATTGGAAGAGAGTATAACTTTTCCCCGTAAGTCAAAGGTAGTATTGACTTCGGGAACAAAAACCCTCTGATTGTTGATTAACTCATGCAGGAAGAAAAGGTATTCTCCCTCCAACGAGTTAACCTCATCAAATAACACTACCGCCTTATTAGTTAGGCAGTGTGTTAGAAGCCCCAACTGAAACTCTGTTATTGGACCAGTTAACCCGTTTTTCAGGGTGTACTGACCCAACATCTCCCTTAAATTCTTATAGTCGCAGTTGACTATAAGTAAGGGCAGTTTCTCTTTTGAGGCATACCATTCAGCGAAAGCGGTTTTCCCAGTTCCGCTTTCACCAATTAGATAAGGGGTTAGTCCCTTATCTAATATCTGGACTATATCCCCATAGAACTCTCGTTCTATGTAATTTACTGATGGGATATAGTTTTCCAGATTAAGGTCATATTCCTTTTCTTTTACATCTACAACAACATCCGTTGTTATAGATGTCTGGGCTTTTTCCCTTTGTTTGTTTTCTTTAAGGTTTATAATTTTCATTTTTGTCTCCTTTTGGGTAAGAAAAAATAACAAAGGGCAGGGTTTTACCCGATTTGCCCTGCCCTTTTATTCTTTTCCTAAAAAACTTGCTTTATTCTGATACAGATACAGGAAGAGCCATCAATCTCTTGATTTCCCTGTCTGCTTCTTCTCTTGAAGAAACAGAAGGAACGGCTACCCCCCGCTCATCCGCAAGTTTTTTAAGTAGAACTAACTGTGCTTTTGAAGGAGGTTTTACTTCTCCTTCAATTGCCGCTGGTTCTACTTGTTTTGGTTTTTCCTGTTGTTCTTCCTTCTTTTCAACAACAGGTTCTTTGGTTGGTCGGAGCAGTCCTCGGTATGCCTTACTACCGATACCCCAAAGCGACAGCCCTTTGCCAATCCCATCGGTTATCGCTCCTTTTTCAGCGTCCCCCGGGTAATTCGTGGAAACACCGAATTGAGGACCTTTACAAACAAGGGTCTCTCCTATTTTGATATAAACCTCCACTTGTGCAATAGCAGTCGTCCTGCCATTGTCAAGGGGAGTTGTCTGGATGGTAATAAGTTTGTACCCCCATCCATCCTCCTTCAATACCTGATTGACTGCGTCAATTAAGTATTGAGGTTTATAGCCCCACAGAGACCCCCATGGTCTCTTTTCCTCTTGTATGGCTTCCTCTCCGAAGCCATCAAGAATTTTATTCACCTCTACTACTTTTTCTGTTATAGTCATTTTTTTCTCCTTATGCGGACAAAAAAATAACAGGAAAAGGTCTGTCCGCTTTTTTGTCTTCTCCTGTGTTGTTTTACTTTACAACGAGTTTTTTACAAGGAAGTTCCGCATACCTATCAGGAACTTCTTGTTTTTTGAAAAGAACCTCTGCCTCTGGCTCTCCTGCACACAGAGACAGATACTCACACATCCCACAAAAGAAAGACACATTTTTATAAAATGGCCCTTCTCCCATTAAAATACTCTGTTCTGCCCAAAGAATAACATCTGTCTCTTTGGGTATAACATTGGTAATTCTGGGTGGGATGATAGTGGGTTTTCTGGTGCGTTTAATATAGATAAACGCCCCATTTTCAACTCCTGTCAGGTAAGAATAGACCTTTAACTGCGGGTCTATCTTCTCCTTACCTTCAAATGGAGTTGAACTGACAACCTTCCAGTCAAGAAGGATTTTTTTACCTTCCTTCTCAACTATCAGGTCAGGAGTTCCCTTGATGGGAGTTCCACCAAGTAAAACTCCTTCATAGGGTTGTTCTACTTCCAGAATTTCTCCCAGTGTTTTGACAAAATCTGGGATTTGTTCCAGAATCTCCAACCCT
>Ga0209409_1001184_pt1 | contig 23288 bp, 24 predicted proteins | sample AD_JPNMR1_MetaG_FD_184424 | JGI IMG/M metagenome (GOLD analysis project Ga0209409, IMG submission 184424) | Active sludge microbial communities of municipal wastewater-treating anaerobic digesters from Japan - AD_JPNMR1_MetaG (SPAdes) (version 2) | ecosystem: Engineered > Bioreactor > Anaerobic...
CCAGGGTAGGATGAATAGTCCTCTAGGCCAATATCTCAAACCCAAGAATGCTCCTGATTATTCTATCAACTTGGTTGAAACGAAGAGGTTAATAGATGATGAAAAGATGGGCCTTCCAAGATTTTATAAGGTTAAGGGTTATGGAGATTCTCTGATAATTTCTGTAGGTTATGATGATGGTCTAGTAGAAGATGTGATACAAATAGCCTTTGAAGATCTTGTGATAAAGGAGTTTTTCCATCTTGCAATAGCATCTGCTGTGGAGGGTAAAAAGAAGGCCTACAGGAGCCAAAAAAAGGTTTTGGATGTGGCTTTGTCTGATATAAAATTTCCAAAGTTTATAAAGGATGGAAAAAGGGATGTGGGAAATATAAAAAGTCTTATGCAAACTCTTGAAAAAGAGTATGAGAAAGCGTTAGAAGCTGATTTCAATGATTCTCCCATTAAAAGTTTAAGTTTGCAAGTATTGGAGGACAAAATCAGAGAAATTGACGAGAAGATAGATCAAATTGTATATGAAGTCTATGGTTTGGATGAGAATGAAATAAAAGTTATTGAGAAAAGTCTAAATTGATGAGAAAAGCACGGATCCCAAATGAAGATGTTTTTTCAAAACTTAGAGGGTTGGCGGGTGGATAATGAGTGTTGAATTAAGTCCTGAACAAAAAGAAAAATAAAAAGCATGAGCCTACTATTTATACCAACTTCTTCTTCTATAAACTGACTCAAACACCCCCAAGTTATCGAGCCTCCAGAAAGCAAAGATTTTGACACAAAATACGCGATTTAACACAAAAATAAGCCACGTGTTAGGTTTCGAGGCCGATACAGAAGTCCGAATAGCACATGGTGCTAGAATAGATGTTATCTGGAGTTTCAGAATAAACAAACCTTGGAATCATAAGATACGTCTTCGAAGTCCACAAAAGAGGATCCATCGACAGCCTACTAATGAACCTACAAAGAGCAAAAAGCAGCCCAACAGTACAGAAAGTCGTCGCAATATCTGATGAAACACAATTAGAGAAAATAGAAAGCGAATCTGAGGGCCTCCCAGAAGAATTCAGGCGCAACCTTGAATTTTGGCCCGTGGAAGAAGTTTTAATGGTCGCTGAAAATCTTGAATCAGCAATGGAAATAATAAATCGTCTTAATCTAACCCCAGAATAGCAGTTCATATTATTTTTTTTTTGGATCAGTCATTTAGCTATTGTGGGGTTTATGATTTTTATTTTGTCTTCTTTTAGTGTTTTGAATTTTTCTTTGTTTTCTGTGTGTATGGGGTGGAGTTTTTCTGGTTCTATTTCCCTTATCATTTCTATTATTTCTGGGCCTGATGCGTGACCTGATGCGTGCATTTCTTCTTCGATTAGGGTTAGGTTGAAGTGTTTGATCCAGTTTTTCACTTTTTTGTAGTCTATTAGCATTTCTTCATCGAATGGCTCTGTCATGGACCTTATATAGATTCCCTTTTCAGGTTTGATGTCGATCAGTTCTTTAAGTTCGAAGAAATCGCATCTGAAAATGTATTGGTCAGGCTCTTCTCTAAGATCCTTGTAGGTTACAGTATTCTCTAAATCTAAAAATTTTCGCTCCCACTTGTCATAATCCCTTTTTATGTAATATGGGTCCATTTTCTCTATTTCTGCGGCCGGGATCCATTCTCCATCGAAACATGCATATGAGTCTCCTATGAGACCCCACTTTTTCTTTGGTATGTAAATGGCAACATCATCTAAGCTTGGGTAGTCTCCTGTTTTTAATTGGTTGAGGATATAAGCTTGCTTTAAATTCACTACGAGTGTTCTTTCAGTGTTTTCTGCCACATTATAAAATGTTAGTAGCCTGTCAAGATCCCTTAAGGGATAATCCACAACCACAAGGTCATTGGAATCGGATATGATTTTTGCGGCCCTTTTCTCTATGTCAGATTCTGTTATATTTTCTTTTTGGTCTATTCTTGTACCTTCACAGATCATGGTTGTAGGAGCTGCCCTCTTGGCCTTTTTCACGAATTTTTTGGTGTCTTTTCCTCTTCTGCCATGGAACCGCAAATCACCCGTGTATATTATAGCTTCTTCGTTGGTTTCTATTATGTGGGCTGAAGCACCTGGCACTGAATGATCAACAGGCGTAAACATCGCAGCAACTTCACCTATCTCGAACCACTTATAAGGTTTTATTACTTGCGTATCTCTTTTTATTTGAGCTTCTCTTCCTTGTAACCTTTTGAATCCATCGCCACGAGCCTTTGGAACAAAATGAAAAGTTTTTTTTAAGTTTATTAGTTCTGTGAATGATGTTCTGCTCGTCTCCTCCAAAGCCTCCAAAATTATATAAGACTCCAAAGTCATGTAAAGTGGAATATCCTCTCTTAGATGATTTATGTATGCTGAATGGTCCATATGCGAATGACTTAAAATCACACCATCAACAGCCGGCCTATCTTCACGTGGTAGTCCACAATGCCTCAAATAATCTTCACGATAAATACCCTTTATCCAAGGCAGTAATCCCAATTCAACGAAGTCCAAAATCCCATTGCATTTGCGTGGTTGTAGAAACTCTGAAAGGAACTTGTTGGCCTGTGAAAAACTCATCCCAAAATCTAAGAATATGCTGTTTTTATCTTTGACTAGTATTTTGTTGCCGCCTATTTCATCCACCCCACCATAAAACCTGAGGGATGTCATAATAACATATATTAAAAAATCAAATACATAAAGCAATAGGCAGGGATAGTCTCCACACAATTTAGGTTATTATGGAATTAGTGGGTGTTGTGTTATGAAAGTTGAATTGAACAGAGAACAAAAAAGGAAATTGAAAAAGTACTTTGACAAGCTTTATCCAAGTTACAGAGAAAGTGAAGAGTTTGAAGCGGATAAAATAGTTGTTTCACGTCGTATATCTTATTTCCAAAAAAAGCTTCCCAAGGGGATAGATGATCTTTCAGAGATTGATTTTGTAGAGATACTGTCAAATATATGGGCTGTTAGCAGGCTTTGGGGGAACCTGCAATATCGTGCCCAAGAAATCATAGCGGATAATGGAATTGAGAAGATAAAAAAAGCCTTTAAGATTTTATTGGACACATCCCTGCCTCCACACGAAAGATATGGAAAGGTCCTTGGGATGATTAAAGGCTTGGGACCGGCCACAATAACAGAGATATTAGCGTATATACAACCTAATGAGTGCGGACTATGGAACCGTAGAGCCAGAGAAGCCCTCAACATAATAGGCATAGATATTGTGGACACAAGTAAATATGCGCTTTCACAAAATGAATATAAAACTTATAACGAACTTGTAAAAGCCATACACAAAGAATTAAATATCAACGAACCAGAAGTAGAGAAAATGGGTTTGCTATCTACAGACTTCTTTTTCTTCGAATTAAGCCAAATGGACCAAAAACCAGAACCACAAATCAAAGATTTTGACCATAATGAAATACGCGACCTAACAAGGGACATAGGCCTAATGTTAGGTTTTGAAGCCGATACAGAGGTTCAAGTTGCCCATGGCGCAAGAGTAGATGTGGTCTGGAGCGCCAGAATAGGAAACCTTGGAATAATAAATTATGTCCTCGAAGTCCACAAAAGAGGATCCATCGACAGCCTACTAATGAACCTACAAAAAGCAAAAAGCAACCCAACAGTACAGAAAGTCGTCGCAATATCCGATGAAACACAATTAGAGAAAATAAAAAGAGAATCCGAAGGACTCCCAGAAGAATTCAGACGCGACCTAACATTCTGGCCAGTTGAAGATGTTTTGAAGGTTCATGAGAATCTTGAATTGGCTATGAAGACAATTGATAATCTTAATTTGACTCCGGAACCATTCAAGTGATGACATTATTTTTCTTTGGTGGATCCTTCTATTGCTTTTCTTTTGGTCAGTTTTTCAAGATGATCTCTAGTATGCTCCTGTTTTGTAGTCTTTCTACTTCGTTTTGCAAGTGGCTGACTTCCTTTTCTCTTTTTTTGAACCCCTTCATAAGTTTTAAATAAAACCTCTTAGGGTAACTTTAATAATTTACACTAATAAAATTCAAAAAGTGCCGCCGCATCTAACCTTTGAGGGAGAATATAGCACAAGATAAAGTTGATGTCCACTCCCAAGAAAATGTCTATAGTATAAGTGTGAATCTTTACATAAAAATAGTATTATACGGAAATTTTTGGATAATATTGGCTTTGGGGGGGTTTTGATGGGTTTTATTAAAGGTGAAAGTATTGGGGAAGCCTATTTCAAGGCTTACAAGGCAATATTAGATGCCAAATCACCCCACTGGTACTTGATGGTCCATATTTCACGGCCAATCTTGGACAATTCAATGAAGATTTCTTCCTTGGATGTTACTGATTGGCTTAAAGTTATAAACGTGGAAAAAAGGATATATGATGCCTTTATCAATTTCAAATTTTCTAAAAAAGATGAATGGACCGGCGGCTACTCAGGCAAGGACTGGATAAACGGCAGAATACAAGACCTCCTAAACGAACAAGGCTACTATAAAAAAAGCCTAACAGAAGAATTTTCCCTCGACCAAATCCAAGAAGTGGAAAAACGGTTATCTGCCAGGGATAAAAATGGCAAAAAAATGCATGGAGGCTCAACAAACGCCATGGTATGCATACTATTCTCACCAACCAAGGACCTAAAAGCCGCATGCAGACCATGTCCACGAGCAGAAGGAGTAAAATCCCTAACCCAATCGATTTCAAACCAATAAAAGACAAATTGAACCTAATGGCGGTTTTCAGGAGCCAATCCTTTGATACAAAGGCATATGGAAACTTCATCGCACTTGCCATACTACTCCATAGGATGTGTCAGGCTGCTGGATATAAGCCAGGGGCTATTGTATCCACAGCTAATAAAGTAACATTTGATGGCCATAAGAATGATCTCTATAAACATTTAAGAGCAAATATCGTGGGACATATCACTCATCAGCAGGCATTAGATATATAAGTTCGAAACATTACCCGAGTCTATTTTTCCACAAGAATGTTAACAAAACTATAAACCTCCCATTTTTCCTTACCTACACTTCCATTTTTTGAGTAATCTGGTATTTTGGAGATAACACCACAAATTGCGAACTATTTTTTGCCTTAGTAATCTGTTAGAGGATTGAGTTGTGGAACAAAATTAAAAAAACAACTCCCAAACCCCCACTAAACTATCTAAATTTATCTTAAACCGCGCACAAAATAAAAAAACACTACCGAACACCCAGCTTCCCAAGGGCATCAGCAGCAGACTCACGAACATCCTTGTCTGGGTCTTCTAGTGCTCTTTTCAGTGGTTCTACTGCACGAGAATCACCTATCCATCCAAGGGCCCAAGCTGCTCCCTCGCGAACCTTCCGGTTTGGGTCTTTTAGTGCGTGGATTAGTGGTTTTATTGCGGGTTCGCCTATTTTCCAAAGGGCCCAGGCTACTACTTCGCGGATATCCTCGTTTTGGTCTTTTAGTGTTGTTATTAGTGGTTCTATTGTATTAGGATCGGCTATTTCTCCGAGGGCCATGGCTGCATGCATGCGAACATCTGGGTCTGGGTCTTTTAGTTTTTTGTTAGTTTTTTTATGTTTGGCTCTGGTTTGAGGAGGCGGTCTAGTAGTCCCATTTTAGGTCTCCTTTATTTTTTATAGGATATCTTTTCATTTTTTTATTTAATTTTTCGTGTTCTTTTTTTGTTGTTAAGCTGAAGAATGTTAAGGTAAGCCTTTGAATTTTTCCCAGGCTTTTAGAATTGCCAGGAAAAATATTCTCAATTCTGTTTTAGAGGTAGATAATTAGAGCAGGTATTATTAGGACCCCCCATGAGATGGGATTTGCTGACACCTACATAATATTTTGAAAGCTTCTTATAATCCATATATTAGAGATGATCAACTAGAAAATCCCCAAATCTTATGCACAAAATAAAAGAAACCGCAATAGATGTAAAACTGAAGAATATGATATGTTGGAGATTGATATCTCCTATTAATTTCGAGAGATAATGGGTATTTTATTTTTCAATTTTGAGGAATCTGGAATTGATTGCCACGATGATTGTGCTTAGGGCCATTAGCGCCGCTCCTTCTGCTGGGGTTAGGAGGACTCCGTAGGCGTATAGTACGCCAGCGGCTGATGGGATTGCGAAGATGTTGTAGCCTGTTCCCCATATTAGGTTTTGGATCATTTTTCTGTAGGTTGACTTGGCAAGTTTAATTAGGTATAATGCATCAAGTGGATTGCTTTTTACAAGGATTACGTCTCCGGTTTCGATGGCAACGTCTGTGCCGGCGCCAATTGCGATACCAACATCTGCTTGGGCGAGTGCGGGCGCATCATTTATACCATCACCTGTCATGGCCACTGTTAATCCCTTAGATTGGATCTCCTTTACTTTTTCGGCCTTTTCTTGTGGTAGAACTTCTGCGAAATATTCGTCAAGTCCTATTTTGTTTGACACCCATTCTGCGACCTCTTTTTTGTCTCCTGTTATCATTATGCATTTAATCCCCATTGACTTAAATTTGGAAACTGCTTCCTTTGATTCGGGTCTTATGATGTCTGCTAGGGCGATTGCACCTTTTAAATTTTTGTTGATAATTACGAAGACTATGGTTTTTCCTTGTGATGAAAGTTTTTCCACGTTCTCGTTATTAAATGAGATGTTGAGTTCTCTTAGATATCCTGGACTTACAATTTCGACTTTTTTTCCATTTATGTTGCCTTTTATGCCTTTTCCTGGGATTGCCTGGAAATCTTCTACAGGGAGAGTTTCTTTTGCAGCTGATATGATTCCTTTTGCAATAGGATGTTCAGAGTATTTTTCGAGGGATGCGGCATATTTTAGAATTTCATCTTTATCATATTCATCGTTTAGAGCGATGATATCAGTTACGCCAAATTTTCCCTCGGTTAGGGTGCCTGTTTTATCGAAAATTATGGCATCAACATTTCGTGCATTTTCGAATGCTACACGATCCCGTATTAATAATCCATTACTTGCTGCTAAAGCTGTGGATACCGCTACAACAAGGGGAACTGCGAGTCCAAGAGCATGGGGGCAGCTGATAACCATAACGGTTACGGCTCTTTCCAGTGCAAAATTAAGAGTCTGATGAGTCAATCCCAACCATACTGAGAAGGTTATAAGAGCGCCTGTAAGGGATAGTATTGTGAGCCAGAGCGCAAAACGGTTTGCTATGTCCTGGGTTTTTGATTTGCTTGCCTGTACTTCTTCAACAAGATTTATAATTTGGGAAAGGAATGAATCCTTGCCAGTCTTTTTTATTTCTACTGTGATGGATCCATCGCCATTTATTGAGCCGCCTATAACCTCATCGCCTTCTTTTTTGAAAACGGGTTTTGATTCTCCCGTGAGCATGGATTCGTCAATGGAAGTGCTTCCACTTACAATTTCACCATCTACAGGGATTTTTTCTCCAAGTTTCACTATAACTTGGTCTCCTACACTTAATTCATCCAATGAAACTTCTATTATTTTTCCACTGGGCATTAATTTATGGGCACTTGATGGCATGAGTTTTGCAAGTTCTTCAAGTGCACTGGAAGCTCCAAGAACAGATTTCATTTCAATCCAGTGCCCTATAAGCATAATATCTATAAGAGTAATTAATTCCATGAAAAATTCGCTTCCGCCAAGTCCAAAAACAATTGCACTACTGTAAATATATGCGCTTGTAATTGCCACACTGATTAATGTATCCATTCCTGGAGTCCGTGATTTAAGTTCATTGTAAATACCCTTAAAAAATGGATATCCACCATAAAAGTAAACAAATGATGACAATATGAACACCACATACAAATCACCAGGGAATCTGATAAACTCAAGTCCAAAGATTTCCTGAATTAAAGGCGATAAAAGTAGAATAGGGACAGTTATAATTATACATACTATAAATCTCCTCTTTAAGTCCCCAATCATCTCAGCATGGACATGTTTCCCCTCCATTTTATGCTTTTTATGATGCATTTCATGTTTAATTTTAATCCCCCCAGGATATTCTAACTTTATCAGCACATTAAGGCGTATTTTGGTTTTAACCTTTACTAGTGTCCATACTCTCTCTTTAGTTGTATATCTTTGAGGTAATATATAGACATTGTAAGTAGGAAATATTTTTTGGTATCAAAAAAAGGTTGGGGTGGTGGGGATAAAAAATTATTGAGATTATAAACTTGATATGATTTTACTGTTTTTGTTTCATTTAGCCTCCCTTTTTGGATTAAATTTACCATTCCCGCCAAAGTTCATATTATCCATAATTTTATTATTATTTCATATTTTGTTACAAAAAAATCATATCAATCCATATACTTGATCTACCATTAAAATATCGACTTGCAAAAAAAAGATTGAAACCTTATAAGGGAAACGATTAAGATTCATCTCCTTCCAACATCCTTTTAAGCTCTTCCACGATAATTTTAGCCTGTTCAACTAGGGGTAGAGCCCTTGGAGGGGCCAATTCCATAAATTTTTCGAAACATTCTATGGCTTCACTATATTCTCCCATAAATCTTAGAGCAGATCCTTTGCTGGCCCATGCCTCAGAATTTTTCGGATTTATATCTAAAGCTTGATTGAAACATTCTACCGCTTCTGGGTACTTTTCAAGGCAGAAGAGGGCGGTTCCTTTATTGGTCCATGTTCTGCTACTTCCAGGTTTCAATTCTATGGATTTGTCAAAGCACTCTACAGCTTCCTCGTATCTTCCGAGGGCTCCAAGTGTAACTCCCATGTTAGACCAGGCCTTTGCATTGTCTGGTTTTAACTCCAAAGCTTTTTCGAAACATTCTATGGCTTCTAGGTGTCTTCCCATGTCTGATAAAGCAACCCCTTTATTATCCCACAGTTTTGTATTTTCTGGCTCTGCTTCAAGGGCCTTATCATAGTAAAAGAGGGCTTCTTCATACTTACCTTCTACTAAAAGACGGTTGGCTTCTTTAAACCATGCTTTAACATTTGAATTGCTATCCTTCATCTTTGTTTATTATATTTAGTCGGATCTAAAAATGTTATGTTTAATACTAAAAAAGAGATTGAATCTATTCAAGAAGGTTAGGACAAAATTTTGGATATTCCTTTTTTACTTTTGTGTAGGTTTCAAGTTTATAGGCTTGTTGAAATATAAGAGTGTGGGTGTAATGCTAGCGAGACCATATATGCCAATTTCTTCAATGGGTTCGCCTCCTTTTTATCCGTGTCATGCCCATTAGAAACTTTTTAGCTGCCTAGAATTATAATTTAAAGAAAAACAATGAATATCCATTTAAATGTTATCTTAAAGCCCTCAAACTAAGAATTGGGGGATTGACACGCCAATTTTCGATCTGTAACAGAAAACGTATCCTACCAAAAGTTAATACATATGAATTAATCTTCCATAAAGTAAGAGTAAATTTCGAGTTGTAATTTGAAAGTGGGTTTTGCAAGGCAGAATATACTAAATGAAGCACAAGTCACTGTGACAAGAGCATGAATAGCAAAAAAATCCATAAGTATTTAACAATGTCTACATTCAAGTTTTTTAAGAGACTTTTCCACATATGCTGATCCTCATCCCCCCCAAAAATTACTCAAAACCTGAATTGCCATGATATCTAAGACCACTAAAAAAAAAGTTTAACTTCGTTTAACATAGCTATAACGAAAAAAAACTACCACATGGAAAAGCACCCCCCAACATTTAAAAAAAGCATTTTAAACCCATTATACAAAATATTCAAGTTCTTAAGGGTGTTATTTTATCATTACACTCTCTTTACATCCTTTCATTACTTAGCATTCCCTAAAAGAAGGGTAAAGGTTATATGGATGGAAAATAATAAAAAAGAAAAATAATGGGGGGTGAAAGTTATAAAAAACCAAAAAAATTACTTGCTCCTTTTAACTCTCATACTTCTAACGACAACAATAACCACTACCATGAATTATTCTCACGCAGCATCTGTACTCTATGTCAATGCAAACTCAGGCAATGATGGAAACACCGGAGAAACACCATTAACCGCCAAAAAGACTATCCAGAACGCCACAAACGAAGTGGATGACCATGGAACCATCCATGTGGCCGATGGAAACTACCCCGAGCATCTAATAATCGCAAAGAACGTGAATATCATAGGTCAAAGCCAAACCGGCACCACTATCGACGGCACAAATAACGGTCGCGTCATGACTATCCTCCCTGGAATAAAAGTGAGCATTGAAAGTTTAACAATACAAAAAGGGAATGTCACTGGAGATATCGTCAACTTTGGAGGTGGAATATTCAACAATGGAATCCTCATCCTCAACGACTGTACCATCCAGAACAACACCGTCATGGATGGACAAGCCAATGTAGGGGGGAATCTACAATGAACGCAAAGCCCACCTAACACTCATAAACTGCATAATAAAAGACAACATAGCACTAGGGCTCTGGACCTTTGGGGGAGGGATCTGCAATCAAGAAGAAGGAACCATAATCATGGATAACTGCACCCTAAAGAACAACCAAGCCATAGGACTCACCAATCAAGGTGGTGGAATCTTCAACGATGGAAACATGACCATAACCAACAGCCACATAGAGAGCAACTTCGCTGGGGGAGGAACAAACCTTGGCGGAGGAATCAACAACCAAGGCAACATGACACTAACCAAAAGCAACCTCATCAACAACGACTTAAAAGGAAATTCAAACTTAGGTGGAGGAATAGCCAACCAAGAAGGCGGTAATACAACAGCAAACCTAAACCGTATAGTAGGAAACACAAACCCAACCATCTTCAAAGACAGTGGAAATGTAAATGCAGAGAAAAACTGGTGGGGAACAAACCACCCAGACTTCAAAAGCCTACTATTGGGAATGGAACAACCCAAAGTCTGGATTTATATGACCATAAAAGCCAACCCTGCAGCCATCCACCCAGGAGAAACCAGCACAATCATAGTCAGCTTCAACCAACTTTATAATGGAACCATCATAACTCCACTAACCGGCCACCTACCCGACAACACACTAGTAAACTTCACCAGCAGCCTTGGTGAAATAGGAAAAATTGCACAGACCATACAAGGAATGGCAAAAACTATCTTAAAAACATCAACCGCAGGAATGGCCATAATAATGGCACAAACCGACCAACAAATATTAAATACCAGCGTAAAAATAGACTCACAAGAAGATACCTCCAAATATGTCCCGAGGACTGTTGGGATGGAAAACACAGGAACAGAGATCATACCACTATTCCTAGCCAGTATACTGATTATTTCCGGAATATCTATGAATAGAAAATATTAAAAATTCCCCCTACAATTTCTTTTTTTCAAACATCTATAAAACCAGATATTAGTCTCCACCTGCACCAAAAAAAGTTTCGGATAAACTAATGGAGGTTGCAAATATTCTAGATTATCCATTATAGTCTCCATGCATTATTATTGCTTGTAAGTCCCTACTACGAAAAAAGGGGGGAGAGCGTTTTTGAAGAAAAGATGAAATGGGTTTTTTGGGGGGGTGCATATAATTGCTTAATCTTCAATTGAAGTCATAGAATGGCCATGATCTTTGATTTCACCCTTTTTTGCATGCTTAGATTTTTCCCAGTTTTTTCATGTTGTGAGATTTGGGTTATGTTACCTGTTTTTTTATAAGAAGGGTTTGGAGACTTTTAATTGAGTGTCTTATCCTTTTTTTGAAAAATTGTGAAAACTTGATTAATTTACCATCTTTAAATTACTTTTAGCAGTCTTATAGTTTTTTAAATGTGTATTGGATGTTCAATATCCTCATTTTTCCACGATGAACCCTTAACTTGTCGAGTTTAATGGGTGGAAGGGTGGTTAAATTAGCGTCAAACTATTTATAACGGTTCTTTTGGGGAAATAATAATCCAAATAACCCCCATAATTGAAAATTACAACAGAAAAAGCCCACCCTAAAAACATTACATAGCAGACCTCTCAGCAGCCTTTAAATTTTAAAAAGAGTTCTATCATCGTTTTTTTCCCGGAAAAAACCAAAACATTTATATACTATGCTATGTGATCTTGTAGTCATACACAAAAAACTGTCCTAATAAATTAGGATATGGAGGCGGTAAAATTAAGCGAAAATGGATATTTCCAATGCTATTACTACTCGGTCTAGCATTGGTCCTAAACGTCAGCGACGTTTCCGCTGCAAATGGTAACAATTCAACCACCCTAAACCAGCAGTTAACGTCGCAAGTAAGTTCTCAGACAACCTACACGCCAAACGAAGTAAATGATGCAGCAACCAGAGTGAAAAACTTCTGTGAAACCAACAACAGATTACCCAATTATGTGACCATTAGAAATAATCAGGTTACCATGCCACAATTCCTAGACCTTTTAACCACAGATTTGATCCAAACAAACCAGGGATCAACAACACCAATTACATTGAAAAACGTGGAAGAACCCTCAAATCCTACTGGAACAACAAAAGGCGGCACACTCACAAAAACAGAATACATCAACATGGCACAAAACATTAAAAACATAATAGACGCCACAGGCAAAGCACCAGACAACGTAAACAGCTCAATCGACCAAATAAAATTCGAAACACTAGTCTACATCTTCTCCAAAGTCATGAACTTCTACAAAACCAACGGAAGACTACCAAACTCCGTAACAGTACCAGGCAATGGATACCTCGCCCAAACACAGTTACAGAGACAAAGCCAAACACAAATACAAAACCAGACACAAACACAAATACAAAATCAAACACAAAACCAGACACAAACACAAATACAAAATCAAACACAAAACCAGACACAAACACAAATACAAAATCAAACACAAATGAGTTACACGTTAGTTGAAGTGAATGATGCAGCAACCAGAGTGAAAAACTTTTATGAAACCAATTGTAGGTTGCCAAGTTATGTGACCATTAGAAATAATCAGGTTACCATGCCACAATTCCTAGACCTTTTAACCACAGATTTGATCCAAACAAACCAGGGATCAACAACACCAATTACATTGAAAAACGTGGAAGAACCCTCAAATCCTACTGGAACAACAAAAGGCGGCACACTCACAAAAACAGAATACATCAACATGGCACAAAACATTAAAAACATAATAGACGCCACAGGCAAAGCACCAGACAACGTAAACAGCTCAATCGACCAAATAAAATTCGAAACACTAGTCTACATCTTCTCCAAAGTCATGAACTTCTACAAAACCAACGGAAGACTACCAAACTCCGTAACAGTACCCAGCAACAATGGAGGAAATGGAGGAAACGGAACTACCAGTTTCGGAAATGGTCAATTAAATGGATTGCAAGGAACTGAAGGTTTGCAAATTCTAGCCAAATACATCAATCAAAACTTGAACCACCAGTACGGAGCAGCTACTACCGCAGAAGGTGTTGAAAGAACCGGACTTGGAGACTGCTGGGGTCTATCTGCATGGACAGCTAAAGTATTATATGATAATGGGTACACCGTTAGAATAGTTCAAGGAGCATCAGTTGAAGCAAGTAACCACCGATGGGTGCAAGTATTAATAGATGGGAAATGGATAAACTTTGACCCATCCTTAGTTACCAAAAAATATGGAAGTAAACCATATTATACCACATGTGCCAGTGTAAGTCAAATTATCGCAACATACTATGCCTAAGGTACTTAATGTTTGGGGGGCTTATAAACCCCCAAATATTTTTCCTTTATTTGACCCGCCCAATGGGTTTTCTCTTTCTTGATCCATTTCTAGAGTATTATCGTTGACTGTACTTCTACTTTGGTTTCTTTAGAGTAATTTGAAACTTTCTATTACTAATCTGAATTTTGGTAGTGTTTCATTGTACTTGCTGAGTGGTGTGACGCAGCCTATCCTGTAATATTTGGAGCCTGGGACGGCTTCAATGTGCACAGTCAAAGCTTGGTATTGTATTCCATCAGCATGCCATGTTTTAATGAGTTCCACGGCTTTCATCCCATTGACAGTAATATTTCGTTCTGAAACTTCTGTCTGCCCAATATTTGCAATATCATGTCTATATTTGCTGAGTTCTTCGTCAAATGATCTAAAGTTCAATTGTTTAACATAGAAGTAAGTGCTGATATTAGCTTCAGTGTGATTATCACTTGGATCATAGAATGCTACGATGGGATCTGGAGGGTACCCCCATCGAGTGGGACTATGAAGGTCTTTTATAGGCTTCCAATCTGCAGGATATTTAAATGTGATCCTATTATCTGCGTAGGTTTTGTAAGGGATCGTTGGGGTAGTATTGTTCGAATTATTGACATGACTCCCAATAGGATAAACATGGAATAAACTTGGATAAAATACTAAAACGGCAGTTATTAAAATCAGAATAGTAACTGCAACCATGAAAATCTTCTTAATTTTTCCAATCTTAGGTTTTTTTGGACTTATATGGGAAACCCCTCTTTTTAATTTATGGCTTCTTCCATGTTTTTAAGCCAATTAATATTATTATTATTTTGATATAAAAAGAGTTTTTCTTGGTGAATATTATCCAAATTTTTGGAAAATAAAGTTTCCGTTCTGTGGAATAAACCATTATATCGCTTCAATGGTGAAATTAGTGGCTTATGTTCCAATTGATGGTTCTTAGGATAGGATTTGTCTCAGTTGCTTTGATTTGAGGGTTTTTTGCTTTCGCTGAAAAAGTTAAATTTTCAACCTTTAAAAAAGAAAGTAGTTTTTTTGTGATCTTTTAAAGCTGAAGATTAAAAAAGGTTCCTATGATAAAATTTATGGGGGGGTTTATAATATGTCGTCAAGTATCCCCATGATTATTGCAATGGCTTTCTCTTCGTTTTTATCAACCCCATCCGAGGAATTTGCAACTTTTATCGCCATTTTTAAAAGCATTTTCTTGAAATTTTGAGCTTCTGAATGTTTCAATCTCCCCAGAAGGTCGGCAACTGTCTTCAAACCTTCTAGAGGATTCTTTTTTAATAAATTTCTAAATTTAGGATTGTTATTCGTCACATTGACTATATGATCCCTGAATACCTCATAGGTAAATCCAGTAGAATATTCTATAACATTCTTTGATTGGTTTAATACTTCTTCTAATTCCTCCTCATCAATTTTACCATCAGCTATGGCCACAACTTCAAAAACCCAGATCGGTGCTGCTTGTAAGGTTAACCATTCATTTTCATTAAACTTATTCCTAAAAGTCAACTCCAAACACCTCATAAAATAATATAAAATATTATTTATATCATACTTTATATATTTTTAGCTTTATCTTTATCACCTCAAAAAAAACATTTTTTTGGGCAATTTACAAGATGAAAAAATTTCCATTCTACAATATAAAAGCACTCCTCAATAAAAAAATAGTAAGTGAAGAGCCGCAAACTCCAGATGAAGTATTGGTAAGATGAAAGCATATGGCTCACACGGAGGAGGGACAAGAAACATTTCCCCATTTGGATAGGTTTATATTGAAAGCTATAAAAAGCATAAGATTATGAGAAAAAAGATGAAAATTATCCTCATAGGAGCCGTTACCATTCTAATATTGGGTCTAGTAGTTTCTAATCTTACAAATCCGAAAGATAAGGAATCTGAAGAATCTATTAATATCACTTTTACTGGGGATGTTATGTTAGGGAGGAATGTTGATCCTATTTTACATGAAGATCCGCAACCATTCAGAAACGTGATTAACCTAACCAATGGAACAGATCTGACAATAATCAACCTAGAATCACCTATCACCAATTCAACAGATCCAAGAGACAAAATAATAACATTCAAAGCAGATCCACAATTTACAAAATCGCTCAAAGACGCTGGAGTGGACGTCGCATGCCTCGCAAACAACCACATCATGGATTTTAAAGAAACAGGCCTAAATGACACCATAAAAAACCTAAAAGCTAACAATATAAAATATGTAGGCGCAGGCCCCAATATAACAGAAGCCTATAAACCCCTTATCATAGAAGTTAAAGGGAAAAAGATAGCTATCATACAAGCATCAGAATTCGCAGATGAATATTATATGCCCCCAGCAACCCAAAATAGACCTGGTTTCGCGCCAATTTCCTGGGAACATATAAAAGCTGCAATAGATGATGCTAAAAATGCAGGGGCTGATTATATTATCTGTGAATTCCATTATGGCAACGAGTACCGCTACACTCCAAACGAAGTACAAAAGGATATATATAAATGTATTGATGAAGGTGCATTCATTGTGGTTGGACATCACCCCCACGTCCCAGGCGGCATAGAAAAATATAAAGGACACTTTATATTTTATAGTCTCGGGAATTGCGTTTTTGACATGCAAAACCCTGAGACGAAAAGATCCATGATAATAGTCGTAACAATTAAAGGTAACAGTTCAATCATCCATATTTATCCTATAAACATCATAGGCTGCTATCCCCAACTCATGGACGTGGATGATGCCAACGCATTCCTAGAAGAACTTGAATCATATTCAAACGTAGAAATCCAAACCAAAAATGGTATTGGAATAATAACATGAAAGGACAATCTTGAGTATAAAGGGGGGGCTTCCGTTTGCCATCCGAAAATTTCATAAAATATAAAGAAGCCATCCTAGATGTTCTTATACTCATTGATATATTCGCCATAATCTACATCTCTTTTTATCCTGCAACTCCAATATTAATATCCTCAGTTAACAATTTCGACCTTTTACTTTGCATACTATTATTCGCCGATTTTCTCTACCATGCGAAGACAAATGAGGATAAGTGGGCTTTCATCAAAAAGAACTGGACTGACATAATAGCATTCATACCCTTACCTTATCTCAGGATTTTCAGATTCACAAGATTAATCAAGATTCTCAGACTCTTGAAGGTTTTAGCACTCTTTAGAAGGTATATCAAGGGCATGTTCAATTTCCTCTTGGAGACACATGTTGACCAGGCAATTGCTATACTATTATTCGCTATCCTCTCTGGAACACTACTATTCTATAATACAGAAGCTGGTGTGAATCCATTCCTCAAAGGTCTTACAGATTCCCTATGGCAGACTATAACCACAACCATGGCAGGAGAAGTTGTTATAGCCCCAGTAACATTTTATGGTAAAATCATAACAAGCTTCCTAATGTTCGTGGGAATAACATTCTTCGGCTTCTTAACAGCCTCACTAGCATCCTGGTTCGTTAAAAACCCTAAAAAGGAAAAAGAACTCCATGATACCATAGGACTCCTAGAAAAAAGACTAGATGAACTTCGAAAAGAAATAAAAGAACTAAAAGAAATCATAGAAAAAAAGAAATAATCCACTGTTGCTAATAACCTCTACTTGCAATAGTGAGGGACACTTCACCCGTTAATTTTATAATTGAAATAAGCTAAACTTTTATGGTAACCAAAAAAGTTCTGGGATCACAAATGACAAAAACAACCTACATTATCATAGGCATAATAGCCATATTCGGAATTTACCTCTACATCACAACACTTACGGGCCCATTCGAACCCGTGGGACGCCTTGGACTAGTTAAACTAGCAAATCCAGACATGGCAGCAGGCCACCCACAATCGAAGGTAGCTGCCAGTTACGCTCAAAAGAAAGGATCAAAATGTGTTGTCGTAGTACACTATGCAGGAGACGCCTCCTACTCCCACTACAAGGAAGGTAACATTACCATAATAAACTTCGCATTCATCGACCCAAACGGTCTTAGAACAGACATTGACTGGAACGAAGTCATACAAACATTCATATTCGGAATACCCGATGGAAAATACCGCTACAGAGTCGACGGATACGAATTCAACACACTCGACGAAGCACTCGCCTACGTACAAAATCTCGCCAAAGAAAACGGCCAAGAAGGTCCAATACCACTCTACTTCCATGGAACGGTCCGCAAAGGCAACATATTCATAAACCCAGGATGTGGTTTCCCATTATATGTACAACTAGTATGGAAACAATATGGCAGACTCGGCGCATACTACTACATAGCAAAGGGCCTTATAGAACCATACCTTAGCAATCCATATGCAGTCTATGAAATGTTCCACGCCTCAGACCTCCAAAGACTCTACAACGAAGGATACCTAAACTATTAAAATGTTATTGAAGCCTGAACATGAAAAATATGATACCTTATTGTGATGATTTCAGCAGAAAAAAAGAAATTGGGAGGTTTATCGTCTCCCAAATCCTATAAAAGTTTTTTTAAGTTTTCAATTATCTCAAGGATGGAATAGTACAATATAACCTGTGTTTCCCTGTCTTGGATCCAGTCATTTTTATCTGGCGCTCCTATGGTCATATAACCGTCGGTCTTTTTCAAAATGTCATTTTGAAGTTTTGATAATACACCTTTATAATCACCCGCTTTTATTTCCCACATCACTGAACTTAATTTATTTAAAAGTGCGTTCTGCATATTATCTGTCTTGAAAACAGCCGAATCTAGTGATATGACTATATTTTCTGTATTTTCGATGGATTCTATGACTTCTATTATTGGACTTGTTACTTGGATCATGGCAATGACTGGTTGACTGTCTATGTTGCCATCGTTTACTATAAGCTGCACTATATATGTACCTGGCAGATCCGGGACAAAACTTGTCACCATAGCCTGAGGACTTGCTATGGTGGCTTGACTCCCCACAGGAACTGATAAGAAACTCCATTGATAGCTTAGAGCATCTCCATTCATATCTGAACTTCCACTACCATCAAGGGTTACAGTTTCACCAACCATAACCGAGGAAGCTGTTACAATATCAGCAACCGGTTGTAGGTTGCGGAAACACACTTTTACAAGTGATGATGAGGTTTCATTCCATGAATCAGTCACTGTGAGCTGTATCACATATTCTCCCTTTAAATCTGGCTCAAATGTTGGTCGCGCTGTGTTAGCGCCGCTGAGCACCGCATTGCTTCCAATAGGCTTTGATAAGAACTCCCATTGATATGTGAGACTTTCACCATCTGGATCATAACTCTGAGTACCGTCAAGATAAACTGTAGTAACCTTATCCACCACTTGATCAGAACCAGCAACAGCAACTGGAGCGTCATTCATGGGTGTTATGGTTACTGTAACTGTCGCAATGGCTGTTAATTCACCATCTGTTATGGTGTATGTGAATGTGTCTGTGCCATAATAATTCTCATCTGGTGTATATTTTATTATACCATCCGGTGTCCAAGTTATGCTTCCATGTTCAGGATCCGTGACACCAGTTACTGTTAATGCATCGCCATCAGCATCAAAGTCGTTGACAAGCACGCTTATCATGACAAACATGTCCTCAAATGTTGTCACGGTATCATTCACGGCTACAGGATCATTATTTGCGGCTGTGGGTCTGGAAATTGCTATTTTACTTGGAGAATAATTCGCGAAGAAACTGCCAATGACATTGAATGTGTTCAAATCGATCTCTTGTATATAATAAGTGGATCTACAGGCTATTAGTGCAATATCGTCTATGATTGCCACTCCTCGGGGATAGCCTCCAACATATATTGTTTTGACCACCGTAGGTATACTTAATGTTAAGTCGATTATTGATACTGTACCATTATCACTAGCTGCAACGACCGCATATTTTCCATCTGCCGTGATTGCTGGTTTAGCCCCTGGATTTTTACCTACTGGGACAACAGCTTTTATCGTGAATGGTGATGTTGTTAAATCAATAATATTACGAACATATGGTCCGAATAAACACTATTTGTAATAATATATTTAAATGAGAGTATTAAATAATACTCTTGGAGGAGTGTGTATGAATTTTGGAGATTCGGACCATGTGATCTTTGAGACGTGGATGCTTCGCCAGGGACTTGAGAGGTCCACGTTCAAAACGTACCTCCAGTGCCTCAAGAAGTACTGTGAGGTCACTGGAATGACGCCTGCAGAACTCATAACCGAGGCAGAGGAAGAAGAGGAATCTGGCATCAGGATGAGAAACCGCAGAATAAACCTGCACCTCCTAAAGTTCAGGAAGGCACTCGAAGAGGAAGGCAAGGCACCCTCCACAATCAAGCTATACTACTATGCCATAAGGTCGTTCTACGACGCCATGGACATAACCCTACCAAAGATAAGGCACCCATCAGGGGACATCTGCCTGGAGCAGAACTACGGCAAGCTCATCACCAGGGAAGAACTCAGGACACTGGTCAGCATGGCAGCACCACGGGAAAGGGCCCTGATATACCTCATGGCCCTCTCAGGGATGGCCCAGGCAGAGGCCAGACGGCTCACCATCAGGAAGTTCCTGGACGCTGCAGGTGATGCAATCGGCCGGGAACTCAAAACCGTAGAGGACCTCTTCAACGCCGAGGACGATCTCAAGAATGAAATCATAACACTGGACATCGTCAGGAAAAAAGTGAACTACAGGTACATGACCTTCATCCCACCTGAAGCCACCAAGGAAATCATCAACTACCTAAAAGAACGAATGTACGGCCGCAACGAAAAGATAAGAATTAAAGATTATGAAAGAGCCCTATTTGTTAAGATAAACGGCGATGACATCGACAGGGATATTATAGTGACAAACCTGAGGCGGATAGGTCTCGAAGCTGGTTTTAAAAAGAAAGAAGGCGCTTACAGCTTCTGGAGGGCCCACGCACTCAGGAAGTACTTCATATCAACCATAATCAATAAAATTGGGGACAAGGTCCTGGCCGACTTCCTTGCAGGTCATAAGATAAGTGACGTTGACAGGGCCTACTGGTATATGGACCCCGAGGACCTCAAGAGGAGGTACATGAGGGCCTTGCCATACCTTTCCATCGATGGCGTTGAGGTCAGGACGATTGAAGACAGTGATTACAGGCGTCTCAGGGAAGTTGAAAATATTTATAACCAGATGAAGGATGAAATCCAGAAGGCAGAGAAGTTGATTCATTTATTCAAGAGTAGCCCTGAATTAAGAGAGTTAATTGATAAAAAGACGACAAACTAATTTTTATTACTATTTTAGTAATATTTATATAACATAAATTAATACTAATTATTGGTAATAATATTGGAGGTGTATATTATGAAAGATGTCTGTGAAGATGATATAATGGAGGCGATAGATGCATTTGAGAGGCTGGTAAAACTTCTGGACGATGTAGAAAAACTTCTTATGGAGTGAGTCTTCAGATGGCAAAGGTTCTGGTTTCTGCAAGGTGCAAGGCACAGTCCAGGACAATCATAAAGAACAGTAATTACACCTACGGTGATGCAATAGACTACTTTGCCAGGAAGATCAGCAGCGAAAATACAAAGATCCTCGTTGAAATTGAAACACTTAAACATGAGATCAGAGAGCTTGAAGATAACCTTAAGACCACCAAAAGGAAGATTGAACAGAAAAAAGAGTATCTGAAACTGCTTAAGTCAAGGTACTCAGATGAGGTACACATTGATGAGAGGACAATGGAATCGATCAGGGCTATTAAGAGAATAGCTGAAAGACTTGACTGTGATCCGCTGGAAGTTGATAAGTTCACAGGCAATACCTTGGAGTTCCATGCCAAGAAGTGTGGAATCACAAGGCTTGAGCTAGAAGAAATTCTGAGGAAAACATTATAACCAATTAACTTCTTTATTCATTTAAAGCTTCTTCTACTTCATTTACTTTTTCTTCTGGAACTCTATCCTTATAGTAAGTTAAAAACTCTCTTATAGAATCCATTGCACCGTAAGAGTCTCTTATCTGGCCATTTCTAAGAAATGCTTCTAGAACTTCCACAATTTCATCATCATTAAGAGTATCTCTGATGTTCAGCACAGTTTTAGCATTCAAAGCTGCTATAGTAAAACTCCAACTTGCTTTATATTCAGCTAGAATCAGTTTTTTCAGTTCCTCCTTTTCCTTGATAAATTCCTTTATGTTAGACTGCCTTGTAAATTCATTTATTAGAGGAATTAATTTCGACTTACCAGCATTAAAACTTGACGCAGTTCCATGAACTATTTTTTCAAAGAGCTCTCCTTTCAAAGCACTGTTTTTTTCTTCTTTCAGCGTATCTTTTAAAAATTCAAATAGATATTCGTAATCTTCAGCATCATCCCAATCAAAAATCACAATTTTATCCATGATTGCATTAAATATCTTTTTCTTAGTTATTTTATCGAGACTACTAAACTCTTTGACGCTTTCTAAATAGTTGATACCTATGGATTCAACAAATTTCGAGATTTTAATATCCTTAAATAGTTCTTCCACAAGGGCTTTGGTATTATAAAGTATACTTTCAGCAGTCTGGGGGCTTACTTTAGATTTGTGGGGTGTATGTATGAGTTCTGCCCTGATATGTCTGTATGATCTTGAAATAGACAAAAGTATAGATGGAGCCCCTCCTTTGTTTTTCATGGCATTAGTTAGGTTATTTGCTAATTTCTGAAAATCACGTTCACCGTAAGGTTCACCTAATTCATCTAGTTTTCTTTTTATAGCTATTTCTTGGGCAGACAAGGCAGCTACCGCTATGATCCAATTAAGATCTAGACCTAAATCTTTCAGGACATCCAGTAATTCTCGCATCTTTTCCATGTCGCTTTCAATATACATCTAAATACTCTCCTGGAGCGTTTATGCATAAAGCTAAAAAATTGAAGCCAAGATCTTCTTTTAAGAATTCTATAAAAGTTTTTAGTTCCATTAAATCCTCATTGAAATTCTTCCCCCTTACATGAAATTTTCTTTCACAACATATACAAAATTTTCATTTTTTGCACGTTTGTATATATATATATTATATATATTTCTTTCCATTTTCTTCTGTTTCAAGTCAATCGAAGATGTAACATTGCTAAGTGGTTTAATTTTAAGATTATTTTGAGGCACTTAAGAAAAAGTTATCCCAGGACAACTATGAGTAGCTACATTCGCAGTTTGATTCTTGATCACCTGAAAGAAGACTAATTTTTCCTTAAAAATCAGCCTTACCTATATACACATAGTGCATATAACTCAGGGAGGGAGTACTGTATAAGATCTGGTTATATAGATATCAGGATATGTATATCAGAGGCCCTTTACAGTATCACCCCAGATTATATCCCCCTCCTTTTTTGATATATAGCACTTGGATATAACCTGTATTATGATATATGTATACTGATATCAGCTCAGATCATAGGGTACCCCCAGAGGCTTATATCACTAATGTGTATATCAACTTCATCCTTGCTGTGTTTAAGGCCTGTTAATGGTCGCTGGAATTATAATTGTACACCCCACCCGCCCACCCCC
>Ga0209409_1001188_pt1 | contig 23249 bp, 18 predicted proteins | sample AD_JPNMR1_MetaG_FD_184424 | JGI IMG/M metagenome (GOLD analysis project Ga0209409, IMG submission 184424) | Active sludge microbial communities of municipal wastewater-treating anaerobic digesters from Japan - AD_JPNMR1_MetaG (SPAdes) (version 2) | ecosystem: Engineered > Bioreactor > Anaerobic...
ACCAACATTTCTTCCCTTTTTTGCCTGTTCCCTGTTGCGGATTGCCATAAACCTCATTGTCAGTTGCGGCAATCCTCCGAGGTATCCGAAAAACCAGCTGAAGCCGCCTGTAATAAGCAATCCAGCACCAAATCCTTTTGCAACACCTGTCAGAGAAGTATATGATTCACCCGACTTTCTTAGAGCTTCACCTATCCCTGAGGCATAAAGTTCCGGATGGTTTGAAATATAAATTATTCCAGCCACCGGAGCTATAACCAGTGCTGTAATCATCAGAAGTGCCTGGATAACATCAGTATAGACCACACTTCTGAAACCACCATATATTGTGTAGGGGATGATAATCAAAGCCGTAATAAGCATCCCCAATCCTGGTTCTATTCCGAAAAGAGTATGCAGTGTCTTTCCTCCTCCAAGAAACTGGGCGCCCACATAAAAAAAGAAAAAGAAAATTATCGTTAAACTGCTGATCACCCTCAACAGTTGGCCAGTGTCACCATGTTTGGCTGCAAGATAATCGCTGAAAGTCGTGACATTATATTTCTCAGCTTCATCTCTAAGTCTCCATGCCAGCAGCGCCCAGGCAGTAATTATACCAGCAACACAACCAATTGCAGTCCATATTTCCGTCAGTCCTGTTGCATATGCAGCACCAGGCAGCCCGAGAAGTGCCCACGATGACTCACCTGTCGCCCTTTCCGACAGAGCTGCCACCCAGCCCGGAAGTTTGCGACCGGCAATAGAATAATCACTGCCCGTCTTTACCTTACGACCCTGATAAATACCCCATAAAATCAGCAGGGAAAGATATGCAATGAGAACAATTACTATCTGAAGCTGATTTTCCATAACCTCTGAAAATTTTTACACATCCAAAAATAATCAGTAAAACTATGATAAAAAACCATTTTGATAACACATACTTAAAAACTATCTTAGAGCCCTGCTCAGGATAAAACCATCGGGTCTTATGTCAATTACAGTTGAAAGGGTTACAAAATATTACGGCACCCAGAAAGCTCTTGATAACTTATCGTTTGAGGTAAAGACAGGGGAGATAGTAGGTTTTCTGGGGCCTAACGGAGCCGGTAAGTCAACAATGATGAAAATTATCACCGGCTTTATCCCACCATCATCGGGCAGAGTTCTGCTCAACGGCATTGAAACAGGCTGCGACGATCCTGAAATCAGGCGTAAAATCGGATATCTTCCCGAAAATAACCCTCTTTATCCTGAGATGTATGTAAGAGAGTATCTTGGTTTTGTTGCTTCATTCTACCTTTCGGGCAAAGAGAGGCAGAAAGCCGTCGATGAAATAATTGAACTTACCGGACTTGTTCCCGAACAAAACAAGAAGATAGGCTCATTGTCGAAAGGTTACCGGCAAAGGGTCGGACTTGCCCATGCACTTATCCACAATCCTGAAATACTTATCCTCGACGAAGCGACTTCAGGACTGGATCCCAACCAGATAGTAGAAATACGCTCACTCATTAAAGAAGCTGGAAAAGAAAAAACAGTGCTCATTTCAACACATATAATGCAGGAAGTTGAAGCTATCTGCAGCAGAATCATTATCATCGATAGGGGAACAATAGTAGCTGATGACCCGAAAGAAAAGATTTATTCAAGAATTATGCAGGCAATACAGACTGTGAAAGTTGAATTCGACAGACAACCCGATGAAAAAGAACTTGCCAGCATACCCGGTGTAATTTCAGTAAGCAGAACAGGGAGCAATATGTTTATAATTGAGGCTGAATCAAAAGCCGATATACGTCCTCATATCTTTTCATATGCAGTAAATAACAACCTCACCGTACTCTCTCTTATAAGGCAGGAGAGCAATCTTGAAGAAGTTTTCCGTAAGCTTACTGCATAATTTTTTTGCTAATCATAAATATTTTTATTTGCTTTGTGCTTTCAAAAAATGGTGGAAAGATTTGTGCTGATTGCAACCACGGAAAAAAATGCTAAAATGCGAATATTCCTTGCTTTTCAGTCAACAAAAACTTCCCCTTGTTTGTTTTAACCTTTAATAAGTAAAATACTAAATGAGTTATTTATTCACTTCAGAATCAGTTTCAGAGGGTCATCCCGATAAAATAGCCGATCAGATATCCGATGCCCTTCTTGATGAGTTTTTAAAATGGGACCCGGATTCAAAGGTTGCCTGCGAAACATTTGTAACTACCGGTCTGGTTGTTTGTGGCGGTGAAGTACGAACTGAAGGATGGGTTGATGTTCAGGAAACTGTCAGAAGAGTTTTAAGGGAAATAGGCTATACCAAAGCCGAATACCGGTTCGATTGTGATTCCTGCGGAGTAATCTCCACCATACACGAACAGTCGCCCGATATCAGACAGGGCGTGGTAAAAGAAAAGCCTGAAGAACAGGGTGCCGGCGACCAGGGTATGATGTTCGGCTATGCATGCCGCGAAATGGATAATTTCATGCCAATGAGTATCCAGCTGGCACACATGCTTCTGAAGGAACTGGCAGCCATAAGAAAAGAGGGTAAAGTGATGACCTATCTGAGACCCGACAGTAAATCGCAGGTTACAATTGAATATGAAGATAACGGGGAACCCCTCAGAATTGATACAATAATATTAAGCACCCAGCACGATGAATTTGTTCTGCCAAAGAATAAATCAAAAGAGGCTGTGAAAGAAGCTGAAAAGGCAATGCAGACTCAAATCAAAAATGATATTCTTAATATATTAATCCCGAGGGTTAAAAAGCAGTTGCCTGACAGGGTAAGCAAGCTTTTCAGGGACGACTTCAAACTTTATGTAAACCCCACAGGAAAATTCATTATAGGTGGACCTCACGGCGATACAGGCCTCACAGGACGTAAAATTATTGTCGACACATACGGAGGGCATGGAGCGCATGGCGGCGGTGCATTCTCAGGTAAAGATTCATCGAAGGTCGACCGTTCAGCAGCTTACGCAGCAAGACACATCGCAAAAAATATGGTTGCCGCAGGTGTGTGCGACAAAGTATTGATCCAGGTTGCCTATGCAATAGGCATTGCTGAGCCTGTTGGACTTTACGTCAACACCTATGGTACAGCAAAAGTGAAAAATGCAAAGGGTAACATACTCACCGACGGTGAGATTGCCAGGAGAATACAAAAACTCTTCGACCTTCGTCCCTACGCCATTGTCGAAAGGTTCGGTTTGAAAGATCCTGTCTTTTTCCCCACAGCAGCATATGGACATTTCGGGCGGGAACCATATACTGCAGAAGTTGAAGTTTATTACAAGGTGCCCGGATGTAAACCGGCTATTGTAAATAACAATGGCAAAAAAATTTATCGCAAAACTGTCAAGTTCTTTGCATGGGAAAAACTTGACTACGTAGATAAAATCAAGGAAGAATTTAAGATCAGGTAACAGGAATCATAAAAATCACAGGTTAAACTTATTAATGAATATTCTTGATGAAATAAAAACCCGCGTTCTGTTGTGCGACGGTGCATGGGGCACATTGCTCCAACAGAAGGGGCTCCAGCCCGGGGAATGCCCGGAATTATGGAATCTTACGAGACGGGATGATGTGTTAGACATTGCCCGCAGTTATATCGAGGCAGGAGCAGACATAATTGAAACAAACAGTTTTGGAGGAAGCAGAATAAAACTCTCACAGTACGGGTTGGACGATAAAGCATCTTTAATAAATGAAACTGCTGCATCAATTTCGCGCGAAGCAGCCGGACCAGATCGGCACGTTGCCGGTTCAATAGGACCTACAGGAAAAATACTTATGACAGGTGATATCACTGCCGATGAACTGTATGAAGCCTTCAGCGAACAGGCAACCGCACTCGAAAAAGGGGGAGCCGATATCATAATAATCGAAACGATGAGCGATGCCGAAGAAGCTGCTATCGCTGTAAAGGCCGCAAAAGAAAATACCCACTGCACAGTAATAGCTACCATGACCTTCAACCCGGCACCAGATGGAACATATTATACAATCATGGGCGTTACCCCTGCCGATATGATAAGAATACTCCGAGAGGCAGGTGCAGATATAATCGGCTCAAACTGCGGAAATGGCACGGAAGTGCTTACAGGTGTGGCACGTGCTATAAGGGAAGCCGACCGCGAAGTCCCTCTCATCATCCAGCCTAATGCGGGTGTGCCACAACTTATTGATGGCAAGACAATCTTTCCCGAATCACCCGAAATTATGTCATCATTCGTACCAGAATTGGTAAGCATTGGAGTTAACATAATCGGTGGCTGCTGCGGCACAACACCCGAACATATTAAAGCAATAGCCAGAAAACTGGGCAGGTAAACATCTACTTACTTATAAGCCTGAATAACTTACCAACACGAAGGGGATAATAAAGCAATGCTTTAAGTGTATTATTTACACCATATCTGACCTTCATGAAAGTCAGAGAAGGAAAGATGTCACCTAAAACAAACAGAATCTTGCGGTGTATACCCGGAATGTCACGTATCATCCTCCGGTATACCTTCCCGGGATTAACAGGTTTATTTCCTTTCGGACTTTTTAAAAAGAAAATAAATCTGTTTATAGAATCAGGATTGAACCTCCTGCTTGTAAATTCATTCAGCCAATCGGGAAATTCAAGACCCCATAAATCTCTTAAAGGCTCAAGCTTCCATGCAAGAATTTTTGTCAAACCTGCTTCTTTTGCATCCTCAAGAAGCTTATACCTGAATATCTCACTCCCATATTTTTCCGCCATCAAAACAAGATCCGCATAAAGCCTGAGTTGTGATTCGTCGTTCAGCTCGTGAAAATAAAGATGCCTTACGAGATAAAGGAAGAAAAGCTCAGGGTCCGGGACATAAGCTGTTTCCCGTTCGAGTCTTATCTCCCTTGCCGTCTCAATTACTTTTGAGGTCAAATTATTCTTCTTACCCGGGAAAAGCTCAAGGTGGATATCAACCGAGAGGCCATTTTTCATAAGTGTAGGGAGATGTTTTCCCGTCCATTCCATTATAGGTTTATGAAAACCCGATTTTACAGGCAACGAATCATAGCCGTTATGCAGAAGAATATCTCTTGCTTTCAGGAAATCGCGCCTGCTTATCAGCAGGTCTATATCAGTCATCTGGCGCAGGCCTGAGTTTCCGTATAAAGTCAGTTCAAGGGCAAGACCTTTAAGAAGAACAACTTTTATACCTGCCCTGTTAAGCAAAGATATTACTTCTTCAGCTCCAGTCAGATGAAAGGCATTTCTGGTAACGCTTAACAGAAGTGAAGAATGGAGCACAGAGGCATTCTTTTCAGGAAGATAGTTCAACAGTTCAAGCTTTTCAAGATTGTGCCACACAAGTGCAGCTATTCCATGCTCCATAGCAAGATTCGTGAAATAATCCCAGTCACTCGTTAATCTAACAAGTTCACTAATTCTGCCACGAAGTTTCTCATCAAATGAAAGGCGGCAAAGACCTATGAGCAATATTTCCTCATCCCTTATTTCAAGAAGTCTGTTCCCCATCCCCTAGCATATTTTTCTGCCTTGTATACATATTATAATACAATCCCTTTTTCATCATCAATTCAGTGTGTGTTCCATTTTCTGCTATTCTGCCGCCTTCCAGGACAACTACCCTGTCGGCTAGTCTGACACTGGTGAAGCGGTGGCTTATAAGCAGCACGGTCTGCCCTTTGACTATTTCTCTGAAACGGCTGAAAATTTCATATTCCGATTCCGAATCAATAGCACTCGAAGGCTCATCGAGTATCATCACTGATGCATCACGATAAATGGTCCGGGCCAGAGCAATCTTCTGCCATTCACCCCAGCTCAATTCACGGCTCTCGTCAAACAGAGGTCCAATCTGTGTATCATAACCTCCGGGCAGTGATTCAATCAATGAGTGTATACCTGCCGACATTGCAGCAAGCTTCATCCTTTCCTCCTGCCTCCCTGCTTCTATGTTTCCAAGTAAAATGTTCTCCCCCGCGCTCAAATTGTACAGCATGAAATCCTGAAAAAGTACCGAAAACTGTTTTCTGTATTCCTCCGGCTTAAAATTCCTTATATTTTTTCCGTCAAAAAATACAGCCCCACTATCAGGGTCGTAGAGTCTGCAAAGTATTCGCACCAGAGTACTTTTACCGGAGCCATTCGAACCAACAAGCGCAACAATCTCCCCCTTCTTTAGTGTCAGATTGACATCTTTCAGCGCCGGAGAATTATTACCGGGATATGTAAAAGTTACATTTTCAAATCTTATTTCCTTTTTAAGCGGAGTTACTTCAGAAACCGGCTCATCTTCTTTTATTTTTTCTTTCAGCATCAAAAATTCAAAGATGTCACCGGTAAACAATGAATCTTCATAAAGACCCGCTACCGAACTCAGGATATCTCTTATATATATCAACCCCTGTCTGAAAGCCAGTATGAGCATTGCCATATTTCCGAGCGTAATTTCCCCGCTTATCGTCTGACGTGCAATAACATAAAGCACGATAAAAAGTGCTGATGCCTTAATTACGCCTGAAACTGTTTCGATAGCAGTTCTCTTGCGTAAAATGTCTATTTCTTTTTCTTTATATTGTCTGAACGACTCTTTGAAATGAGAGATAAAATAATCACCGAGTCCAAATAGCCTTATTTCCCTCGATGGCCGGTCTCCTGTTAGCAACCAGTTGAAATATCCTGCTTTCCTCTCCTCGGGCGTTAGTTCCTTTCTAAAGTAATAAAGAACTGAAGCATAATGTAGCCTCATCCATATGCCTGGAATATTTACTACTACAAGCAGCAGGGCTATCCACCAGTTCAAAGTAAAGAGAAGGCTGGCCATTAGAATAAGTGAAATAATCCCCCTGAACAGAGCAACGAAGTTGTTGAGTATGTTATTCGGTCGCCATGTAGCTTCTCTGACTGCCCTCGACAATTTATCAAAATAAGAAGGATTTTCGAAATTAATCAGATCCAGAGCTGTGGCTTTTGAATGCAAAAGCTTATACATGTATTCCTCAAGACGGTACGACTGCTTTTTCCTTATATAATTCCCTATTTCTGACGACATCTCATCAATCAAAAATACAACTATAACAGCTGTAATTGAATAGACAATTCGGGCAGTAGATACCTCTCCGCCTGATGAAACACCCTGGGTTATCGTATCAATCAGGCTTCTTATGAGGAACAGCAGTACAAGTGGAATAAAACTTCTGAGCAAAGAGACTGCAACATTTGCAGCAGTCCACCCCGGAGCACTCTCTCTTACAAGCTTTACTGACTCAAAAAGAAGTCTTAAATTTTTCATCAGGCCAGATGTCAGTTTATTATTTTATTTTTTCAGATTCTTGAATCTGCCGGCAATATGTATCATAATCACTCTCCAACGGTTAAAGAAATAATTTGGCTTCTTTGAAAATTCAGCAGGCAACCGGGCAAAACCTTCCAACCCGGTGACTCTGCCGGGTATCATATCGATTGTTACAGGTGCATCAGGGAAAGGATTGCTGTCGCCACGTGCAATATATTTCTTTTTTCCTCCCTCGTCAATAATTTCAACAATCCGGTGCACCACTATTCCCTTGTCCTTATTTATTGCAACAATTTCGCCTTTCTGAGGCAGACCTTTTAATCTGATAGGTTCAATCATGATTACCATTCCAGGTTTTATGGTGGGATACATGCTGTATCCGTGAGCTTTGATCCTTATTGTCTTCCCCTCCGAAAGGAGCGAAACGCTTATGTTCCTTAATTCATCTATATGTTTTCTGTGAATGCTCATGGTCCAGTATAAAATTAATTGCTGAAGGTTCAGGTTTGAAATAAAACCGGAAAACCCTGATTTTTTCGCACATATCTGTTATAGCGTTAACAAGATTACCAGTTATATTCTTGTCCCAGTTGTGCTGAATACAGTTTGCAAGCAGCTGGCTCACTGCCTGTACACCGCTCAATGGCTCAATTCTATTTTCCATACCGTGCTCAATTAGAAATATTGCGCTGAGCGGTGCTTCAAGAGGTTTGTCATTATTATATACAGGAGTATTATAGAAACGGTACTCACCATTCATCTTTCTGATTATAAGTCTGTCGTCGTGGATCACCCTGGCGCCGGCATCATGCCACAAACGTGCAATTGTTGATTTTCCTTTCCCCGACACCCCGCTGAAAATATAGCCTCTATCTTCAAAACCGACTCCTGAAGCATGAATCATGATATCGTTGCTTATTACAGTAAGATAATAAAGCAGAAGTCCGTCGAGCGGATAAGCCAGCGGATCAATCTTCCCTCCCTTACCTTCAATCCAGAGCTCCCAGACATCCGACTGCAGCGAAAAAATAAGAGTACCTCTATCCTGTGACTCTTCAAGAGGGAATATGGTACAGATGTAGAGCCCCCCCTCTTTATCACGGTAAACATCCCAGAACTCCTCACTCCTTATAAAGGTTTTTCCCTCTCTCTCCCCAACAAAAGGAGCATGAAAAACCCTTTCTGCTCCAGCAGGCAGAATAAATTGTCCGGTGTGAACTCTTATCAAAATATCATGTTTATTACTCTGCACCCGACTTCCTTCAAATCTTGCCGAAGGCCCAAGGAGGGGTCCGCCAGGTGCAGATTTTACCTTTATATTATATCCTGCAATATTCAGGCAGTATTCTCTCATTTACAATTTATTGTGTCACATAAGAATCCGGGAAGAAATCTAAATTCTCACATTTTGATGATCAGATATTCTTTCATCGTGCTCAAAAAACCCAGTACATCTTTAGTTGCAGTATCTCTGTCGATTTCAAATTCGTCCACGACAAGCCGGATAATCTCTTCAACACTTTTTTCGCCGTCAATCTGTTCCCATATGAAAGCCCCTGTTTCATTAAGGGTGAATATACTGTCCATATCTGCAATATTGTCTGTTACCGGGACAATAATATATTCATTTCCAGTCTTGCGTGTCACAACCGATGAAGAACGGGAAGGTATCTGATTAAGTAATTCCATAAAATTTCAATATATGTCAAATTTATGAATTTTAACCTTTGGTAATTCTTACCTTTGCAAAAACCAGAAAAATGGCTAAACGTAAAAAAGGCGAAGGGAAAAAATCTTTCTCCTCTGCTGAGCTTGAGGAACTTGTAAAAGGTGTTCTGAACAATTACGCAGGACAATCATTTAATTACAAGCAGATAGCTAAAAAGCTGAATATAAGCGATGAGCATCAACGAAAACAAATAATTGGCATTTTATCATCCCTGGCTTCAAAGGGACTTATTAAAGAAACACGCCGTGGCCGGTACCTGGTGAAAGCCGGAAAAGGATATATTACCGGTACTGTAGAGCTTACAAGAATGGGATACGGCTTTGTTATTTCCGACGAAATAGATGATGATGTGTTTGTTTCATCCAGAAATCTGAAGACAGCTCTTCATGGCGACAAAGTGAAAGTTAGACTATATGCACGGAGAAAAGGAACAAGACCCGAAGGAGAGGTAGTTGCCATACTTGAAAGGGCAAAATCAACATTTGTCGGAACTGTAGAGATAGTTTCCAACATGGCTTTCCTTATTCCCGATAATAAGAATATGCCCTTTGACATTTTCATCCCGAAATCAAAAATCAATGGTGCCAAACAGGGGCAGAAAGCGGTTGCAAGGGTTATAGAATGGGATTCGAGGGCTAAAAATCCGGTTGGCGAGATAGTTGAAGTGCTTGGTTATCCTGGTGAACATGAAACTGAAATACACGCAATACTTGCCGAGTTCGAACTCCCTTATGATTTCCCGCCGGAAGTTGAAAAAGAAGCAGAGAAAATTCCTGATGCCATTACCGGTGAAGATCTTAAAGGGCGTCGCGACTTCAGGGACGTCCCAACTTTTACGATAGATCCTGCAGATGCACGCGATTTTGATGATGCTATATCCCTGCGCAGGCTTGATAACGGCAACTGGGAAGTGGGTGTACATATTGCCGACGTAACATATTATGTAAAACCTGGAACACTCCTCGACCAGGAAGCCCGGCAGAGAGCAACATCGGTATACCTTGTCGATAGAGTCGTTCCGATGCTCCCTGAAAAATTATCAAACCATGTATGTTCTCTTAATCCGTATGAAGATAAACTGACTTTCTCAGTTGTAATGGAGATGAACGATAATGCAGAAGTTCTGTCGGAATGGTTTGGAAGGACGGTCATAAGATCCGACCGGAGGTTCTCATACGGAGAAGCCCAGAAAATTATCGACACCGGAGAAGGTGATATGAAAGAGCAGCTCCTGGTACTCAACCGCCTTGCCCAGATCCTGAGAAAAAACCGTTTTGCCGCCGGTTCATTCTTCTTTGAACGCGTTGAGGTTCAGTTCGACCTCGATGAACATGGTAAACCCCTTGCAATAAAGTTCAGGGATATGGGAACTGCCAACCAGCTGATAGAAGAATTTATGCTCCTTGCCAACAGAAGGGTTGCTGAGTTCGTGGGTAAAAAATTAAAAGGGAAAACATTTGTTTACCGTATTCACGACAAACCTGATCCGGAAAAACTCGATTCATTCGTCCATTTCATCCAGCGATTCGGATATAAACTCGAAGTAAATAATATCAATAACCTTCCGAAAGCCATGAACAAACTGCTCAATCAGGCAGAGGGAACAAACGAACAGAACATAATTGAAACCCTTGCAATACGTTCAATGGCCAAAGCTGTCTATTCTACCGATAATATAGGGCATTACGGCCTATCTTTCAGGTACTATACCCACTTTACCTCCCCTATAAGACGCTACCCTGATATTATGGTTCACCGCCTCCTTGCAATGTACCTCAATAAGGAAAATCCCGGAGGAAAAGAAAAATACGAAAAACTGTGTGAACATTCCTCTAAAATGGAACGTGTCGCAATGGAAGCAGAAAGAGCCTCAATTAAATACAAACAGGTAGAGTTTATGGCGGATAAGATAGGTAAAGTCTTCGAAGGTGTCATTTCTGGAGTAACGGAATGGGGCATCTACGTTGAAATTATTGAGAATCAATGTGAAGGCATGATTCATATCCGCGACCTCGATGATGATTACTACGAATACGACGAAAGCAATTATTGTATAAGGGGCAGATATACAAAAAAGGAATACAGGCTTGGCGACAGGGTAAAGGTTGAAGTTGTAAAGGCCGATATCCAGAAAAAACAGCTTGATTACCGGCTTGCCTGATCTTCTTCAATTAGCCTTAAAAGTTCATTAATAGCTTTGTCTTCACTGACATTTTTCAGAACCGGCTCTGTACCTTTATATATGTGAACTTTCCCTTCCGAGGCTCCCACATATCCCCAATCGGCACCAGCCATCTCACCTGGACCGTTTACCACACAACCCATCACAGCAATTTTCAGCCCCCGGAGATGAGAAGTCTTTTCTTTAACTTTTCTAAGAACCTCCTGCAGGTTGAACTTTGTCCTCCCGCAGGTGGGACAGGAAATATATATGTTTCGTGTAATTCTTGTACCTGTGCATTGAAGAATGGAAAAGCACAGCGAATTAATTATGCCTGAATTAGCAACTGCCAGTGAGGTAATTGAAATACCGGATACATTCCTGTCATTCAAATAACCGCCAAGCACTGCTGGTGCTTTTATACGTAATTCTTCAATAGATTCATTTTCAAAAACCGGATTCAAAATTATGCTGAAATTAAGTTTTCTGCTGGATAAACTCCTTAAAAATTCATCAGGAGCAAACATGTTCACCGAAACTCTATACGTAAAAACAAGAACTGCCGTCGAGGGATCAATTTTTGAAAGAAGTGAAATATCTGTACGGGGCTCTGTAAAAATCACATTCAGATCAGGTGAGGCTGACTCCCTGCCTGGCCATGTGTCGGGAGAAAAAACAGGATAAAGGTTTTTCCTGCTTCTGTTTTTCATCCATATTTTAAACGGAACAGCCACACATGTTGAAGAAGGTATTATTTCAGGTACCTGGGAGGCGATAATCAGATCAGGTGTATTGTCCCCTCCAGTTATTTCTTTTTTTGATTCATCAACAGTGAATCCTGCTTCCCTGAATGAGGCTATATTAAGTTTCTCATAACGGGTCATATTTAGCATCACTATGGGGCCGTTGACTTTTCGCAGTGGCGCTGGCCGCAGTGGCGCAGTTCTGAAGGCAGGCGTATACTTAACCCTGGAGTCTGAAACACCCCGGGGAAGAAACCCGGCAAGCATCTTTGCAACGGGGATCTCTTTCTCGGGCTCCTCAGTAAGGGAAACCCTTATTGTATCCCCTATTCCTTCAGCAAGGAGTGTTCCGATGCCAGCCGCAGACCGTACCCTGCCGTCTTCCCCCTCACCAGCTTCCGTAACCCCCAGATGCAGAGGATAATAATATCCTTCCTGCTGCATCATCTTTACCAGCAACCTATTGGCTTCAATCATTACAGATGTATCGGACGATTTCATTGAAATTACCAGCCGGTGAAAATTCTCAGCCCTGAAAATCTTTATGAATTCAATTGCCGAATAAACCATCCCCTGCGGTGTATTTCCATACCGCTCAATTATTCTAGCCGAAAGTGAACCATGATTAACTCCAATACGGATGGCGGTGTTATTTCTGTGACATATATTTATCAGCGGAAGCAGTCTTGTATGTATTCTTTCAAGCTCTTCTTCGTATTCTGAGTCCGAAAGAATTTTACCTGAGGATGACCGCCTGTCAGCATAATTACCAGGATTAATTCTCACTTTTTCGACAATTTCTGCAGCCACCTCAGCAGCAGCCGGATTGAAATGAATATCTGCAATAAGCGGTGTGTTATAGCCGGCTTTTAAGAGCTCCTTTTTGATATTTTCAAGATTCCGGGCTTCTTTTGTTCCCTGTGCGGCGAGCCTTACAAAATCAGCCCCCGCTTCTATTATTCTTATACATTGGGCAACCGAAGCCTCAGTGTCGAGGGTATCGGTATTTGTCATCGACTGTATTCGGATGGGATAATCTCCCCCGAGCGGAACAGAACCTACAAAAACTACAGAAGAACGGTATGGTTTCACCTCATTATCCATCCTGACCTGTCTTTATTCAAACTCCCATTCCGCACCATCTTTCAGATCCCTCACCGTTATCCCCAGCCGGCTCAGTTCCTCCCTTATTTTGTCAGATGTGGCAAAATCCTTTTTCTGCCTTGCCTCATGCCTTATATCAAGAATGAGTTTCATCAACCCGCTTACAATCTTCTCATTACCTCTGCCTGCCGACTCATCAATGAGTCCTAAAATATCTTTTACAAAAACCGAAAAGAGCTCTTTCATCTTTGCAATGTCGGAGGCAGTCATTTTTTCTGTGCCTTCTCTGGCTGAGTTTATCAGCCTTACCGCTTCAAATAGTTGTGCCAGAAGGACAGGACTGTTCAGGTCGTCATCAAGTGCCTCATAGCATTTTGTTTTTATTTCATCAACATTTACTGTGGAATCCGTAGAAGGTTTCAGCCTGTCCAGTGTAATAGCGGCTTTCATCAGCCTTTCAAGTCCCTTTTCTGCACCTTTCAGTGCTTCATTTGAAAAATCGAGCGTACTGCGGTAATGTGCCTGAAGAATAAAGAACCTTACTGTCATGGGGCTGTAAGGCTGTTCAAGCAGAGGATGGCTACCGCTGAATACCTCATCGAGTGTAATGAAATTGCCAAGCGATCTTGCCATCTTCTGTCCATTGATGGTAATCATGTTGTTATGAATCCAGTACCTTACCGATTCCCTTCCCAGTGCAGCTGTTGATTGTGCAATCTCACACTCATGATGCGGAAACATCAGGTCCATCCCTCCTCCGTGAATGTCGAACACCTCACCAAGATATTTTATGCTCATTGTAGAGCATTCAAGGTGCCACCCGGGATAACCTTCACTCCACTGCGAAGGCCACTTCATAAGATGTCCGGGATCAGCCTTCTTCCAGAGAGCAAAATCAAAGGGGCTTCTTTTATCCTCCCTTCCTTCCAGCTCTCTCGATTCCTGAAGGAGTTCATCAAGCACGCGGCCCGACAGCTTGCCATAATTATATTTTTCACTATACTTTACAACATCAAAATAGACCGAACCATTGGCCTCATATGCAAAGCCCGACTGCAACAGCTTCTTTATAAATTCCTGCTGTTCAATTATATGACCTGTTGCCCGCGGTTCTATTGACGGGGGCAGGGTATTCAGCTGACTCATATTCCGGTGATAGGTGTTCATATACTTCTGGACCACCTCCATCGGTTCAAGCTTTTCTTTTTTAGCCTGCCTTATAATTTTGTCCTCGCCTTCATCAGCCTCTTCATCCTGCAGGTGTCCGACATCGGTTATATTCCTCACATATCTGACCCTGTACCCCAGATGCAGAAGATACCTGTAAAGCAGATCAAAAACTATTGCAGGACGCGCATGACCCAAATGTGCATCGCTGTAAACCGTCGGCCCGCATACATACATTCCGACAAAAGGTGGATTCAACGGTTCAAACTTCTCTTTCCTGCGGGTCAGACTGTTGTATATGCTGAAATTGTTCTGCATCAGAAAGATTTTTTATTATGGCAAAAGTAGGAATATTTTAACAAACGAAGCTGCCGGCTTTAAAGCATATTGTTAATTGACTTTTAGATAGATTTTTAAAGGAACTTCATATAAACTGAAAAACAGAGATGCCAACCTGAATTACTAAAAAGAAAATCAGCTTCAAGATTTTATTTAAGAGTATTAAGTGTAGAAGAAAAAATACTTAAACAGCAATAATTATTTTGTGGTTTTAAAAATGTTTTTTTACTTTTGCCAGCGTTAATCAAATATTCTTTCTTTCCAAAAGGGTGTTTGATTTTATTAAGAAGGGTGGAGAGATTAGGCTCTATGAAACCCTGGCAACCCATCCTGACCTGTCGGGATGAAGGTGCCAATACCTAATCCCGGTTTACCGGGAGATGATAAAATAAAACACGTTAGCCATGAACTCAATTCATCTGACTCACAAAAACTTTACAATGCCGCTCATGCCTATGTGCATGCGCCGGTAGAGATCCTTCCAGCCATAAAGCCACTTTAAAAGAGTGAACAGGATCTCCTGAACAGATATTTATTACTTCTGTTACATCACAATTTAACAATCCTTAACAAATCAATCATGGACACACATAAATTAAAATTCGAAACTCTGCAGATACATGCAGGACACACTCCCGACAAAGAGACATTGTCGCGAGCAGTACCGATATACCAGACCACCTCGTATGTATTCAGGGATGCTAAGCATGCAGCAGATCTATTCGACCTGAAGGAAGAAGGGTACATATATTCGAGAATAAATAACCCGACAAATGAGATTCTTGAAAAACGTATTGCAGCGCTCGAGGGCGGTGTTGGTGCACTCGCCGTGGCATCAGGCCATGCCGCACAGTTTATTGCACTGACTACGATAGTACGGCCGGGAGAAAACATTGTAAGCTCTCCTTTCCTTTACGGCGGAACATTTAACCAGTTCAGAGTTACTTTTCCGGGCTTCGGTATTGAGGTACGGATAGCACCTGACCTTGAACCGGACTCGTTTGAAAAACTGATTGACGATAAAACACGGGTGCTCTATGTCGAAACCATAGGTAATCCTGGGTTCAATATACCTGATTTTGAAGCTCTTGCGTCGCTTGCCCGTAAACATGGTATAGTATATATGGTGGACAACACTTTTGGTGCTTGCGGTTATCTCTTCCGTCCTGCCGATTATGGGGCCAACATTGTGGTTCACTCAGCCACAAAATGGATTGGAGGTCACGGTACAAGTATAGGAGGTGTTATTGTTGACGCCGGAAATTTTGACTGGACAAACCCCAGATATGCTTCTTTTAATGAACCGTCGGAAGGTTACCACGGACTTATCTTCAGCAAAGTCTTTTCTCCCGGATCAGAATTCGGAAATGTAGCCTTCATTACAAAGGCAAGGGTGGAAGGACTCAGAGACATTGGCCCTTCAATGAGCCCTTTCAATGCCTTTCTTCTGCTTTTAGGGCTGGAAACGCTTTCAATAAGGATGGACCGCCATGTTGAGAATACACTTGCCCTTGCCCGGTGGCTCAGCTCTAATCCCCATGTGGAAAAAGTCAATTATCCCGGACTCGAAAGCAGTCCGTACTATTCTCTGGCAAAAAAATACCTTCCGCGGGGTGCAGGTGCCGTGCTGAGCTTCGTACTAAGAGCCAACCGGGAAAAAGCTTCAAAACTCGTCGAGCACCTTAAGCTCGTAAGCCATCTTGCCAACGTGGGGGATGCAAAAACACTTATCATTCAGCCCTCAGCAACAACCCACAGGCAGCTTTCGGAAGAAGATCAGAAAAAAGCAGGAATTGAACCAGGCCTCTTCAGAGTTTCTGTAGGACTTGAACATATTGATGATATAATTGAAGACTTTGACCAGGCAATTAGAAAAACTCTTGCATGAAAATTCTCATACACAGTGAACCTTTTACAACCGAGACAGGCTATACTTTCAATGGGCTTGAAATAGCTTATGATACATGGGGCACATTGAATGAAACCGCCGATAATGTTATCTGGGTATGCCATGCTCTTACTGCCAGTTCTGATGTAACAGCATGGTGGCCCGGTATGGTAGGTGAAGGTCTGGCTTTTGATACCAAAAAATATTTTACCGTTTGCGTAAATATTTTAGGCTCATGCTACGGTACCACAGGTCCTCTTTCAATAAATCCTGCCACAGGCGAACCGTGGTTTAACGATTTTCCCCTGATCACAGTCAGGGATCTTGTGATGGTTCACGAAATAGTGCGTAAACATCTCGGTATTAAACAAATACATACCATTATCGGGGCAAGCATTGGAGGTTATCAGGCTCTTGAATACTCTATAATGTTTCCCGACCTGATTAAAAATCTTGTTTTCATTGCGTCAAGTGCCAGGCAATCGCCCTGGGCAATAGCATTTAATGAGTCGCAAAGACTTGCCATTGAAGCCGACCAGACTTTTTACAGCCGCAGCCCGGAAGGCGGGAAAAAAGGTCTCAGGGCTGCAAGGTCTATTGGCCTCTTGAGTTACCGGACTCCCTATGCTTACAACACAACACAGGCTGAAGATGATGATGAAAAAATAACATCCTTTAAAGCTTCATCATATCAGGATTACCAGGGCGATAAACTGGTTAAACGGTTCAACGTTTGGTCGTATTACCGACTTACACAACTGGCCGATAGCCACAATGTCGGACGCAGCCGGGGTGGAGTGATAAAAGCACTCTCGCAAGTGAAAGCAAAAACACTCTGTATCGGAATTAAATCAGATATCTTGTATCCGGTTAACGAACAGAAATTTGTTGCTGAAAACGTGTCCGATGGAATATATGAAGAGATAGACTCTTTCTACGGACATGATGGTTTTCTGATTGAAACAAAACAGGTAAGTGATTTACTTAAAAAATTCTGGCAATAAACATTTTATTTACAACCGACTATGACAACCCGTCAAAAACTCAGAATTGGACTCTTCGGATATGGCGTCGTGGGGCAGGGCCTTCACGATGTGCTTAACAGCAGTTGCGGTTTTAAAGCCGATATTGTAAGGATCTGTGTAAAAGATCCTTTAAAAAAGAGAAGAATTCCGATGGAGCATTTCACCTTCAACAGGAACGACATCCTGAATGATGATTCAATAAATCTTGTTGTTGAACTCATCAACGATCCTGATGCTGCCTATGAAATAGTAACCGGAGCAATGAAACGAGGCAAACATGTTGTATCTGCCAACAAAACAATGATTGCCAATCATTTCAGAGAGCTTGTTGAGATGCAGACAAAATATAATGTATCGTTTCTTTACGAGGCTTCTGCCGGTGCAAGCATCCCCATAATAAGAAATCTGGAAGAATATTATGATAACGAACTGCTTCATTCCTTAAGAGGAATACTTAACGGTTCCACAAATTATATTCTTACCAAAATGCATAATGAAAATATACCGTTTTCACAGGCATTGAATGAAGCAATAGAACTTGGCTATGCAGAAAAAGACCCATCTCTCGATATTGATGGTTTTGATGCAAAATTTAAATTATGCATCATAACCTGCCATGCCTATGGGCTTTTCCTAGAACCTGAGGAGGTCTTCCACTATGGGATAAGGAATATTTCAAAATTTGATATCCGTTATGCAAAGGAGAAAGGATTTAAAATTAAGCTTGTTCCTTATGTGGGAAAAACAAACGATAACACAATCACGAGTTATGTTCTCCCGCGGTTTATCTCATCCGATAAATATCTGTATAATGTCGACTACGAGTATAACGGAATAATAACTGAGGCTGCATTTGCCGACAAACAGTTTTTCAGCGGCAAAGGTGCTGGTGGTCATGCAACAGGAAGCGCAGTGCTGTCAGATATCTCCGCTCTTTCGTACGGATACCGGTATGAGTATAAGAAGTACCTTCAGGGTACAGTGACGAACTATACCCGCGATTTCAGAATCGAAATATACCTGCGTTATAAGAATGAAAACGACAGGGAGCTTTTCAATTTCGAGGAAATATCTGAACAATATCACAGTAATACATGCAATTATGTTATTGGGGTGGTAAATCTTTCGCGGCTCTATGAACTGAGGCATAAGCTCCCGGATATGGATGTTTTTATAATAAATACAGGAAGAAAGGACATTAACTGACTGCTCCTTTTTTGCCGGGACACTCTGATTTTTCAGGAAAATATTGCCTGCTAATTTTCTTTTTTGTGAAATATCTCACATTACCTTTCTAAATTTTTGATTTCTAAAGACTAAGAAAAATTCATTTTTTTTGATTTTTTTATTGATTTCTTTTTGAAATTTAGCCCTTTTTATTATATTTAAATGACAAAGTCAATGTCTAATTTTTAAAATTGAATCCTATGACAAAGCATGAAAAAGCTATGCTAAAGAGCAGAATTTTGCATCTTTGCCGTCTCAAAGCTGCCGGTAACCCCGCCGACCTGGCGCGCCGGTTCGAAATTAGCGAAAGAACTGTCAAACGCCACATCAAAGAGCTGAGGCAGGAAGGTTATCCGCTAATTTTTGATTATTATCTTATGTCGTATGTGTTAAAGAATGTTTAAAAGTTTGTTATTAAAAAATTGTATTTGATAAAATTTTTGTCCCCGCCTGTTTTTAAAATTGGGATAGAAAATTTAAAATCAAAAGGCATAAGATGATATCAGGAATAATTTATGTGAAAGCTGCAACTCCTCGTATGAACGGGCCTTTTCTCCACTCCCAAACCACAGGTTTTAGCAGACATCGGTATCCAATGCCGTCAGATCTCGTCCTTAATTGATGTTCGCCCTGAACAATGGTTCGTTCAGAACGTAGGCCCTGCAAACCCGGATGATCAAAAGGTTCATCCGGGTTCTTTTTTCATTTCTGGTAACATTTCTAAAAGAGATTGATATCAATGGTCCATGTAAATAAGAGGTAAATGGCCTACTCAAAGGAAACAACTATGTAATAGTAGAAAACAAGAAACCCCGGCAGATCCGGGGCCTAATGTCTTAATCCAAAACAGATCTTAAGAGTTTAAATAGTACTTTTCCCTCAATTAAACCATAATTAATCAACATGAGGCTTTCCAATAGTTCTTAATCTTATTTTGTTCACTTTCATAAAAGCCAAAATGTAACCTGGAATAACAACAATGTATTGAATAAAAAACAAAAAATATTTTTGGCGATTCACATAAAATACTGATATATTTTTGAGCCAACTTTCTTCGTTTAAATGCAAATATATATGACTTAAGTAATTATTGAATATAGTTAGCCCTACACTCATAAAATGAGAATAAAAAATTCCTAAGCTTATAATGATGTATAAAAGTTTTAAATTCTTAAATGATTGTATAAAAATATTTTCGGATGAATTAAAATTATTATGCTTAAAAAATATTTCTAAGCAAGACAATGAAAATAAAGTATTTACTATAACAAATAAATAAATAATGGAAAAATAAATAATCATCGAAATCCAGTTTAAATCGAATTTTTTGACAACCCAATTCCCTTCATATTTTAGGTCAGAAGATGCCATATAAGTAGTAAACATGTCTAGAACTCCAAATAAAAGATAAAGAAAAATTATTATAGCTGGTGCCAAATTGGCACCAGCTATAGTTTGATTTAAAATTTTCTTTACCATTTTTAATATGGTGTAATATCAGTTCTTACTGTGTTTCCATTTAATGTACTATCCACGCTAACTTCTCCTCTGTTGTTTGTATCTGAGGAATTTTTGGTCCCAATTTGAAAAGTTATTGTGCCATTATTACATGAAGTCGCTCCCAGCAGAAGGGCTCCTGCAACCAAAAGCAGCCAGACAATTCCACCGTCTGTTTCCTGCATTTCAAGTGTGCTCATCTCATGAACACCAATTGAGTTAAGGTCTAAGTTTTTCATGACTTTTAAGGTTTTTAAGTTAATAATTAATTTTTATTTGCAGCGAGGCATGCACTCAGCTTACTGACAAAATTCATATCGTTCCGTCCGGAAAAAAAGAACGCTGTAAAAAAAATTTAATCCACCTGAAAAATTTTCCATCTCTGCCATTGTAAGATTCCTGAACGAACACATTATTCTGATGTCAAATGGCTCCCTGTAATAAAACGTGTGTTCACGCCTTGAGTATTCTATAGGCGCACCCCGCGACCTGAGTTCATCAATCATCTCATACAGAGAGGACCGCCCTACACCAAGCCTGCCTGCAAATTCATCAGGAGTTCCTGTCCTGCGCTCAGAAATGAGCTTGTTAATGATGCTTATGCGATCAATATATTCAAACATTTTCATAATAGTGTATATTATTGTTCAACAGGATAATATGTTCCTCCCGACTGATGCTGCCACATCTTCCGGAAAAGTCCTTTCTTCAGTACCAACTCCTCAACCGTGCCTTCCTCTGCCACAACCCCTCGGTCAAGTACCACTATCCGGTCGGCATTCATTACGGTTGAAAACCGATGGGCTATGATGATTACCATCTTACCCTCTTTCCTTAAATATTCAACCATATTTTTTACCGACACCTCCAAAACCGGATCAAGGGAAGAAGTCGCCTCATCAAATATTATCACCTCAGGATCACGGTATAATGTTCTTGCAATGGCAATCATCTGCCTCTGACCTCCTGAAAGGGCTACACCATTCTCTCCTATCCACGTGTTAAAGCCTGCAGGAAGTTCATCAATAAACCTGTCCATTCCAAGCCTGTTACATATATCAAAAACCCTGTTAATATCAGGTTCTGGATCCCCGATTGTGATATTCTCAAGCACACTACCTGCAAACAGGTCTATCTTCTGGGGAACTACCGAAATTAACTTCCTTACAGAATCATTTGTAAAATGGCGTATATCATTCCGGCCTATCCTGATATTGCCCGACTGAAGAGGATATAAATTCTGAAGCAGAACTGCCAGAGTGGTTTTACCCGAACCACTTTCACCTACAACAGCCGTTATTTCATTTCTCCTGATTGTCAAGCTCAATGATTCAAAAACATTTCTGCGGGTTCCATATCTGAATTTTACATTTTCAAATTCAATGTCCCCTATCATCTCCCTGGTAAGTTCAATGCCTCTGTTGCTCTCTTCAGGCTCGAGGTCAAAAATTTCAAAAAGCCTGTCGGCAGCTATCTTTGCATCCTGTAATGTCCGGTTAAACCCTATTATTCCTGCCACCGGACCCGTGAAATAACCTGTAACTGAATAAAATGCAAGAAGCTCCCCTGCAGTGATTTCATTATGTATGGCAAAAGCGGCTCCGGCCCATAATATCACAAGCGAAAAAACCTGCGACACTGTGCCTGAAGTACCTGAAGAAAAGATACTGTTCAGACCCGACCTGTATATCGTATTAAGAAAATCAACAAAGCGTGTTTCCGTTCTGATGTTTGAAAAGTCCTCAAGAGTGAGCCTCTTTACTGTTCCTGCAGCATTGAGTGACTCTACAAGATGTGCCTCAAGATCCGCTGCCTTCTCCATTACTTTCCTCTGAACCTTTTTATTGAGCGTGTTCGAAACAATATAAATACCAGTGTATAATGGAATGATAATAAACATTATAAGAGCAAGTTTCCAGAAAAATGTAAACATTATGATAAAAGAAACGACCAGAATCAGAATATTCAGCAATAGACCAACAGCAACCTCGTTAATAAAAAGTCGTATCTTGACTGCATCCCCTATTCTTGATATTATCTCTCCTGTTCTCATATTATCAAAAAATGACTGCGGAAGTTTCAACAGATGCTGATAATATCCGAGAATCAATTTGGCATCAATCCGCTGCCCTGTTTTAAGAATAAATACCGACTGAAAGAAACTCAGCAGTACCCTCAGCAAAATCACCAGAACCATGGCTACTCCCAGGAGGTTGAGCAAATTGAGGTTTCCGCCCGGTAGAACATGGTCCACAAGTTTTCCGAGATATAACGACATGCCTATACCAAGGACAGAAAAAGCAAGTGAACCGATAAGAGTTTGAATGAAGACCCCTGTCTCGGGCTTCAGCAATTCGAAAAACCGTTTCTGAAAACTTATCTTTTCATTGCCGGGTCTGAATTTCTCACCCGGTACCATTATTACAAGCACCCCTGTCCATTGCTCCCTGAACTCTTCGTACGTTAGACGATGAATTTCACCATCAGAAGGGTCCATTATTTCCACCCATTTCTGCGAAACCTTCATCAAAACAACATAATGATGCAAAACTTTTCTGACAATAAAATGGGCAATGGCAGGTTTGGGTATTTTACCAAGGCAATCTATTTCTCCCTTAACACCCTTTGCAATAAATCCCATCTTTCCTGCAGCCTCGACAAGCCCAAGAACATTAGTTCCCTTTCGGTCGGTACCGGCAAGCTGTCTGATACGTGCAACGGGAATATCGAACCGGTAATAGGCTGCAACAGAAGCCAGACAGGCAGCTCCGCAGTCTGTTATATCCCTCTGTTTTATTTTACACCTCATTAGATTTGTTTTCCGGGTTATTCATGTAAGGATTAAGCCATTTATGAATTCTGTCGAACAACAGGTTGAAAAGACTCCTGCGGGTAACTATTATCCTGGCATTGATGCTCATGCCTTTTTTCATTATTGCCGTATATCCGTTTTTCAGAGAAAGAGTATGATTCTTTAATCTGCACCTTACCCTGAAAAACGCACCAGTATTTCCTTCTATAAAAAGATCGTCCGATACATCAATTATTTCCCCTTCTATCATACCCCATTCATTATAACGAAAAGCATCAACCTG
>Ga0209409_1001192_pt1 | contig 23187 bp, 18 predicted proteins | sample AD_JPNMR1_MetaG_FD_184424 | JGI IMG/M metagenome (GOLD analysis project Ga0209409, IMG submission 184424) | Active sludge microbial communities of municipal wastewater-treating anaerobic digesters from Japan - AD_JPNMR1_MetaG (SPAdes) (version 2) | ecosystem: Engineered > Bioreactor > Anaerobic...
TTTAACCATCATCTTTATCAAGATTTATTATTCTTACCCCCGAAGCATTTCTACTCTGTATAGGAACTTTTTTGGCCTCTATTCTTATTATTTTCCCATCTTCAGTTATTACAAAAATCTCTTCATCTTCCTTGACACTTCTTAATGCTGTAACATAGTTTCCTTTTAATCTAATTCCCCTTACTCCTCTTATTCCTCTGTTTTTTAAATTAATCTCATCATTATTTATTCTTTTACCCTTTCCATTATTTGTAATTATGAATAATGATTTACCATTCTCTTCTATGTCAAAACTAACAAACTCATCTTCTTTAGTTACTTTAATACCTCTTACTCCACTTGCAGATCTTCCTTGAGGTCTTATTTTTTTAATATTGAATTTTGCAAAAAATCCATTTTTAGTTGCAGCGATTATATTTTCATCGCCATTAACAACTCTGACTCTTTTTACATAATCATTTTCATTAAGATTTATAATCTTAATTCCATTTTTTCTTAAATTAAGAATATTCTTTAATTCAACTTTTTTAATTTTTCCATTTTTCGTGAACATTAAAAGATAATTTTTATCCATTTCACCTGTATAGATACAGGTAACTCTTTCATCAGGATTAAGAGGTAAAAGAATATGAAGAGCTTCTCCTTTTGTATCTTTACTTCCCTCTGGAATATTGTATGCTAAGAGTTTATATACTTTCCCGAAATTTGTAAAGAAAAGTACATTTTTTAAATTTGTTGTAAAAAATATATCAAAAACGCCGTCTTCTCTTCCAAGTTTTAATCCTTTTATTCCTTTGCCACCTCTATTTTGTATTGTGAATTCAGATATTAAACTTCTTTTTATATAGCCATCTTTAGTTAAAAATATTATAACTTTGTCATCATTGATCATCTCTTCAATTTTTATCTCTTTTTCGTCTTCTAAGAGAATTTCACTTTTTCTTTTATCACCAAATTTTTTCTTTATCTCCAACAATTCGCTTTCAATAACATTTAAAAGTGTCTCCTTTTTTGTAACAATTTCATTTAGATTTTTAATTCTATCTTCTTTGTTTTTTATATCTTCAACAAGTTTCTCTTGTTCATAGGTAACAAGTCTTGAAAGTCTCATATCTAAAATAGCATTACTCTGCTCATCATCAATAGAAAGTAAAAGATTTAAATTTTTCTTTGCTTCATTTCTATCTTTTGATTCTTTTATAATTTTTATAACATCATCAAGTTTTTCAATTCCTTTTTTAATTCCATTTAAAATTTTCAATTCTTTTTTTTCTAAATTTAATTCATAATTCGTTCTCTTTAACACAACTTCTTCTCTAAAAGAGAGGAAAGAATTTAAAACCTCTTTTACAGAAAGAAGTTTTGGTTTTCCATTTATTAAAGCAACTAAATTAACAGGAAAGGATGTTTTAAGTTCTGTATATTCATAAAGTTTTTTCTCAAAGATTTGACTATTAGCATTTTTCTTAAGTTCAATAACGATTCTTATGCCTTCTTTAGATGACTCATCTCTTATATCATCAATTTCCTTTAATTTTCCAATTTTTATTAAATCAACTATTCTTTTTATAAGAGTTGCTTTGTTAACATTATATGGAATTTCATATATGATATAACATAAAGTTTTTCCTATTTTCTCAAATTTACCCCTTCCCTTTATAATTACACTGCCTTTACCTGTCTCAAAATATGATTTTATTCCAGATATATTTGTAATGACACCCTTTGTTGGAAAATCAGGTCCTTTTAATATTTTTAATATATCATCAACACTTTTTTCTCTATCTCTTAAGAGAAACAAAAGAGTATCTATAACCTCACTTAAGTTATGAGGTGGTATGTTTGTAGCCATTCCTACTGCTATTCCACTTGCTCCATTTAAAAGAAGGTTTGGAATTTTTGCAGGTAAAACTTCTGGCTCTTTTAGGGTATTATCAAAATTTGGCCTGAATGGAACAGTTTCCTTGTCAAGATCATTTAAAAGTTCAAGTGAAATTGGGTTAAGTCTAACTTCACTATATCTCATAGCTGCTGGGGGATCACCATCTATGCTACCAAAGTTACCCTGTCCATCAACTAAAGGATATCTCATTGTAAAATCTTGAGCCATTCTTACAAGTGCCTCATAAACAGGCGAATCCCCATGTGGATGATATTTTCCAAGCGTCTCACCTACGACTCTTGCACTTTTTTTGAATGGAAGGTTTGGCAGATTTCCAAGCTCTAACATAGAATAAAGTATTCTTCTTTGAACAGGTTTAAGTCCATCTCTTACATCTGGAAGAGCACGAGAAATTATTACACTTAATGCATAAGACAGATAAGAATCTTTAATTTCATCCTCTATAGGAGAGATAATTTCTTTAGATATCAACCTCTTTTACCTCCAATGCATGTTCTTCAATGAAGCTTCTTCTAATTGAGACATTGTCTCCCATTAAAGTATCTATTGTCTCTTTTGCTTTTATAGCATCTTCAATTGTTACTTTTTTAATAATTCTACTCTCAACATTCATAGTTGTTTCGTATAATTCATCAGGATTCATCTCTCCTAATCCTTTGTATCTGTTAATATTAAACTTGATGCCTTCTTTTGAGAGCTTTTCTATTTCATAATCTTTTTCTTCATCAGAGTAAATATATTTGACATTTTTCCCATAGGTTATTTTATACAATGGTGGTTGAGCAACAAAAAGATTACCATTTTTAATAATATCTCTTAAATATGTCCAAAAAAATGCAAGAAGTAAAGTTTTAATATGAGAACCATCAACATCAGCATCTGTCATAATAATTATTTTTTTATATCTCAATTTGTTTATATCAAAATTATCAAGAATTCCTGTTCCTAATGAAGCAATGAGAGCTTTAATTTCATTATTATCAAGCAATTTATTCACAGTAGATTTTACAGCATTCAATATTTTTCCTTTTATTGGTAAAATCGCCTGTGTTTTTCTGTCTCTTCCCTGCTTCGCACTGCCACCTGCAGATTCACCCTCTACAATAAAAAGTTCACTTTTTTCTGGATCTCTTTCAGAACAATCAGCAAGTTTTCCTGGTAAAGAGTCATCTAAAAAAGCTTTTTTTCTTACAATCTCTCTTGCTTTTCTTGCCGCTTCTCTTGCTTTTTTTGCTAAATCTATTCTTTTTAAAATTGTTTTCAAAGTATTTGGATTTTTCTCAAGAATAGTTAAAAGATTGTGATAAACAAAATCTTCAACTTCCTTTTTAATCCACGAATTTCCGAGCTTTGTTTTTGTTTGTCCCTCAAATTGAGGATCAATAATTTTTATATTTATTATTGAATATAATCCCTCAGAAACATCATCCCATGTATAAGTATCATCTTCTTTTAAAAAACCGAATTTTAATCCTTCTTCATTAAAAAATTTTGTAAATCCACTTTTAAAACCAGTTAAATGTGTTCCACCTTCAATTGTATTAATAGAATTAACATAAGAAAGTAAAATTCCTTTTACCTGTGATGTGTATGTAAAAACAGTTTCAAAATAGTAATTTTCCTTCTCTTCATTAAAATATACAGTTTCTATTAAAGAATTTTTATCTTTTGTCAACTCCTCCAAATAAGATTTTATACCACCTTCAAAACAAAATTCCTCTCTCTTACCATTCCTTTCATCAATTAAAATTATTTTTACTCCTTTGTTTAAAAAAGAGAGTGTTAATAATTTTTCTCTTATTATTTCATAATCAAATTCGATCTTTTCAAAAATCTCTTCATCTGGTTTAAATTTTATAAAAGTTCCAGTAATATCTGAATTTATTGGCTCTTCTTTAAGTTCTGTTATTGGTTTACCTCTTGAATAAGTTTGATAATATTTTTTACTATCTCTATAAACTTCAACATAAAGTTCTTTTGATAAAGCATTGACAACAGATACTCCAACTCCATGAAGTCCTCCAGAAACTTTATATACTTTTCCATCAAATTTTCCTCCAGCATGAAGTTTTGTAAGAGCAAGTTCGATACCAGAAACTTTATATTGTGGATGTAAATCAGGAGGGATCCCTCTTCCATCATCTAAAACAGAAACAGAGTTATCATTATTTATTTTAACAATTATATTTTTGCAAAAACCTGCCATTGCTTCATCAATAGAGTTATCAAGAACTTCAAAAACAAGATGATGGAGACCTTCTGTTGAAGTTGAGCCAATATACATACTTGGTCTTTTTCTGACACCCTCTAAACCTTCAAGTACTTTTATAAATGAAGCGTCATAATTTCTTATTTCTTCCATAATCCTTCCTTAAAATCATAATTTTAAAATCATCAATTAAGTCAACTTTATAATGTTCGTTGATTCTCTTTTTAACCTCATTTGAAATTATTTTAAAATTTTCACTCCATACAGGATGATCTGAATAAAGTATTAAAATTTTATTTTTTACACTTTTAGGAAAAATATGATTTCCAAGATTTTCACCTACAAATGTTTTCCAGTTCAAAATTAAATCATTATAAAGGATTTTGTTTTTTAAATCCTTTTTTTCTAAATATTCATCGAGAATCTTAGATAGTCTTTCCAATATTATTCTCCATAAAAATGTTTAATCTAATTTCAAATTCTATTTAAAAAAAAAGTGGAACTATTTTTTATAAGTTCCACTGGTATGACCTTTTTATCAAAAGAGGTCATTATAACCTGTCTTAAATTATACAACAAATTAATCAAATTTTCAATCTTATTATTGTCGAGAGTTTCAAATAGATCGTCTAAAAGAAAGATTGGCTCGGTTTTTAATTTTTCATAAAAAATAAACCATAATGATAATATTATATATAATGATAACTCTTCAATTTCACCTAGAGAAAGTAAAACTTTAATATCAACTCCTCTTCTATTAAAAAATATATCGTCAAGGTGAGGACCTAACAAGCTGAATCCTCTTTCAATTTCATCTGATTTTATTTTATTTAACTCTTGTAGTGTTATAACTTTTGGCTCATAATCAATTCTTATATCTTTAAAGCCAAAATCAATTATCTTTTCTTTAATTTTATTTATAAATGAATCTCTTTTTTCTTGAATTAATATTCCTTTTTCATACATACCTTCATTAACAGTTGAAAGTAGAGTTTCATAATAAAAATTCCCTCTATCATCTTTTAGCTTTTTTAGAGTGGAGTTTTTAACTGTAAGAAGATCTTGATATTCCATTATCAATTTTTTATACTCTTTATCCATAATTGATATATAATTATCAAGAAAATCTCTTCTAATTTCAGGTTCTCTTAAAATTAGATCTTTTGTACGATAATTAAAATAAATTATTGGTATAACACCAACTAATTCTCTCAAACCAGATATCGGTTTTCCATTAATTGAGATTATCTTTCTTTTATCTTTAAAAATAATTTCAATTTTAATATCTTCAGTATCTCTATTAAATGATCCTCCAAGGAAAAAACTTGAGTTCGGAAATTTTGGCAACTCGCTCTCTTTTGTTGAAAACATTGTTGATCCTGTGGAAAGATAATATATTGAATTTAGAATATTTGTTTTACCACTTCCGTTCTCTCCTATTATTATGTTCAATTTATCAATAAAATCTATTTCAAGTTCTTCAATATTCCTAAAAGTAATAATTTTTAATTTTTTGATTATCATTCTGATCTATATGGCATTATTACGTATAGATAATAGTCACCTTCTTTAAATGTTACTGGAGATTCAGAATCAATAAATATTATTTTAACTACATCTTCATTCATCACTTTTAAACCTTCTAAGACTTTTCTATTATCGAGTATTATTTTATTTTTTTCAATTTTACCTTCTCTTATATCTATCTCCTCACTTCCCTCTCCAACATCAACTGAACTTCCTTTTAAGGTTAAAATCTTATCGCTAAAATCAAAAATAACCTTTCCACTACCCTCTCTTGTTATCAAAAGAATTCTTGTTAATGAATCTGTAAGTGAATTTTTATCTATAAATACAAAATTTTCTTCTTTTTTTGGTAAGACCATCTCATAATCAGGAAAATTACCTTGACCGAGTCTTGATATCAAATAAACTTTTTCTCCTTCATAATAAAAACTTTTATTTGAAAACCCAAATTTAACACTCTCTTTTTCTTCTGTCGATATAACTTTATCTAAAACTTGAGCACAATTTCTTGGCATTAGAAAGCTGAATTCACTATCATCTTTTTTAAATTCAGAAGTTTTAAAGATAGACAATCTATTTCCATCTGTTGATATCATTTTTATATCATCTCCTTTAACTTCAATAAGAAGTGAAGCAAACTCAATTCTACCTTTTTGTGGGTCACTTATTGAAAAACTTGTTTTTTTAATACCATTTCTTAAGGTATCTTTTTTTATATAAATCTCTTTACTTACATCACTAATTGAAATAAAAGGATATTCATCTTCTATTGTTCTTATCTTATATACTTTACCATCAGAATTTATAAAAATATAACTATCTTTTTTTGTAATTTCAATAAATTCATCAGGTAATGTTCTTATTAGATTTTCGAATGTCCTTGATGGAACAATAAAATCTTCCATATCACCTTCAAAATCAAAAAAATATTTTATTCCAACTTCAAGATCAGTAGCAATTAAAACTCCTTTATTATTTTCTTTCGAAACAAAAATATTAGAAAGAATGGGCATAGTTGGTGTTAATTTTACAACTCTATCAACTATAGAAAATCCTTGAATTAAATCTTCCTTTTTAACTTTCAACATCTTCTAATCCTCCTTTTATTTTTTATATAAAATAGAATTTATAGTAGATATTGTGGAAAGATGGGAAAACTCTCAAAACTTTCTACTATAAACATAAATCTTATACATAAGTTTTTAATCACCTATCAACATTTTTGTTATTTCTTCTATACAAGCTTTTAGATTCTCATCTTTTTTCAGCTCTTTTTTAATTTTATCAATTGAATAGAGAACTGTAGAGTGATCTCTTCCACCAAAAATATCACCAATTTGTGGTAGAGATAAATTTGTCAAATCTCTAATTAAATACATTGCGATTTGTCTTGGGACAACATAATCTGAAGATCTTCTTTCACTCTCAAGGTCTTCTGGTTTTAAAGAAAAATAATTTGAAACAACATTTTTTATTTTATCAGGAGTTATATCAACTTTTTTATCTTTATTATATAAACCTGAAAGAACTTTTTTTGAAAATTCTAAGGTTATTTCTTTATTACTTAAAGAAGCATGTGCAAATAACCTAATTAAAGCTCCCTCAAGTTCTCTTATGTTGCTTGTTATATTTTCAGCTATAAAATCAAATACTTCATTTGGAACAAAGATTTTCTCCTTCTCTGCCTTCTTTTTTAATATTGCAACCCTTGTTTCAAAATCTGGTGGAGCAATATCAACCATAAGACCCCACTCAAATCTACTTCTCAATCTGTCTTCAAGGGTTGGTATCTCTTTTGGGACTCTATCACTTGTTATTACTATCTGTTTGTAATTGTTGTGAAGGGTGTTAAAGGTATGGAAGAACTCTTCCTGTGTTCTTTCCTTACCAGCAAGAAATTGTATATCATCAATTAATAAGCAATCGACATTTCTATATTTTTCATGAAATTCATTCATTCTATTTTTTTGTATTGAATTTATAACTTCATTTGTAAAAACTTCACTTGTTATATATGTCAATTTTAAATTTGGTTTTGTATCAATAATATAATGTCCAATTGCCTGAATGAGATGAGTTTTTCCTAAACCTACACCTCCATAAATAAAAAGTGGATTATATGATCTTCCAGGATTTTTAGAAACAGCTAAGCTTGCTGCATGAGCAAGTTTGTTACTTTCTCCAACTACAAAATTTTCGAATGTATAATTTTCATTTAAACCATATATATTTTTATTTTTAAACTCTTTTTCCTCAACTAACTCATCTTCTTCTTTTTCAAGTAAAGTAAATTCTACTTCCATATCTTTTCCTGTTACAGCTTTTAAAATTTCCTTTATTAATGGGAGATAGTTACTTCTAAGCCAATCTCTTGCAAATTCAGATATAACACCTATTTTTAATGAATTTTCGTCTTCTTTAACTACTTTTGTACTCTTAAACCATGTCTCATAAGAAGGTGTAGATAGATAGTCTTTGATTACTGACAAGGTTTTTTTCCAAATTTCACTCATCTTCTTTTTTTTCCACACTTTCCACAATTACCTGTGGAAAACTCTTTCAAACTTCTTAATTTATTTTCAAAGTTTTCCACAAAAAAGGTATTAGCTTTAATAGTATATTAAATAAATTTTTCTTTTTCAATATCATTTAAAAATCTTCAATTTATAAATCAAATTAAAATTCTTTTGTTAAATATTTTATTCTCAAAATTAAATTTCTTCTTTTCTATCCTCTAAGGCTTGCAATAAAGATGAGTCATCAATTGCTTCAAGATATGTTGCTCCTGAAATTCCTCTTGCAAGTGAGGTGATTTTTATGTTATATTTTTTTAAAATTTTTTTAATATACTCTTTTGTCATATCGCCCTCCCACTGTGGTGAAAGTGCAAAGATAACCTCTTTTATCTCTCCACTTTTGACTCTTTGTTCGAGTTCATTTATTGTTAAATCATTAATACCAATCTTACCAGATGTTGATATATGACCGCCAAGAACATGATAAACCCCGCTATAATAACCAAGTGTTTCGATTCTTATTAAATCTTTTATCTCTTCAACAATTAAAATTGTTGATTTATCTCTCAATGGATTCTTGCAAATCTCACAAATATCTTCATTTTCTGTCAAATTGAAACATATTTTACAATATTTTATTTTATTTCTTAAATTTTTTATTGATTCTATCAAATCATTTAACTCATTTTCGTCCATTCTTAATATAAATTGAGCTATTCTTTCTGCACTTTTTGGTCCTATGCCAGGTAGTTTTGTTAAGTTTTCTATAACTTTTTCTAAACTTTTAGGATACATTCAGCACCTTTGCTATTTTTTCTGCAATATTTATAAATTCAACACTTGACTTTAAATCTTGATTTAAAAAAACAATTGGTTCACCAATATCCCCACCCTTTCTAATCTCTATTTCAATGGGTATTTTTCCTAATAGGGGTATATTTAAATATTTACTTATTTTCTCTCCACCGCCACTACCAAAAATATCATATTCTTTTTCATTTTCTGGGCATATAAAATAACTCATATTTTCAACAACACCTAAAATTTTCACATTTAATTTATTAAATGCATAAGCTGATCTTTTTGCATCGACAACAGATACATCTTGAGGTGTTGTTACAATTAAAACTCCATCAAGTGGTAAAGATTGGCCTACTGTTAATGTTTCATCTCCTGTGCCAGGAGGAAGATCAACAAGTAGAAAATCAAGTTCACCCCATAAAGAATATTCAAATAGCTCTGTAATTGCTTTTGATATTAAAGGTCCTCTCCACAAAATTGCGTTGGATTCTTCCTCCATAAGGAAACCAAGAGAGACAATTTTGATTCCATACTTTTCAATAGGAAGAATCATTTCATCAATTGCTTCGGGTCTTTCTTTTATACCAAACATCATTGGTATATTTGGTCCATTTATATCAGCATCAAGTATCCCAACACTATATCCTATTTTTTTAAATGAAGCTGCAAGATTAGATGTTATAGTAGATTTTCCAACTCCCCCTTTTCCAGATGCAACTGCTATAATATTTCTAATTTTTTCCTTATTACTTTTTTCTTTTTTTAAAGAAGATGAGATTTTTTTCAAATCATCATTTTTCATTGTTTCTAAATTTATTTGAACCTCTTTGAATCCATTTTTCTTTAAAGCTTGAACTATATTATTTTTAAGTTCATCTTTTAATGGACAGCTCTCTGTTGTAAGGAGAAATTTTAAAGATATTTTATCATCATTAAACACTATATCTCTAATCATATTCAATTCAACAATATTCCTATTTAATTCAGGGTCAACAACCCCTTCTAAAATTTTTAAAACATCCTTTTCTTCCAATTAATCTCCTTTTATTCTAAAACATACCTTTTGTAATTTGTTCTTTTCAAAAATATAAAATAGAGAAAGAAACCTTTAAAAGTTATATCAATCGCCATAGATGTCCACGCACCAAGCATTCCTAAACCTAATATTTTAACAAGAACATAAGAAACTGGAATTCTAATTAAATACATACCAAGTGCAGTTGCAAGTAAAGGTGAGGCTGTATTTCCTCCTCCTCTTAAGCTTCCCATAAATATTAATACCATTGCATAAAATGGTTGAACAACAGATATAATTCTTACAGCAATTCTCGCATGTTCAATTACCGTTATATCATCTGTGAAAATTCTTATAAAAAAATCAGGGAAGAAAAAGAGAAAAACTCCTACTATACTCATAATAAGAACAGTCATTTTTAAGGCGGTGTAGGTATATTTTTTTGCTAACTTTTCATCGTTTTTACCAACTGATTGACCTACAAGAGTTTGAGTAGCATTTGTAAATCCAAATCCCGTATTAGATGATAAAGATTCAATATTAATTGAAACCCTATGTGCAGCAAAAGCTTCTGTTCCAATTGAGAGTACCACATTTCCAAAGAATAAATTTCCAAATGAAAACAAAAATCTTTCAAGGGAAGCAGGAAATCCAATTTTAATAAGATTTTTTATAATAATAAAATCAATTTTTGGAAAATAATTTGATAGATGAAACTTTCTTTTTTTATTAAAAAGCAAATAAAAATAAATAATAAGTGCAACTAATCTTGAAAGTGATGTAGCAATTGCAGCTCCTTTAACGCCTAAATTTGGAAAACCAAGTTTTCCAAAAATTAAAACATAGTCCAAGAAAATATTTAATCCATTAGCAATTGAAGTGACATAAAAAGGTGTTTTTGTATCTCCTATGCCTCTAAAAATTGCACCCAAAACAAATGGTGCGACAAAAATAAACGATGGAGTTATAATCCAATAAAGATAATCGCCAGATATTTTTTTTAAAGCAATTTCGCCACTGAATGGATAAAAGACAGAATATGAAAAAAATAACCCAAAAATTAGAAATCCTATTGAAATAAAAACCACTAAATATAAAGATTGCCATATTATCTCTTTTGTTTTGATATATTTTTTTGCTCCATAATTTTGTGCCACCAGAACATTTGTTCCGATATTAATAGCGACCATTATTGCAATAAAAACAAAAATCAATTGGTTAGCTAAACCAACACCAGCAAGAGGGAGGGCCCCTAATCTTCCAACAAAAGCCATATCAACGAAAGAGAATAAAGTATGAAAGAGATTTTCTCCAACAGATGGTAAAGCTAAAGAAAGGAACTTTTTTACAGTTCCATCCTCTATATTAGATTTATCAATAATTTTTTTATTAAAATTTCTTTTTATCAATTCGACATAATTCCTGATTTAAAACTTTCCAAACTCTTATTATAATATATAAATATAAAAAAATTGTCAACCAAAAATAAATGTGATATTATATTTTAGATTTTAAAAAATTTGGTATAATAGATATCTATCTTATTTAGGAGGATAAAGATGAGAGAGATAAAACTTGTTGAGCAGAGCTTTGAAAGAAGTGACTTACCTAACTTTAAGCCAGGAGATACCTTAAAAGTATATATAAAAATTAAAGAAGGGGGAAAAGAGAGAATACAGATATTTGAAGGTATATGTATAGCAAGAAAAGGAGGGGGATTAAAGGAGACATTCACTGTTAGAAAAATATCTTTTGGCGTAGGAGTAGAAAAAATTTTTCCATTACATTCACCCTCGATTCATAAAATAGAAGTGGTAAGATATGGTGATGTCAGAAGAGCAAAACTCTACTATTTAAGAGAACTTAAAGGTAAAAAAGCTAAAGTTAAAGAAAAAAGAAAAATGAAACAAATTGTGGAAGAGTTAAATAAAGAAAATCCTGAAGAAGATACAAATAATAAATGAACAAAGTAGTAAAAGAAATAATAAGTTGGATTCTAACTTTTCTAATAGCTTTTGCTTTAGCATTTGCAATAAGAACTTATATATTTGAACCATATAAAGTTCAGATGTCTTCAATGAATCCAACTCTTTATGAAAATGACTTGATTATTGTTAATAAGTTTATATTAAAATTGAGAGAGCCAAAAAGAGGCGAGGTTGTTATTTTTAAACCTCCCTATGGAGATAAAGATTATATAAAAAGGGTAATAGGACTGCCAGGAGAGATAATAGAGATAAAAGATGGATTTGTATATATAAATGGAGAGAGACTCATTGAACCATATATAAAAAATTCAACACCTGGGAATCTTCCGCCATTAGAAATTCCTGAAGGAAAGATATTTGTTATGGGTGATAATAGAGGTAATTCTCTTGATTCAAGAGAATTTGGGCCAGTTGATTTAGAAAAATTGGATGGAAGAGCCGACATTATTTTTTGGCCCTTAAAACATATTAAAAATTTAAACAATGTCAAATTTGAATTTAGTGGGAGTTGATGAAGCAGGAAGAGGAGCTATTGCTGGACCACTTGTAGTCGCTTCTTTTTTAGATTGTTATTATTATCCTACCTATGTTAAAGATTCAAAAAAAATAAAAGAAGAAAAAAGAGAAGAAATTTTTGATATTTTTTTAGAAAAAAAATATAATTTTGGTATTGGAATAGTATCAAATTTATATATTGATAAATATGGTATATTAAATGCATTTAAAGAAGGAATATACCTTTCTCTTAATTTCATTTGTGGTAAAGAATCAAATTTATTTAACGAGAATTTTTTTGAATATTATGATTTTAGAAAAAACTACTCACTTTATTATTCTGAGTTAGATAAATCAGAAAAAAATTTTCTAATTTTAGTTGATGGAAATTTACCAGTAATAAAAGAATATAAAACTATTGCTGTGATTGATGGAGATGATAGAATTCCAATAATTAGCTCCGCATCTATTGTTGCAAAAGTTGTAAGAGATAGAATTATGAGAAGTTTAGAAAAAAAATTTAAAGATTATAATTTTTCTATAAACAAGGGTTATTGTACAAAAGAGCATTTAAAAAATTTAGAGGAATTTGGAATCTCTATCTGTCACAGAAAATCCTTTCTTCAAAATTTTCAAAAAAATGAATTTTTAGGAGGTATTTAATGAAAATTGGTTTATTCCCTTTAAGCTCAGGTAGCGATAAGAAAGACTTAGAATTAAAATTTATTTCAGATATAAAAAATTTTCTTAAAGATAAAAATATTGAGAGTTTTGAGTATAGTGATAAAGAAAATTATGATTTTGTTTTCTTTTTAGTTGTCACTGGAGGTTCTGAAAAAAATTTTTTAAAGATAAAGGATAACATAAAGCCACCATATATTTTTATAGCAAATAAATATAACAATTCTCTTCCTGCAACAATAGAAATCAATGCATATCTTGAAGGCAAAGGAAGGGTTTTCTTATGGGATAAAAAAAGTGAAAAAAAAGATTTGATAAGAACCCTGAATGCTTTAAAAATTAAGGATGAGTTTAAAGAAAAAAAACTTGGGTTAATTGGTAACCCAAGTCATTGGCTGATATCATCAACCCCAGATTTTAATGTTGTTGAAGAAAAGTTTGGTATTAAAGTAGAAAGTTATCCAGTTGAAAAATTTATAGAAAAAGTTAATGAGATTTCTGAAAATGATGAAAAAATTGAAAAAACCTTAGAAGAGATAAAGAAAAAAGTAACAAAACTATTAAATATTGATGACAATGATATAAAAAGAGCTCTGAAAGTTTATGTTGCATTGGATAGATTGATAAAAGAAAATGAGTGGGATTTAATAAGCATGGAGTGTTTTAAAATAATAGAACCATTAAATACAACTGGATGTCTTGCTCTTTCTCTTTTAACGAGCGAGGGATTGATTTCAGGTTGCGAAGGTGATATTCCATCAACATTAACTATGTATTTAATGAAAAAAATAAGTGGAAAATCTCCTTTTATGGGAAATATCGCCTGGATTGATAGAGAAGGAGAAAAAACTTTAGATTTAATTTTAGCACATTGTACAGTTCCATTGTCAATTGTTAATAACTATCTCTTAACAACTCATTTTGAGACAGGCAAAGGAGTCGGCATAAAAGGATTTTTTAATAAAGAGATTGGTACTCTTGTAAGAATTGGAGGAAAAAATCTTGATAAAATATATTTCTCAAGATGTAAAATTATAGATAATTTAAAAGATGATAATATGTGTAGAACGCAAATTTTACTTAAGACAAACAAAGACTCAGAATATTTTTTAAAAAAACCATTAGGAAATCACCATATTTTTGTTCAAGGAGATTATCAAGATGAGCTTAAGCTAATTTCAGAAATTTTTAATTTAGAGCCCCTTTCTTCATCTTGAATTTTTTGATAATAAAAGTTTCTAAAAAATAATCCTTACAATTTTAATTAAAAAATCTATTTTTTTCCTTATTGCTATTTTAAGATAAATTTAAAATAAAGGAAATGAGTTCTCTGAAAAAGTCATCCAAACCATCATTTCTTTAACTTCTTATTTCTTCTGTTATTCCCAACTTGATTGGGAATCCATTTTAAATCCTTTTAAAATCAAGTAACTAATTTTAAGATCTCTGAAAAAGCCATCCAAACCATCATTCCTTCCCCGTTTATGTCATTCCCGCGGAAGCGGGAATCTATATTATCGATGGAAACAATAGATTCCCATTTTCCCTGGAGTGGCAAAATAGTGGCAGCAGATTCCAGTTTTCCCCGCTTTCGCAGAGACGGGAGTGGCAAAATAGAGAATTTTTCAGTAGTCCCGAGATGATTTTTGTAAAACTCCTTTAAAGCATAGTTTAAAATTTAATCTTTATCAGATATTATTATTCCTGTAATTATAAAAAGCCCTCCTATAATTTCTAAAACTTTTGGTATCTCTTTAAAAAAAATTATGCCAAAGATAGTAGCCCCAAGAGGTTCCCCAAGTATTGCTAAACTTATAAAGACAGGAGAAAAATATTTTAAAGAGTAGTTTATAATTGAATGACCAATAACTTGAGGAATCAAAGCAATAAGAAAGAAAAGAAGATATTCTCTTAAAGGAAGTGGATATAATTTTATATTTAAAGAAAAAGATAGAGATAATAAAATTAAAAAACTTACTAAATAAACGGGGAATACGATATCAATTAAATCATATTTTTTTATTAAGTAATAATCTGAAATAATATACAAAGAGGCAAATAAAGCACCAAAAAGAGCGAGCAAATTACCTTTAAGATTTGTAGAAAATGAAAAACCATATGACATAAAAATTATACAAGATCTCTGAAAAAGTTATCCAAACCATCGTTCCTTCCCTGTTTATGTCATCCCCGCGGAAGCGGAAATCTATATTATCGATAGAAACAATAGATTCCCATTTTCCCTGGAGTGACAAAATAGAGTTTTTAGCAATCCCGAGATGATTTTTGTAAAACTCCTTTAAAGCATAGTTTAAAATTTAATCTTTATCAGATATTATTATTCCTGTAATTATAAAAAGCCCTCCTATAATTTCTAAAACTTTTGGTATCTCTTTAAAAAAAATTATGCCAAAGATAGTAGCCCCAAGAGGTTCCCCAAGTATTGCTAAACTTATAAAGACAGGAGAAAAATATTTTAAAGAGTAGTTTATAATTGAATGACCAATAACTTGAGGAATCAAAGCAATAAGAAAGAAAAGAAGATATTCTCTTAAAGGAAGTGGATATAATTTTATATTTAAAGAAAAAGATAGAGATAATAAAATTAAAAAACTTACTAAATAAACGGGGAATACGATATCAATTAAATCATATTTTTTTATTAAGTAATAATCTGAAATAATATACAAAGAGGCAAATAAAGCACCAAAAAGAGCGAGCAAATTACCTTTAAGATTTGTAGAAAATGAAAAACCATATGACATAAGAATGATACCAATAATTGATAAAATGATTGCTAAAAAAGTCCTCTTCTTTATCTTTTTCTTGAATAAAAAATATGAAAAGATAGAGACAAAAATTGGATTTGTTGTTACAAGTACGGTTGAACTCATTATTGAAGTAAACCTTAAAGAGGTGATCCAGGTATAAAAATGTAAAGCAAGAAATAGGCCAGATAAAAAGAAAAATTTTAAATCATTTTTAGATATTAAGTTTCTCTTCTTTATAAAATATAATGGAAGCAAAATTATTGAACTAATCCCCATTCTGAATGTTGCTATTGCAAGTGGTTCAGAATTCGACATTCTTATGAATATTGCTGCAAAAGAAAGAGAAACAATACCAATAAAAATTAATAAATATTTAAAATTTTTATTATCCATTCTTTAAATTATATCAATAAAGTATGGTATAATTTAATTCCTATGGAATTTTTTGATGTAATAGTAGTTGGTGCAGGTCATGCTGGTTGTGAAGCAGCACTCGCCTCAAGTAGAATTGGAGCAAAAACTCTTCTACTTACAATTTCAATTGAATTTATTGCACACCCTCCCTGTAATCCAGCTGTTGGTGGAGTCGGTAAGGCTCAAGTTGTAAGAGAAGTTGATGCTCTTGGAGGTGAAATTGCTAAAAATGCAGAAAGGGCACTAACTCAGATAAAACTTCTAAACACGACCAAAGGTCCATCTGTTTGGTCTACAAGAGTTCAGATAGATAAAAATAGATATAGAGAGGAGATGAGAAAAATTCTTGAAAAAGAAAAAAATCTCCACTTGAGACAGGGTCTTGTTGAAGAGTTAATCATTGAAAATGATAAAGTGATTGGTTTAAAAACAAAAACAGGTGAGATTTATAATGCTAAATCAATTGTTTTAACACCAGGGACATTTTTAAGAGGAGTTGTTCACATAGGAAAAGAGATGATAGAAGCTGGAAGGTGGGGAGAACTTCCATCAGTTGGACTTGCCAACTCCTTAAAAGAGTTAGGATTCAATATAAAGAGATTTAATACTGGAACAACACCAAGAATAGATATTAAATCGATCGATTTAAATAAATTTGAAATAGATGAAGGAGAAAAAACACCTATCTCTTTTTCATTTGATACAAAGCCAAGGGTATGGGAAAATCAAATTCCATCTTATAAAGGATCAACAAATATAAAGACAATTGAAACTACGAGAAAATATCTTGAATATGCTCCATCTGTTACGGGCTTAATGGTTAAGATTGGACCAAGAACTTGTCCATCAATTGAAGAAAAAGTGAGATGGTTTCCAGATAGAATAGAGCACTCCTTTTTCCTTGAAAAAGAGGGTTTTAATACAGATGAGACATATATACAGGGAATGTATATGAGCGTTCCTATGGAATATCAGATTGAAATATTGAAAACGATTCCTGGTTTTGAAAATATAAAAATGATAAGACCTGGTTATGCAATTGCCTATGATCTTATTGATCCTTTGGAACTTTTACCAACTCTTCAAACCAATAAATTTGAAAATCTTTTTCTTGCAGGTCAGATAAATGGGACAACTGGATATGACGAAGCAGCGGGTCAGGGAATTTTAGCAGGGATAAATGCAGCTCTATATGCAAATAATAAAAAATTACTTATCTTAAAAAGAGAGGATAGTTATATAGGTGTTATGATAGATGATCTGATAAAAAAAGGTATAGATGAACCATATAGAATAACTCCATCACATGTTGAAAATAGGATATTATTGAGACAGGATAATGCAGATGTTAGATTAACTCCAATCTCTTATGAAATAGGATTAGTAAGTTATGAAAGATATAAAAAGGTTGTTGAAAAAAAAGAGAAGATAAATGAACTTATAAATATCCTTATTAATAAAAAGATAAATCCATCTTATGAAAATAATGAAATATTAAAATCAATAGAAGAGGATACTATAAATACTCCATACACAATTTTTGATCTATTAAAAAGACCAAGCTTTTCAATAGAAAAATTGAAGAAATTTTTCCCAGAAGTATCAAAATATGAGGATGATGTACTTTTCGAGGTTATGATAGAGGCAAGATATTTTGGTTATATTAAAAGATATCAAAAAAATTTAGAGAGTTTAAAGAAGTATGAAAAAATAACTATTCCAGAAAATATTGATTATAAACTTGTTCCAAATCTTTCAAAGCAAGCCCAAGAGAGATTGACTAAATATAAACCAAAGAGTTTAAAAGAAGCAAAAGAATTAACAGGAGTAACACCAGCTGATGTTCTCAATTTGCTTCTCTATTTAGAAAAAAATAGATTTAAATTTAAAGAAGATGGTTCCAGTGAAATGGATTGATTATAATCTAATCAACAGAGAATTCTTTATTAAGAGTTAATATTGGTTCTCCATATAAATCATAGACTTTATAAGTTATTTTATACTTTCCCTTTTTATTAATTTCAAAAACATAATTATATGGTTCTTCCAAAAGAACCTCTTTCATCTCATCATTTATAAATATAATCACAGAAAAACTATTTTTTGGCGAATTTTTTAATGAAATCGTAACTCTATCATTAATTTTTGGTTTTGATGGATTGATTATAATTTCGCTATTTTCAATTTTTTCATTTACAACTATCTCTTTTCCTGTTTTTCCTTTAAGCATCCCATCATAACTCCATAGATAAACTGAGATATAATATTTCCCAGATTTTTCTGGATACCACATCATTTTAAGAGGGGGTGATGAAACAAAAGTTTTTTCTCCATTGATATCAAACTCAAGAGTATCTCCAATCTTAAAATCTGTTTGAACCTCCAAAACAACAGGATTTCCTATAAACACAGAAGTTGGAGCTATCAATTTAATTTCAGTGGATAATTGTTTGGGATTATAATAATTTTTTGGAATATCATCTGGGTCATAAAATATTTTTAATTTTTTAAGATCTTCACTACAATTCTCATCTGCAAGTAAATTTTCATTATCTTTATAAACATAAACTTTATATTCTCTATGATAGGAACATAAAGGAATATTTATATTACTTATGAATAGTTCATATCTTGTGGATTTACAATAACTATTTTTTAATAAACCTGTCTTTGAACAAAAAGATCTATAAACAACTTTCTCTGGTTTCTCCCAATCTACTGGTTTTTTTATTTTAATAAGCTCTGCCATAACATTTTTCCATATCTGACCTGCAAAACTTCTTCCCCAGTTATATACACCTTCAAGTCCAATCAGTTCTTTATCTGAACCTACATAACAACTAACCACATAATCATTTGTATATCCAATGAACCATCCACTTGTAAAATCTCCTGCTGTTCCACTCTTACATGCGATTGGTAGATTATTAAACTGAGGGAAGTAATAATATAGAACATCTTTAAATATATCTGTCATCACATATGATGCTTCAGGTGATACAACTCTTACTGGATTAGTTTTGTTTTCATAAACTACTCTTTCATCTTTTCCAATAATCTTTAAGACCCCTGTTGCATCTATTCTCTCACCCATATTGGATAAAACTCCATAAGCTACTGCCATATCAAGAGGAGTAACTTCAAATCCTCCTATTGTCGTTGATGGATATGGTTCAAGAGGAGTTCTTATTCCCATCTTTTTAGCATAATAGACAACTCTATCAAGTCCAACCCTTAATCCAGTTTTAACTGCACAGATATTTGAAGAGTAAATTAAGGCATCTCTAACTGTCATTTTACCAAGATATCCTGCTGTCCACTCTTTTGGTGTCCAACCATCAACATTGATATATTCAGAGGATAAAATAGTAGCAGGTGTTACAACTCCATTTTCAATGGCAGGAGTATAATCAAATATCTTGAATGATGAACCTGGTTTTCTTAAAGCAAGAGCTCTATTGAATTGTGTTTCAGAATAATCTCTTCCTCCAACCATAGATAGGATTTCGCCTGTTTTTGGATCTAAAACAACAACTGCTCCCTGAGGTTGTTTTACACCAAGTTCATCCTTTTTATTTGAGAATATTTTTGCTTTTACATTATCATCTATAATCTTATTGAAGGATTTGAAGGCTAAATTTTGGATATCTGGATCTATAGTTGTATATATCTTAAGACCACCTTTATATAGAATCTCTTCACCTAAAATCTCCCTAACTCTATCTTTTACATAATCTATAAACCAACCATTTGGATCATTTGATACATCCTCTTTATACTCCTTTAATATAATCTCTTCATTAAGTGCTTTTTCTTTTTCCTCTTCTGTTATGAATCCATTCTTTACCATTCTCTCTAAAACAATCTTCTGTCTCTCTTTTGCAAGATCAAAATTAATTGTTGGTGGATATACACTTGGAGATGGTAAAATACCAACAAGCATTGCTGATTCAGCTAATGTTAAATCTTTTGCATGTTTACCAAAATATCTTCGAGCTGCTGCTTCAACTCCATATGCTCCTGAACCAAAAAATATCTGATTCACATAATAGGTTAATATCTCCTCTTTTGAGTATATCTTCTCAAGTCTTAGGGCAAGAATCATCTCTTTGAACTTTCTTTCAAGTGTTACCTCTTTAGAGAGGAAGAGTTCTCTTGCAAGTTGCATAGTTATTGTAGATCCACCCTCAACTACCCTCTTTTCCTTAAAATTTATAATTGTTGCTCTAATCAAAGACTTAAAGTCAACGCCTTTATGTGAATAAAATCTTTCATCCTCACTTGCGATTAGTGCATTTATAAAATATTCTGGTAATTCATTTAAAGGAATGTTTATTCTATTTTCAATAAAGTAAACTGTTTTTATTAAATTACCATTTCTATCATAAATTTCTGATGATTCTGGAGGGTCGAACTGTATCTCCTCTATTTTTGGTAAAAATGTGATTATATATTTGTAATATGAAAATGCATATATGAAAATTGAAGAGAATAAAAATATGATAATAATTAAAAAAATTAAAATTACTCTTTTTTTATTAAAACTCTTTTTACTATTTTTTCTTTTTTCTCTATTTTTAGAGACTATCTTTCTTGGGTAAAACAAATGGTTTATTTATCTCAATTGGTTCAACTTTAATTTTTAATATCTCTCTTATATCTTTTGGTAAAAGAAAAAGTTTTATATGTGTTTCACCATCATAGAATTTTAATTCACCCTCAACTCTTTCATTTATTCTTTTTTCAATTTCCTCTTTACTAAATTCCTTTGGATTAAATTTATTTGAAGATAAAATATAACTCCAGGTTGTATCAAAACTTGGAACATAAGAGTAATACGAAAAAACATTCTCAAAAATCTCTTTTAATGTCCAGAAAATTTTCCTATGCATTTCATAAGTTACACATCTTAACATCGATGCTTGTATAGAAAAAACCCCATCGACTTTCAACTTTTTATATAAATCATAAAGGAACTCCTTTGTGTATAGAAGACAAGAACTACTTCCTTCGAATGGTTCAGTAACATCTTCTATTATAACATCAAAGGTTTCATCTTGAATATCTTTAATAAATTCTCTTGCATCTTTTATAATTAATTTAACTTTATCAGAAAAAAAACTTCCTTTATGCCATTCAGAAAGGTACTCTTTTGCAAAATTTATCATCTTTTCATCTATATCAACCATAAAAACTTCTTTAACTGTTTTATGTTTAAGAACTTCCCTTAAGGTTGCACCTTCGCCCCCTCCAATTATTAAAACCTTTTCTGGATTCGGGTGAATTATTAAAGAGGGGTGAACTAATGATTCATGGTAAATGTATTCATCTTTTTCTGAAGATTGGACATCTCCATCAATAATTAACATTTTTCCATAAAATGGTGACTTCAATATCTCAATTCTCTGGAAATCTGTTGTCTTACTAACTAAATATTCTGTAAATCCATGAAGATGTTTTTCGGTTAGTTCAAAATTATCTTGAAACCACATCCAGTTTCTCAATTTTACCTTCACCTTTATGAAGCTCTTTTTGGCTCAATTTATGTTTATATAAACCATTTTCAAACTCACCCCTTGAAAGAGTAGTAATAAATACATCTTTCGCTTTAAAACTATCTATAATATAGTCACAAGCTTTTTGTGGCTTTGTATTAAAGCCACATGTATATATATCCAACGCAGCATAAGAGTGTTCAGGCCAAGTATGTACTGATAGGTGTGATTCTGAAATAACAACTACTCCACTTATTCCTTGTGGAGAAAACTTATGAAAAACTACCTGAAGAATCTCAGCATTAGCTCTTATTGCTGCCTCAGTCAATGTTTTTCTAACTTCTTCCAAATTATTAATTATATCTGGATCACATCCAGATAACTCTAAAATAAAGTGGACGCCTTTTGTCTCCATTTCACCTCCCTCCTAAGGTGTATAGAATATATAAAAAAATAAAACATATTGTTCAATCTTAACTTTAAATAAATAGCAAATCTATTTATAAGATAAATTTAAAATTTGTCAATACCTTTTGACTCTTTTTTTTATTTTTTTTGATTTTTTTTGAAAAATATTTTTAAATTTAAAAAAGATTTGGATTGAATTAATTAAATCTGTTAAATTTCGACAATAAAAAAATTTTTTTATAATAGAATATATCATTAAAAGACAAAGTTTGAATTTTTTAAAAAAATATAATTTAATAAAACTTGTCTATTCATTTTAATTAGAGGATAATTTAATTGTTATAAATAAAACATTTAAAATATATTAATTTATAATATTTATGAACCCTCTTTTTATATTAATAATTTAGTTTACAAAAACAGACAGCCTACTTTTGTAAACTATTATGAGTGATTGATTTTAGCTTATTATTATTATATAATTTAAAAAATTTTTGGGGAGTCGTCCAATGGTAGGACAATGGACTCTGGATCCATTGATCGGGGTTCGAATCCCTGCTCCCCAGCCATAGTTTACAAAAACAGACAGCCTACTTTTGTAAACACTTTTTGTCATTCCCGTGAAAACGGGAATCCAGTATTTCAATTGATTATATAGATTCCTACAGAAGCAGGGATGACGATTTAGATAACTTTTTCAAAATTTTCACAATACTTATCTACTTTTGATATAATTTTTCTATGTGTGGAAGATTCATATTTTTTGAAATCGACAAAATACCAGATAGATTTGATGCAATAGTAGAAAAAACTTTCAACTTTTCTCCAAATTATAACATTTCACCTGGGCAGGATGTACCTGTAATTTTAAAAGAGGAAAAATTTAACAAAGTTGAGTTGATGAAATGGGGTTTAATTCCTTTTTGGGTTAAAAACTTAAAAGAATTTAAACCTTTTATAAATG
>Ga0209409_1001199_pt1 | contig 23116 bp, 29 predicted proteins | sample AD_JPNMR1_MetaG_FD_184424 | JGI IMG/M metagenome (GOLD analysis project Ga0209409, IMG submission 184424) | Active sludge microbial communities of municipal wastewater-treating anaerobic digesters from Japan - AD_JPNMR1_MetaG (SPAdes) (version 2) | ecosystem: Engineered > Bioreactor > Anaerobic...
CGACAATACGACTTGTAAGAACAGGAAAAAGAAACAGACCTTTTTTCAGAATAGTGGCTGTGAGCAAAGAAAAGGATGGTAGAGGTGATGTCCTTGAAGTACTTGGCCACTATGACCCTCTTCCGAAAGAACTATCCGTTGAAGTAAAAGATGAGAGGTTGCAGTACTGGTTCAGTAAAGGAGCAAAACCATCTCCAACGGTAAAGTCAATTCTGAAAAAGAAGGGTATTGTTATTCCGCCCAATGTGGATAAATAAATCCTGAGATTAAATGCGGATAGATATCATTACGATATTCCCTGAGATTTTTGCGCCCTTAAATGCAAGTATAGTTAAAAGGGCAATTGAAAAAAGGGCTGTTGAGATAAAAATCTGGAACTTAAGGGACTTTACAAAAGATAAGCATAAGAAGGTAGATGATACCCCTTATGGCGGTGGCAAAGGAATGGTGTTAAAGTGTGAGCCCATCTTTGCCGCTGTAAAGCATATAAAGAAAGAGAACCGTAAGGGAAAGATTATATTGACAACTCCGCAGGGCAGTTTATTCAATCAGGGGATGGCAAAAAGGTTAAGCGGAGAGGAAGGACTTATAATAATATGTGGCCACTATGAAGGGGTTGATGAAAGGGTAAGTTCCATCGTTGACTGTGAAATATCCATAGGTGACTATGTGCTTACTGGCGGTGAACTACCTGCAATGGTTATAGTTGATAGCGTGGTGAGATTACTGCCAGGGGTTTTACCAGAAGAAGCACCCGTTTATGATAGTTTCTCCCAGCACCTTCTGGACTGGCCATCTTACACAAAACCGGCTGTCTTTAAGGGAATGAAAGTTCCAGATGTGCTTCTTTCTGGTAATCATAAAAAGATTGAAGAATGGAGGAAAAAACAGGCAGAGAAGCGAACAAAAATTAGAAGACCGGAACTTTATAAACAGTATTTAAAAGAAAAAAAACAGGAGAATAACTATGAGTAAAAAGATAATTGAAGAACTTGAAAAGAAACTTACACCTAAAAAAGAGATACCTGAATTCTGGCCAGGAGATGAGGTCACCGTTTATGTAAAACTTAAAGAAGGGGAAAAGGAGCGGTTGCAGGCATTTACAGGAACCTGTATTGCAAGAAAAGGAACCGGTTTACGGGAAACATTTACTGTCAGGAAGGTCTCCTATGGTGAAGGAGTTGAAAGGACTTTTCCTCTTTACTCCCCTCTGGTAGCAAAGATAGAGGTTATAAGAACAAGGGAGAAGAACAAACTTAGTCCCCGTGCCAAGATGTATTATCTCAAAGAAAAGGGTATGTAAAGCAGTGGATACCAGAAATAAGGGGAAATCAGGCGAAGACATCGCAGTACAATTTTTAAAAAGACGGGGATACCGTATATTAGAAAGAAATTTCAGAACAAAATTCGGTGAGATAGATATTATAGCAAGAGACCGCAAAACAACTGTTTTTATAGAGGTGAAACTCCGGGAATCTATCTCATCCGGCTATCCTTCGGAATCAGTGGTAAAAGCCAAGATGTATCACCTGCAGAACACCGCACTTTCATATCTTAAAATACACAATCTTTCAGACACACCTTACAGATTTGAGGTGGTAAGTATCCTTAAAGACGGGAATTTATACAAAATAGACCTCATCCCCCTTGAGTTTTAGAAAAAGAAAGTAGTTTTTTATACCTTATGAACCCTTCCTATCCCTCGGAATATACCATCTCACAGTTTTTTAATCTTTTTTGACACAAATCTGCCACACGGAAATTTTAACGTTTTGTTTTTACGTAGTCCAAAAAAATTTCTATTGGAGAATTAATAAGAAAATAGTAAAATATCCAAATAAATAAGAATTAAAGATTTACATACAAAAATAAATAGGAAGATGAGATTGATGAAAAAACCATGGTCTATTTCAACGACAGTAAGAAACCCTGAAAGGTTAAAAGATTTTTTGAAGATTTTGAAAAAATTGGAAGGGCAAAAATTTAATAGAGATAATCAAATAAAATACCAGATATTGTTAATTCAGGAAAAAATCTACACACCTCTAAATATCCCTTTAAAATACAGAAAGTATTATGAAAACCCGGAACTTTCCATACCTTATGAAGTAGCAGAAGAAATCTTTAACAAACAAGATTATGAAGACCCGCCAATGCGTGGAAGACAATCAGTAAACCCATTAAATAAGTTAGGGTTTTCCATCGCGAGGGAAGGAGCGGGTCTCATAAAAATCACTGAATTGGGAAATATGTTTCTCACAGGTGAATATGATATTGGTTTTATCTTCTTCAAAAGTTTATTGAAACTCCAGTTTCCAAATCCATGGAGTAAAGAATTTTCAGAGGAAGAAGGTTTTAATATAATGCCCCTTATTGCAACAATGCGGCTTCTTTATAATCTTCATAAGAAATTCAATGGTAAAGGACTTAACAGAGTAGAATTCAGCCTTTTTGTGCCAACATTAATAAATGCTGAGCAGATTGATGGGTGTATAAAAAAGATTTCAGAATTCAGAGAAATTGAAGATAAAGATGGATATATCCAGAGGTTTGCAAAAGAATTTTATGGAATTAGGAAAATTCCTGAGAAGAAAATAAATAATTTACTTGATTATGGAGACAACATAATGAGATATTTCAGATTAACAAGGTATTTCAAGGTTTCAATGGACCCTATGGGCTACCGCTGGAATATTGACCTGGAACCTTCCAGAATAACCGAAATAGAGCAACTTTTAAGTGTGTATAGTGGAATGGCTTTAAGGTTTGAAACACTGAAAGATTATCTGAATTATCTGTCCGATATTACAAAACCTGAACTGCCATGGGAGAAAGTAGAAAACCTTATAAGTATTGCAGTTTCACTAAGGGATATGACCGTAGATTTGATAAAACAAGAAAGAATGGAGATTTCTCAAAAGGAAAAAGAACTTTTAGATACTGATATCAAAAAACTAACAAAACCACTTCTTGAAGAACATGTGGCTGAATTAAGAAAAATTAATCTAAAACTGAAAGAACGGGTGAAAAAATCACAAATTGTAGGAAATATTAAAAAGATTGCGGAGGTAATCAGTGTTTTAAAAGATATAAAAAATCTGAAGAAATACCAGCCCGAACAATTTGAGAAACTTATTACAGAGGCCCTGAAAATAATAAATGATGAGGTTTTGATAAAACCCAATTATCCCGTTGATGACAACGGAGAACCCATCAATCACTCTCCTGGAAATAAACCTGATATAGAATGCTACTACCAGAGATTTAAGGCAATCTGTGAGGTCACATTAAATGTCTCAAGGTTACAGTGGGTTCAGGAAGGGCAACCTGTGATGAGACATCTAAGAGATTTTGAAACTCAATATCAGGAAAAAGATATATTCTGTATTTTTATTGCCCCGCAGGTTCATAGAGATACCTATTCTCAATTCTGGATTTCTGTGAAATATGAATACGGGGGACAGCCCCAGAAAATTATTCCTATGACCACAGAACAATTTGCCTTACTTTTAGAGACATTATTAGAACTTATGAAAAAAGATAAAAGATTTACAAATCAGGAGTTGTTTAGTTTGTACAACCAGATAATTGGAGAAACTGAGAAAATAAGTAGTTTTTCTGAATGGGCAGACCGCATTCCGGAAGTCGTAAAAAGATGGCGACAGAAGGTGCTTTTAACATGAAAGTTAATCACATATATCTGGGTAATTGTATAGAAATAATGGAAAAGAAAATTGAGAAAAATATTATAGACCTTATATATGCAGACCCTCCTTATAACTTATCAGGTAAATCATTGACCCTGGTAAATAATAAAACAGGAGGTCCTTTTTATAAAATGAACGAGGACTGGGATACATGGGAATATAAGGATTATCTTGATTTTACTGAAAAATGGATTGGGAAATCGTGGGATGTTCTTAAACATTCTGGCAGTTTTTATATTTCCTGTACATATCACAATGTTGCAGAAATTATATTTATAGCCAAGAAAATTGGGTTCAAACTGAACAATTTAATCACGTGGTTTAAAACAAATGCTATGCCTAATATCACAAAAAGAACTTTTACCCACTCTACAGAATATGTTTGCTGGTTCGTGAAAGGAAATAAATGGAAATTCAATTATGAAAAATTAAAGGAGATTAATCCCCATAAAACAAAGGATGGCAAATCAAAGCAGGTCAGAGATTTCATAGATTTTGTTGAACTCCCTATAGTTCAGGGGAAAGAGAGAATTAAGAGAAAAGATGGCAGAGCGATACATCCTACCCAAAAACCAGAAAAACTGATAGAATTAATTTTAATTGCTTCATCTGATGAAGGTGATTTGGTCCTTGACCCGTTTTTTGGCACAGGGACAACAGGAGTAGTTGCTTCTAAACTAAACAGGAGATGGATTGGGATTGAAATAAATAAAAAATATTATAAGATTGCTTATAATAGAATTTTGGGAAGTAAGAGGGGGAAAAATGCCTGATATTAAATTATTCAAAGGGGACGCCGTAGAACTACTCAAAAACATAGAATCTAAAAGTGTAGATTTAATTTTTGCAGACCCTCCTTATAACCTTTCCGGAGAAAAGTATCTTACCTGTAAAAGTGGAAGAATTGCAAAATGTGATAAAGGCGACTGGGACCAGATAGAAAATATCTATGAATTCAATAAAAAATGGGTCAAGGAATGTATAAGAGTTCTAAAAGATGATGGAACAATATGGATTTCAGGCACTTTGCATAACCATCCCTCTATTGGGGTTGTTTTAAAAGAATTAAACCTCTGGATAATAAATGATATCGTCTGGTTCAAACCAAATGCACCGCCTTTGATTCAAAAGAATCGCTTTGTCCCTTCTACAGAACTGATTTGGCTTGCAAGCAAGTCCAAGAGATATTATTTTGATTATGAAATGGCAAAAAGAATAAGCGGTAATGGGAAACAGATGAGGAATTTGTGGATAATCCAGGCAGAAAAACATAAAACCCCTCATCCAACAGAAAAACCAGAAAAACTTCTTGAAAGGATAATTTTAATCGGAAGCAAGGAAGGTGATATAATTCTTGACCCATTTATGGGGTCAGGAACTACCGGTGTTGTAGCAAAACGTTTAAACAGGAATTTTATAGGGATAGAAATAGATGAAAAGTACTTTGAAATAGCCAGGGAAAGAATAGAAAATACACGGATAGAAGAAAACCTATTTAAGATTCTGGAGAAGAAGGATTCTCGTGGACCATTAGAACTTTATCCTGTGGGCATGTCGGAAAATGGTCTCACTTCCGAAATAAGAGAAAAACAAACCAAATTATATAAAGTCAAGAAGAAAAGGAAACATTCACCCAAAAAGCGCTTTTTATAATACTCCTCTCCGTCCATGGCATACTAACCTCCTTTTTAAAAGATTAGTATATCAGAATGTGTAAACTATGTGCTCGGAATATACCCTATAATAGCCCATGGGGAGATTCGAACTCCCGACCCGCGCATTACGAATGCGCTGCTCTACCACTGAGCTACACGGGCAATAAAGAAAGTATCTACAATATATAGATTATAGTCATCCAGAACTTACTTGCCTTTGCAGAGTTTGAGAAAATCATCCACGCTCAATCCCGCCCTTTTAATCTGTGCCCTCAGAAGAGCAGGTGCTAATTCTTTATGGTCTGGTATTACCAAAATTGGATAACCATGGCGGTCATTATAGAGTATCATATGACTACCTTCCCTCCGTATCACATAACCTATTTTAGAAAGGGCTCTTACTGCTTCTTTTCCAGAGATATTAGCAAGACAACCCATTAAATGGCAACCTCTATAAAGCGGGTTTCTTCTGAAGGGATTGTTCTATGTCTTTTTCGTGCCACTTTCAGATAACCACTAATTGCCTCATGGATATTCTTAATAACTTCTTCTTCGCTTTTTCCCTGTGCCATACATCCAGGTAAAGAAGGCACATCTGCTACATATCCATTATATTCAACGTCATACTCTAAATATACCTTAAATTTCATTTTCTTCATCGCTCCTCCATCTATTTAATTATAGTATCCATGGAAAGGTAAGTCAAGATATGGTCTGGAATATACGAGATGAGATTACTATGTTGTGTATATTTACTGATGGAAATATCAAAACATCTGTTTGTTGTTCGTTGACAATTAACTACGAATTACTGACTACAAACAGTTTTAACTTTTGACTTTGATATCTACTTATTTACACAGACGGTCTTTGCAATAGGAAACCCGTTGAAATTCGTTGCAGATGCAAGTGTATATGCACCCATATTTTCTGCATACATCAGTTCCCCAACCTCAATTCGTGGCAACCAACCAAAAGGATATCCTTTATCGTTTGTGCTCGGTGATACGGTGTCAAATCCATCACAGGTGGGTCCAAAAATAATACATTTTTCTTTTTCTCCGTCCTTGAATGCCTTAAGTGTATATATCTGATGGTCAAATACCTGCCCTGAGAAAGCTCCATATATACCATCGTCAATATAGTAGGATACTATCCCGTGTCTGAAAGCCCTTCCTATGACTGTCACAACAAGCGTACAGGTATTCGCAACGAGAAACCTTCCTGGCTCTGCAATAAATTCTATATCATCAGGGAATAGTCGTTTCATTTCCTTATTCAATTTTTCGGCGAGCTCCTCAAACGATATGATATCCGGATTATACTCCTCTGCTGGAAAACCACCGCCAATATCAAGGATTCTCCTGCCCGTTTTTGAGTTCCTTATCTTATAACCCTTTTTTTCAACCTCTTCAAACACCTCAGCAGCAAAATTAAGACCCGCCCTGTAGTTATCAAAATTAGTACACTGACTTCCAACATGGAAACTTAATCCTTCCATAAGAAATCCCATCTCAAATGTCTTTATAGCAAGGGCTACAGCATCCTCTCTGCTTACACCGAATTTTGAGGAAAGATTTACAACAGAACCCTCATTTGGTACCTCCAGTCTGAGAATAACTCCCGCACTCGGACAGTGTTTTTTTATCTTTTCAAGTTCATCAAAATTATCAAATGTCACAAGTGGTTTGTAAGGTTCTAACTCATGCAGGGTTTTTATCATTTTAATCGGATGTGCATAGATTATCTTCTCCCATATAAATTCCTGTTGCTCCGATGGAAGAAGATTCTTTATATTCTCACGCACAAGATGGAATTCAGGAAGAGATGCCACATCAAAACTTGAGCCAAGTTCAAATAGTGTCTTAATTATCAAAGGGTGCGAATTTGCTTTAACAGCATAATAAACCTGCACATCTGGAAAATTTTCTTTGAACCTCAAATAATTTTTCCTTACCTGTGCAAGGTCTATAACCATTACAGAAGTCCCTTTTAATCGTGCTATTTTCTGAAGGACATCCTTTTTTGTTTCATCTGTCATTTTAAATGCCATTTTATCTCTCCCGTTTATGAATCGTTAAGGGACAAAAAGGAAGTTTCTGAACTGCCAGGGGTCTGACTCGTCAACCCTGTAATCCGGGTTCTCTTTAAAGAAAACCTTCCTGTTTTTTAATGGGGTCCAGTCATATGGCTTTGAAATAAACTTACCAAGCCAGGGCCTTGCTATGTCAAGCACATAATCATACGGAAGGTCATCAGGGAGACAGAACCCTTTTCCTGGATTTTCAATCATCCACATTACTGCCGTTACAACCCCTATTGCCACCTGGATTGTTGTTGCATTCTGTCCGGGAACCAGCCGTTTTGATTCTTCTATATCAAGTATGCTTCCCGTCCACCAGGAATTGTATGGATGCCCCATTACCAGCGCACCAAGTATATCCGCCCCGGAAACAATTTCACTATCTTCAAGTATCCGCAATTCCGGTTGTAATTCATAATTTCTACATCTAAGTTCGTAAAGAGATGAAAGAGTTTCATGGCAGGGCATATAGGCATAATGAACTGTAGGTCTGTATACGGGCTTACCATCCTCCCAGACAGTAAGTCGGTCTGATATACCAAACGCCTCTCCATGCCTTATCAACATCCCCACTATCTCCTCTTCAGGTATCCAGCTCCTCACCCATGTATTAATCCCCATCTGTGCAAGAAAAATCTGGTTTTTGGGCCCCCGTGGTGGGACGATAGCATTTTTAGGTAGTTCTTTCTCATGTGTGCCCCATCCTAACTCTGCAGGGGCAGTTCCTTCTTCTCGCAGCCCTTCTATACTCCATGTTCCCACAAACTCGTTCACTCTTTTGGGTCTGCTGGTTATCTGGGTATCCCTTTCACTGCAGTGTATAACCTTAACTCCAAGGACCATTGCAACCCTTGCGAAATCTCTCTCTTTTAGAAAACCCTGAAGTTTTTCTTTATCACTGCCACTAATTTCTTTATCATCTATCAGTTTATGTGCTATATCAACAAGTGCCTGTTTTGTAAAATGTGAGATTAAACCTGGATTTGCTCCGTGGTCAACAACCACAGTTGGAGAATTTTTCCATCCTTCTGTAAGTTTGCGGAGTTCCATCTGTCTGAAATAAAGGGATTTTTCAAAAGGACTTTTTGTAAGCATACCTGCTTTGGAATCCCACTCTTCAACGGATGTATTTACATAAAGAACATTATGGAGATAACACCATTTTACTATTTCCACACAGTCAATGTTCCATGCAAGGTCTATGAGTAAACCTCCTCTTTCAAGATATTTTGACAGGACCTCATCAATATTCTGTGGTGTAATCCTTTCCTGTGAAAAGGTTATCCCCCTATCAGTCCACTCTTTAAGTGCTTTTCTCTTATCTTCAAAATCAATGATGGTTATATTTTTGAAAGGTGCCTCTATATAATTCACAAGGATGGGCAAAGTGCATTTAGATACAGAACCATATCCAATTATTAGAATTTTTTATTAAATTTTACCTTCTTCACATTTTTCATTTTTTGCACCTCCCCTTTATAAAAGTGCCTTAAAAATATATCTCTATTTTTTCTAACTGTCAAATTATGTAATTCTTTTCCCGCTGGTTGATAGAAAATGGAAAATAGGTTAGAATAGAACTATGAATCACTCACTAAAGACAGGGTTTAGTTTTGGGCTTACATCGGGTATTATAACGACACTGGGACTTATATCAGGACTTCACTCAGGGACAGGGTCAAAGTCAGTTATTATTGGGGGAGTCCTTACTATTGCTATCGCTGATGCGTTTTCAGATGCACTGGGTATCCATATATCTGAAGAGTCCGAGATAAAACATAACCCTAAAGAGATATGGGTATCAACACTGTCAACATTTCTTTCCAAGTTTGTCTTTTCTTCATCGTTTCTTGTTCCAGTTATCCTTCTACCTTTAGATGCTGCATTTATTGTAAGTATTATCTGGGGTATCCTTTTAATCCTTATTTTCAGTTACATCCTTGCAAAGCAGCAGAAAGAGAGTTCTTTCAAGGTCATAGGAGAGCATATTCTTATCGTAGTAGTTGTGCTTGTAGTAACCCACCTTACAGGTGATTTTATATCACGCCATTTTAGATAATAACTATTGCTGTGGCTGAAAATTGGGGTATGTCCTTGAATCCCAGACAATATCTGAGGCAAATCCCTTACCCCCACCTTTTTTGTCTTTCCCGTAACTGCCAAGGATAAAATACTCACGGCTGGGAACAAGACTGGCGGAGATACTGGCTATAAGAAAATCCCATGGTGTGCTTCTTGCCCATACAAGAACATTATTACCTTCCTGAAGGGTTACCTCCTTTTCTATTATCTGCGGTCGGGGTTTGTTTTTAAGTTCATATTCATAAACAACCACCACTCCGTTAAGTGTGATATCGCAGGCAGTAACACCGTAGTTTTCAATTCTTAATATCGCCTTGCCGGCATATGATTCAAAGGAATTGGTGTATGTATCCGGCTTGCCATGTTCCCTTGGAAGAGGTGGAGAGGCCCAGAGTGTGGTGGGTGGAATCTGGTAAAAATAGGGGGAGCCCCAGGGGTCAAGGGGAACTTCCCTTGCGTATGGACCGCGCCACCATTTCTCCTGAAATTTAGGTGGGGATTCCTGTATGAGATTTGTTAAAAACACAGGGTAGTATCCTGTATCATCTTTCACTGACTCAAGTGCCTGTGCAAGTTGTGCAATCTGTGCCTTTGCACTTACCACCTTTGCCTTCTGGATGACATTACCTATAAGTTTCAAACTTATAACTGCGAGTATACATATAATCACAACTACCAGTAAACTTTCTACCAGCCAGATTCCTTTCTTTTTCCCTTTCACATTTATATTATACCCTATCTTACAGATTACGGTAATAATTTATTGCTGTAAGCTTCTTCTCCTTCTCCATATTAAACCATCTTTCCATAGAAATTGGCATCACTATTATTTCTTTCCCGATATAGACAATGGTTTCACTTTTTGTCTGTTTTCCAAATATATTATTGTAATATCTGAAGCCCACATCTATTTCAGGGATGTCATTGTCATGCCTCGGCGGTGTAGTATATCTAAAAACAGGTGCTTTTATAAGCGTGAAGGCAAAAGCAATAATACCGAAAATAACGATATAAAATTTTGTATTTTTAAATAGTCCGAAACTATCACCCGAAGATTTCTTATCTTTATAATAGTCGGGCACATATCTTCTCTGTGGCACAGGAGGTGGACTATCTTCCCTTTTCTCATCAGTGCCCTCTTCTTCCAGTTTCATTCTTCTAACTTCTCCCTCAACATCTTCTTTCTTTATCTCCGGTGCGCCCTTTAAAAACATCTCATCCAGTTCTCTCTGCAACTTCTTTATATTTTCCTCTATATCATTACCCTCGCCAACACTAAATTTTTTATCCTTATCCATCATACCCAATCTCCTTCTTTACTGTCTTTACAAAAACTTTCTTATTATTAGATAGATGACAAACAGAATAACAAGAAAAATTATAAACTTTATAAGTCCTGCGACACCACTACTTTTACTTCTTTTTGCTTCAAGTTCCTCGGCACGCCTGGCAAAGACAGAAAACCTTTCAGCACACTCCACACTGCAGAATATCCCATCTGGCTTTATAATACGGCACTCAGTACATAGCGGCCTTCCACATTGTTTACACCTTGCTACAGCAGGTCTGCCCGTATGAAAGAAACATTCTGACATATACCCCCTCCCGTTTATTTTAGTATACTTCTTATAAAAAGCAATAGCAACACAGTTGACAGAAAAAAGAAAAAATTATAAAGTGAAAAGCAAAGGAGGGGAAAATGCCAAATGAGATTGATGCGTCTCAGATAACAGACAATTTTATAAGAAAGTGGGCAAAAATTACAGAACCACGGATGGCTTTCAGGGCAAAGGACAAGGATAATTTTCTTGTATGGAAAGACCGCCTTATAAAAAAGATAAAAACATTACTCGGGGAATTTCCTGAACCAGCAGATATGTCTCCACAGAAAATATCAACAGAAGAAAAGGAAAAGTATATACGGGAAAAATGGATTATACAGACGGAAGAAAACTGTTTTATGCCTCTTTATATACTCATACCCAAACAGGATAAGAAAAAATATCCTGCAATACTCTGCTGCCATGGTCATGGTGCATTTGGAAAAGACCCGGTTGCAGGGGTTCACAACGATAATCCTGAACTTATCAGTTCCATAAAGTTACATAACTATAACTACGGCGAGCAGATGGCAGAGAAAGGGTTTATCACTGTATGCCCTGACTGGAGAAGTTTTGGTGAGAGGATTGGTTATTATAACCCTTTTGCACCAAGGGATATCTGCAACATACATTTCTTGCAGCACCTTATCCTGGGAAGGACACTTCTTGGAGCAAATATATTTGATGGTATGCGAGCCATTGACTTTCTTTCAACAAGAGATGATGTTGATAAGGAAAATATTGGCTGTATGGGACTTTCCTTTGGTGGAACGATGACCACATATCTTACACTTCTTGATGATAGAATAAAGGCAGGTGATATTATCTGTTATGCCACGACAACAAAACACTATGCCATAGAAAGACCTAACTTCTGCGGCAGTCAGATTGTCCCCGGACTTTACAGATATGCAGATGTCGGAGACGTAATGGCTGCCATATGCCCTAAACCACTTTTGATAGAGTCAGGGGCAAATGATACCTGCTTCTGGATACACTCTGCTATGGAAGCACACAAAAAGATATCCCTTGCCTATGAAGTTGCAGGTGTAAAAGATAGATTATGGATAGAGATATTCCCTGGAGAGCACAGATTTTCAGGTGCGATGGCTTTCACGTTTTTTGATACATACCTTAAAAAGAGCAGAGAGTAGTGAGATAAGAGAAGATAATGAAAAAGTATAAAAAACTGTTAACAATTATTATAGCAGCCACAGGAATAATCATTACTTCTCTATTCTTTACTGAAAGGTATTTAGTCAAGAAGGTCTCTTATATTACCAACAACCATATCACCATCAGTTCCATAAAAATTGTGCCACCTTTTTTATTGAAGCTCAAAAAGGTCCATATTTCATACGCTCAGTTTCCAGAGATATTTCTAAGGGCTTTATCCATACGTCATACATTTACAGGAAATGCCTTTGCTTTTTCTGGACCGGGAAGCATTACAATACAGGAGGGGCAGAAAGATGTAAAAATTAAGGGCTCTGTATCAGGCAACTATAAGGAAGGAAAACTTGATATTCAGAAGACCTATATCACTATTGAAGACCTTGGAAGTTTTGAAGTTAAAGGCGGCCTTGAACAGTGGGGAAAAGAGGGGGTTAATCTTATAATAAACCTGAACGGTACTGAAATAGAAGAGGTAAAGAAGATATTCAATCTTAACCTTCCTTTCCGTGGTAGGGCATCAGGCGTACTTATTCTTGATTATTCAAAAAACAGGGAGAAAAGTATAATGCAGTTTGATATCACCGTACAAGAACTGTCAACAGAAGAAGGAAATAAATTCACTGCTTTTGTAAAGGGTATACATAACATCAAAGAAAGAAAAATCGATATTGAAGACGGGAAACTTCTGAATGGTGAAGGTGGGCAGATTCTATTTAATGGCTTTATTGATAAGGAGAACTTTAACCTGAATTTTGAAACACAGAATATGCCACTGGAAGACCTTTTGAAGCTTATCCCTGAAGATATACGGCTCAAATATAATATCTCTGTGAGTGGTGGTTCTGTATCTATGAAAAACTTTAATATTGAAAAAGTAAAAAAAAAATCCGTCTGAGCGGAGAGTTATCTCTTAAAACAGAAATCCTTACCTTTCTTAACTATGCGTTCCAGAATTTCTACATAGACCTCACAGAAAATCAGTTCGGTGCAGAGAGTGTCTCTTTTTATAAACTTTCAGCTGATAATGTGAAAGGAAAACTTACTGATATTACACAGGGATATATTTCATTCTCTTTCTATGGAGGAAATGGCCTTCTGACATATGACATAGAAGAACTGTGCGATAAACCTCCTGTATCGTTCAAAATAAGGATAAAGGATATCAACATTTCAAGATTGGTTCATGCACTAAATGAAGATATTTATGTCTCAGGTATCCTTGATGCAGAAGGCAACGGCTCTATAAATAAGCCAGAACCTGACCTGGAAATTACCTTTCGGTCAAGGAAAAAGAAGGGAGTAAAACAGTTGATGAACTTTGGAGCAATAAAAGTTATAGCATCGCTTTCCGGTGGGAGTGCAATAAAAAGTTTCGGAACTTCTGACTTTCCGTATGGGATGATAGCAGGCAGGGTAACAATAAACAATGGCTATCTGACCATTGAAGGACTGGCAGGAAGGAAGGGACACCAGGAAATCCTTATAAAAAAAGGGCTGTTTAAAGGGGTAAACCTGTTTATTGATAGAAGATTTAACACCATAAATATACAGGACTTAAGAAAGCGGATTATACATGCAATAGAGTCAATGAAAAAGTAGCCCCAACGGGATTCGAACCCGTGTCTGATGGCTGAGAACCATCTGTCCTGGGCCTCTAGACGATGGGGCCAAATTTTGTGTTATAATACTTGAAAAGTAACGCTATGTCAAGCGATTTAACAGTTATTAGATTTTATCAACGAACAGATTTACTTTTGGATTATTAATACTATGCCAGAATATACAGAAGTCAGGGGATGCATCCACATACACTTTCCCTTAAGGGAATTAGATAAGAGGATTAATTCACTTGGAAAAGCAGGTGAGATGGCAGGTGTTGACTTTATTGTTGTAAACAACCATACACCGAAAAAAATTTTTTTAAAACACGAAAAGACATTTAACAAAGAAGGTTATTATGGGAAGACCCTTGTGCTCACAGGAGAAGAGACAGATGACCGTAAAAAACAGAACCACCTGCTTGTTATAGGCGGGAAGAGGTGGTATGGGAATAAAGATACAGTAGAAGATATTTTCTTTGAAATAAGCACATCTGATATTGTATCCTTTATCGCACATCCTGACGGATTTCATAAACTCTTCCTGTTCAAAAAAGAATATCTCTGGGAAAACTGGGAGATAGATGGATTTACAGGGATTGAGGTGTGGTCTATGCTCTTTGACTGGGCAAGATATACAAGGATATATAACCTGCCTTTAAGATACTTTACATTCCCTGAAAATCTTAGAGGACCTGCAGGCAAAGTTCTCTATCTATGGGATACAATATCACTTAAAAGGAAGGTTGTGGGAATTGCAGGACTTGATATACATCCTCTTCCATTTTTATTTCAGCTCCTTGATATAAATAAGAGTTTCAGATATCACAACATATTTAAAGGTCTCAGAAACCACCTTCTCCTTAAAGAACCACTGGCAGGGGACTCACAGGAGGATAAAAAGAAGATAATGGATTGTTTGAAGAAGGGGCATCTGTTCTTTGCTAATGATGGACTTGCTGATAGTTCTGGCTTTTTCTTTGGAACAGAAGATGGAGAAAAAACAATGGGAGATACGGTATATGCCGGGACCATACTGTACATCAAAAATCCCTTCAAGGCAAAAACAAAAATTGTATGCAATGGTAAGATATTATATAATGGGGAGACAGAACTCAAAAAATTTACCCCGGAAATACCCGGTGTATACCGGATAGAAGTAGAACTTAACGGAAAACCGTGGATATTCTCCAACCATATCCGTTTAATATAAGGAAATTTTTCACTTTAATTCCGGTTGAAACATACAAAAAATAGTGGTAAAATCTTTATTGGAGAGGAGAAATCTATGGCTATAAAGAAATACAAAGACGCTGTCTGCAGGATGTGGCTGAAGAAAGAAACAAAAAACAAAGTAGAAAAAGATGGGAAGGTTTATTACTTCTGCAGTCCTGAATGTAAGGAGAAGTTTGAGAAAGACCCTGAAAAATATCTTAAACTTGTCGGATAATGGAAGATATAACAGAACTTGTTGTGCTTGATGTTGAAACCACAGGGCTTGACCCTGTTGAAGGAAGGATAGTAGAGATTGCGCTTATAAGAATAAAAGAAGGCCGTATTATAGAAAAACTGGTTACTTTATTAAATCCTGAAATAAGAATTCCGCCTGATGTCTCCTCTATACACGGAATAACAGATGAGCAGATAAAGGATGCTCCCTTTTTCAGAGATATTGCTGGAAAAGTTCTGGACATCATCAACAAAAAGACCCTTCTTGTTCATAATGCGGATTTTGATATACCATTTCTTAAAAAAGAATTGAGCCGATGTGGACTGGAACTTTCCGGGATAAAAATTATTGATACATTAGCCATAGCAAGGAACCATTTTTGCTTCCCTAATAATTCACTGTCCACCATAGCGGCATATTATAACATAGACACATCCGGTTCCCACAGGGCTGAAGCAGACGCTATAATGACATATAAAATTTACTGTAAACTACAGGAAGAACTCCAGAAAAAAAATAAACTTGACAGAAATTTGCAGATATGAAAGAATTATTGGTAAGCAGGATAAAGATGAGACGGATTTATTATGGAGTAAGAGGAGTAAGAAGAAAATTTTCGGAACCTACCATTATGGATTTCCATTCTGATGGGCAACTCTCTTAATCTGTTTAAAATATCTGGTCTCATTTATTACCCCCTGCATCCGGTAATCTGTGAATGTATAAAGATACCGTAGCATCAGGGGTTGAAGAAAGGAGGGAATAGGATGGCGAAGGAAAGAGGTAAAGTGAAGTGGTTCAATAACGCCAAGGGATATGGTTTTATTGAACGGGAAGGCGGAAAAGAAGACGTCTTTGTTCACTACTCCGCGATTGTGGGAGATGGATACCGCACGCTCCAGGAAGGCGATACTGTTGAGTTTGAAGTCGTATCCAGTGACAAAGGACTTCAGGCATCAAAAGTGACAAAGGTATAAAAACCATACCAGTCATATCGGATAGGGTCTGGCAGAGATGCCATTCCTATATAGCTTGAGATTGGTAAAGACACGGATGAGGGGGAGGGGTATTCCCTCCCCTTAATCTCCGCAGAACAAGTTTTTGCGGGTAGATGAAAGAGGAGAAATGAATACCAAACTCAGAAAGAGAGGGGTATTTGTTTGTTTTATTCTTTTTGGATTCTCGCTTTTATGTAGTCCTCAGGAAAATATATCTGGACGTTTAAAGATGGCATACGAGGCACATAAAAGAGGGATGTATTCACTATCAAATGTACAGATTGAAAAATATATTAAAGAAAACCCTGGGGCACCTGATATTGATTATGCACGTCTTCTCTACGCTGTCAATCTTCTCTACCTTGAAGAAGTAGATAAGGCAATAGAGTCATTGACCTTAATCATAAAGAAAAAACCTGAATCTGAATTTCTCAAAGATGCTATGTCCTACCTTGTACTTGCATATCTAAAAAAAAATGATTTAAAATCTGCCCTATCTTTATATTCTGAATACAAAAGCAGATTTTCTACTGACAGATTTCTTGAAAATCAGATAGCACAGGTGATATTTTCAACGGCAACTGCGCTATTCAAGGAGGGGAACATCAAACAAAGCAGAGAACTTTTCAATCTAATCTCCACTGACTTCAGGTCATCCGAATACCTGCCTGAGGCATTGTATTATGAAGGGCTTACATATTATCAGGAAAACAATTTTGATAGAGCGTCGGACCTTTTTAAAAGTGCATCAGACCTGTCTAATATGATAGAGCATAAAGAGATTATTGCAGATATCTACCTGAAATTAGGGGACTGTTTTTTCAATAAGAAGGATTATACTACTGCAGAACACTTTTTTAACAGGGTGAAAAAAGAATTTCCGGATACCATATATAGTGTGTGGGCATCCTTTCAGTTAGCCCTTATTGAAAAAAGGAATGGCAACCTTGAAAAAGCGGTCTCTATTCTGGAAGGGCTAAAAGGCAGCGAGGAAGAAGATATACACTTCAGGGTACTTTCTGAACTGGCAAATGTAAAGATGCTTCAGGAAAAGTGGACTGAGTCAGAGATATATCTTAAAGAGATATCTGAATTTCTACCTGCAGAAAAAAATCTTGCTGAGGTATACCTCAAATTAGGTTTTGTGAACTTCAATATGGGAAAACTTGAGGACTCTATAATATATTTCAGGAAAGTCATTGATATGCCTGCAAGTAATAATGTAAAAGAGAGTGCATATTTCTGGCTTGGCTATACATACTATACAAAGAACCTTTTTGATGATTCTATGAAGACATGGGATAAGTTACAGATTGACTTTCCTGAAAGCGAATATATCCATGAGATATTATTCTTCACAGGGAAAAGATACTATGAATCAGCAGATTATCCTGCATCTGAGAAATACCTCTCCGACCTTACAACCAGATTCTCTGAAAGCCCTTTCTATCAGACCTCTATGGAGATGCTTATAGACAGCAAGATACAGCAGGGTAAGCTTAATGAGGCACTGCAACTCTGTGAGGACTTCCTTGAAAAAAGAAAAAGTGAAACAATCTCTTTTCTCTATGGCAAGACCCTTTTTCTTCTTAAGGACTTCAAAAAAGCAAAGGATATCCTGGAAAAACTCCAGAGCGTTAAACCATCTGAAAAGGTGGAAGCGACATATTATCTCGCCAGTATATATGAGAAACGAGGGGAGATAGAAAAAGCACAGGAAAAGTACCTTGAGATAATCACATTCTTTACGAACTTTCCTGACTGGGTAAAACTTGCAGAGGAAAACCTTAAACGTCTGAAGAAATGAAGATAAAATGTTCCGTTTTAACTCTTATCTGGATATCGCTGGTAGTCAATGGGCTCTCTCAGGAAATAAAACTGCCTGAAGAAAGGATTACAGGAGAATCTATACGGATTGAAAAAACACGGCTATTTTTTTTATCTTCTCCTTCGTTCAATATCACAATTCCTGAAATACGTGAACCCATAGGGGGAACATCGGCAGCGGGTATGACAGGATGGAAACCTTATGGAGGGCATATCTCCCTTACCCTGGGAAGTTATGACACTATGAAGAATATACTGTCCTACCATTCCATAACAGAAAAATCAGAGTATCTTTTTGATTTAGAAACTCTGCTATATGGTGGATACAGAGATAATAGCCAGAGGCAGAAGATTGGCTTTAATTTCCAGAGAGATAACTCTGATAGTAGATTTTCTCTCGGGCTTACACAGGGTTCTCTGGGACTGCCGGGACCTGAAGCCCATCCCTTTAACAGCAAAAGGGATTTTCTATCCTTTAATACTGCCTTTTCTTTCCTGAAAAACGAGGTTTTTACCCCATCCATAAGCCAACGTTTTTACAGGATAGATAATGCGGATGAAATAAACTTTACATCTTTAAACATTGTAATGGATAAATCACCATCCCGATTTGAAACAGGAATAGAGCGGTATGATGTATTTGATGAGAATTTTTCGTCCACATCATTCTACCAGTCCATATATGTAAGACAGGAAAGATTGAATATAGGCGGAACATTAAAAGTAATAGAAAGATATGGTGTAAGATTTCTACCCGCGCTTACATATAATATCAACGAAAACTGCACATTAAATATCACAGGCACCTATAGAATCCCTGACCTTTACGGAGATGTTATATCTGACGAATACAAAGAGATAATAGGTTATAAGATTGCCCCTGAGGAGGAATATAAGGCCTCCCTTGTCTTCCATAAAAAATTTACAGATACAGATTTATACCTTGACATATCTTCATCTTACAGGGATAATTTTTATATATGGGCAGATGCTGACAAAAATGGCTTGCTGGAACCATATCCTATACAGTACTGGCAGACATCATTAAACTTTGAACTCCAGCATACTCTTACAGATTATATAAAGTGGTTTTTCAGGGGAGAAAAGCGGTTCTTATCAGAAGATATAGATTATTATCCTGAAGAGGTTTTTGACACAGGATTAACAGGAAATTATAAAAATATGAGAGGGACGTTATGGCTTTCTTACACAGGGGAAAGGAGATTTGGAGATACGGAACTGGGAAGTGTTCCCATTATCAATACAGAGCTCGTTTTTACAAAGGAAAATCTGCTGGAATGGGGTATAGCGTTTTATAACATTGCAAACAGAGAGTATTTTAAGGTACCCGGATATCCTGCGGAAGGAAGAAACATAATGTCATTTATAAGGTTTTTCTTTTAATAATCGGAGGTATAGATGAGTTTATGGAATCTTATCGTTAAGGGTGGGTTAATAATGATACCCATACTTCTTGCCGGAGTCCTGACTCTGGCAATAGTTATTGAGCGGCTGCTGTCACTGAAAAATGCGGAGATAGACAATGAAAAGTTCATAAAAGAAATAGAAGAACTCCTGAAAAGGCGAAAGATAAAAGAAGCGCTGCAGTTATGTGAAGAGCAGGACAAACCTGTTCCGAGGGTTATAAAGGCAGGACTTTTAAAGTCGGACAGAAGCAGAGAAGAGATAAAAGAGTCCATAGACGATGCTGCAAACCATGAGATACCTGTCCTTGAAAAGTATTTAGGGATTATTGCAACCATTGCTACCATAGCCCCTCTATTGGGACTTTTAGGAACGGTTACAGGGCTGATAAAGGCGTTTATGGTGATAGAAGCAAAGGGAGGGCTCGTAAATCCAGGGGAACTTGCAGGTGGTATATGGGAAGCACTGGTAACAACTGTGGCAGGGCTTACTGTTGCTATTCCTGCATATCTGGCGTATAACTATTTTGTAAGCAGGGTTAATAACATCATACTTCAGATGGAAAAAAGTGCCACACGGCTTATAGATATCCTTTTCTTTTTGAAGGCAGAGGAAGGAGAGGAAGTATAATATGAAGTTTCCAAGGCATTATTCAATTACAAAGGGGGAATTGAATATCGCCCCTCTGATAGACGTTGTGTTCCTACAGCTTATCTATTTTATGCTTACATCAAGTTTCATTATGCAGCCGGGTATAAGAATTAATCTGCCTCAGGCAACAACATCTGAAACAATAACTGAAAAAGAAGTCCTTGTAAGCATAACGAAAGAAGGAACTATTTTTTATAGAGACACCCCCTTAACAATGGAACAACTGGAAAAAGTTTTACAGGATTTAGTAGCGAGAAACAAAGACAGGGTATTAATCATTAAAGGGGACAGGAAGGCAGAACATGGAATTGTCGTAGGTGTAATGGATATAGCAAGAAGGACAGGCATAAGCAAAATTGTTATAGGGACAATACCTGAACTGTAAGAGTAAAAACATAAAATTTTAAAACAATGGTATGGAAGAATAATCTTTTGCTGAAAACGTTTATCATAAGTTTATTTATACACATAGGAGGGATTTCTTTTTTCTCCCTCATACTGCCTGTTTCCATAAAAGAAATAAGGCCTGTAGAGGTATCTCTTCTCCCTGTAAGTACGGCTCCTGAAAAATCGTTTTCTGATGTAAGGAGCATCTCTCCTGAAATTCCAAAGGCATCCCCTAAAAAAGAAAAAATAACAATAGAGACCAGAAAGGAGATATTACGTTTTTCACCCCAGGAAATCACAGGACTGTCACGGGCTATCACTCCTCCTGAGATAATGTCTGCAAGGTTTGAACTACCTGAAGTTAAGATACCTGAAATAACTCCATTCAATATAGCAGGTACTGCTTCAGAGAAAAAATCCGCTTTCTCTGACGTTGAAATGGAAGGACCTGCAGGAGAAAGAATGCTGATTTACAAAGAACCTGTGGACTATCCCGGATGGGCAATAGAAAAATCACTGGAAGGTAATATCCGGATAAAATTCTGGGTTGACCCTGACGGAAAGATAGTTCTTACAAATCTCATTACATCCTCAGGTTATCCAGAACTTGACCTCTATACAGAACAGAGATTCAGAAGATGGGTCTTTGAACCTGTAAGGACGGATAAACAGGCATGGGGTTTGATAACATTCAGGTTTTATTTAAAATGATAAAAATAGAACTTAATCTTGCAGTGGCTCTTTATTTAGGTATAAGCCTTCTTATACTTTTTATATGGATTACCTCTGAATACAGAAAAAGTAATAGAGAAAAAGAAAAAAGATATAATACTCTGTGGCAATGCCCGATATGCTTTCACATATACATAGACAGCCGCGCAGAAACCATATCCAGGTGTCCAAAATGCAACACTCTTCACAGAAGAGAGGAAAAGGTGTAAAATATAAAAAGAGAGACCCTCTCTGAAAGGAGACACAATGATAACAGAGATAGGTATAGTTGCAGGTGAGATATGGCAGTATCTTGAAAAATATAATGAGGCAACACTTTCACAGATTACGCATGCGATAAAAAGAGAACGGGACATTGTGATGTTAAGTTTAGGATGGCTGGGAAGAGAAGGACACATCCTGATTGTTAAAGAAGGCGATGAATACAGGATAACCTTCCGCAAAAAAGAATAGTTCCTTCACTTACTGGGGGATCGTCTAATGGTAGGACACGAGACTCTGGATCTCGGTGTCTAGGTTCAAGTCCTAGTCCCCCAGCTTAAATACATACTCAATGCCATATAGAGAGAAGAAAATTATGGAAAGAAACACATACGGACATATGATGTTTGACTACTATGTGAATATACTTACAGAGATACGAGAAGAAAGGCAGAAAAGATTAAAATCCATAAAAACAAAGAAAGAAGCGGAAAAGTATAAGGAATATGTCCTCTCGGTAATTAAAAAGGCATTTCCACTTCCAGAAGTAAAAACACCCTTAAATCCAAAAATCACAGGTGTAATTGAAAAACCCGGATACAGGATAGAGAAGGTTATCTTTGAAAGCAGGCCGGAGTTTCTTGTTACGGGGAACCTTTATATACCTGACAAACTGAAAGGAAAAGCACCTGCCGCCCTTGTTCCCTGTGGTCATACAACCGTGGAAAGTAAAACGTATTCCCTGTATCAGGAGGTATGTATACGGCTTGTAAAGTCCGGTTTTATCGTGCTGACCTATGACCCTATAAGTCAGGGTGAAAGGGACCAGTATTACTCCGTTTCTGATGAGGATGACCCTCTGCGGACAAACTGCTGTTATGCACATAATATGATGGGGAAACAGCTTGAACTTTTAGGGGACTTTTTTGGTGCCTGGCGTGTATGGGACGGTATAAGGGCTCTTGACTATCTGATTTCAAGGGATGAGGTAGATACAGATAAGGTTGGTATCACCGGAAATTCTGGCGGGGGTACACTTACCACATGGCTGTGGGCAGTTGATGATAGATTAAAAATGGCTGCGCCTTCCTGTTTTGTTACAACATTCCTTGCAAATCTTGAGAATGAACTCCCTTCTGACAATGAACAATGTCCACCCGGCATTATTGGGGCTGGCATTGAACAGGCGGACTTCTTCATTGCAAGGGCACCGGAACCTGTAATTCTTCTCGGACAGAAATACGATTTTTTTGATATCAGGGGGCTGGAAGAGACATATTCGGACATTAAAAACTTCTATCGTATATACAGAGCGGAGAATAATGTAAAAATGTTTATTGGAGAGAATATTCATGGATATTTCCCTGATGACCAGAAAGAGATGTTGAAATTCTTTTGCAGGTATACCGGTGTAAAACCATGGAAAGAAGATGCTTCTGTTTTTGTGGAGCAGAAAGAAAACCTGTGGGCAACAAAAAACGGACAGGTCATACCAGAAGGGTCAAAGCCCGCACATAAGATAATTTATGAGATGGCAAAATCC